>SMTZ1_10006495_pt1 | contig 16186 bp, 15 predicted proteins | sample DeeMarSWOR136_30_FD_25667 | JGI IMG/M metagenome (IMG submission 25667)
GTTTGCATCAGGGTTAGTATCTCAGTAAGTTCGTCGAGCGTTCCCAATCCCCCGGGCATCATAATGAAGGCAGTAGCATACTTTACCAGCATGACTTTGCGAACAAAGAAGTGACGGAATGTTATTGACTGTGTAGTATAAACATTAGGAGCCTGTTCCTCAGGCAGTTGTATATTCAGGCCAACTGAAGCAGCTCCGGCTTTAAGGGCGCCTCTGTTGGCCGCTTCCATGACACCCGGGCCGCCGCCAGTTATGATTGAAAAGCCCCTCTCACCAAGCCGTTGGGCTATTTCCTCCGTCTGCTTGTAGAGCTCATCATCCGGTCTGATTCGGGCCGATCCATATATACTAACCGCCGGCTCTACACCTGAAAGACGATCAAATCCCTCGACTAGCTCACCTATTATCCTGAACATCCTCCAGGATTCCTCTTTGGCTAAATCGTTGATTTCATATTCATATGACATATTGTCCTCCAAGGTAAACAAATAGTACCACACTGGGTGGGGAAAGCGCTAATCATTTTGTCATTGGAGCGGGTATGTGTGGAGAGTTTGTACCTCGCTGGCTGGATTACACATTCCGGGTAAAGGTAATCGCTCACTTTCCGCCTTTGAACCTTGATCAGCGAACAGGCAGAGCTCCACCTTGGTAGCTCGTTCAGAGTAGATAGCGAAATTTACCCCGTTACCATCCCAATTGGCGCCAAGGGGATAGGGTTTTCCTGATAGCGCTTTACGGACCACGCTCAGCTTCCGAGATTAGTTGTTGCCCGGGGCATTACTATTTTTTCAATAGGATGGCCAATGAGGGAAGCGCCCTTTTTGTCTATTTCTTAGCCTTGGCCTTCTTGGTTTGCACCTTCTTGGGCTTTGTACCTTCAATAACAGCCTTGGACTTTATCTTGATCTGCTTTGGCTTTACCGCCTCCGCCTTGGGCAGGGTGAGGGTCAGGACACCGTTGTCGAAGACCGCCTCTGCCTTGTCGGTCTTTACCGGTACAGGGATTTGAACAGAGCGGCTGAAAGTGCCGTAGCGTCGTTCCTTACGGAAGTAGTTGTCTTCCTTGACTTCTGTTTCTTCCTTTCTGGTCGAGCTTCCCGTTTGCTTAAGACAGTTTACTAGAGAGAAAAGCCACGCGTTCTGCCACTTTTTTTGCCGCCTGGGTCCTGTTAGACGACCTATCGAGATCCCTTGCGAGTTTCTGGTCTCCGATCACATCCCTCACCCAGTTGCTGAAATCTTTCTTCTGCGCACTCGCATGGAAGGCAAATGTATCTTTATTCATTGTTTTTAATGCCTCCCTAAGCTCGCCCATGTTCCTCAGGATGCGGCCGTCATGGAACCTGAATGCGTGTTCGTGAGGCACATCTGCCAGCAGCTTCTTGGCGGTCTTCTTCGACATTTCAGGCATAGTTTATTACCTCCATCACTATTTTATTTAGCTGCTTATCGACCGAGCAGCTCCAAATATGCTTGGGTATGGTTTAGGTAGCTATTGGCTGCGCTCGGAGCCCTGTACGTCGCCGCTTGTGCAACCCATTGCGATTGACTGGGGTGTGAGAGCCATCTCAACTGGCTCTGCTATTGGATCTGAGCTTCCTTCTGGTGCTTGAGACTCCACCTCCAATAGGGGCAGGGGCAAAGGTTCCGGCTTCCCTGCTAATATCTCTTGGATTTTTGCCTGATTCTCCAGCTTGCTGATCAGGTTCTTTACGGTAGCGTCCCAGGTGAAGTATCGAGCTGAGCGTCTCGCGGCCTTTCTGAGTCTTGTGCTTTCCTCAGGGTAGTCCCTGAGATACATGGTATAGTCCACGATCTCTCGGGGGTCAGATGTCTCGAGCGCAAACGAGTTAACAAAGGGGATCGCGTAGTCCTCGCCGGTGCACCCAGTAAAGGCGACGCCCCCCGATGCCATAGCTTCGAGACCAACCAAACCGAAGGGCTCATGCCCGCTATTGGCCAGCACGCCATCTGAAGCACGGTACAGCACACGCAGGAAGCTCAAAGGCAAAGGCGATCTGATATCAACCACGTGAGCGGGCCTGGTGTTCCTCAGTGCCGAAAGGGGGTCATATGTAGAATGGAATGTCGTCACTTCTCTGACTTTGAGGCCAAGCGCCTGTGCCTTATCGATTACCTGCTCGCCGTAGGGTTCGGTCCCGCCTCTAGCTACCAATACTGTTCTCATCCCCATGTCGTTAAGCCTGGCAGTTGCCTCCACAGCCTGCCTCCACCGCTTAGCCGGGTCCCAGCGCGCAACCTTGCATAGAACCACATCCGCATCCATCAGCTCTTTCACCCTTCCGGCCTCCGCGTCATCAACCCTGCGGAGCAGGCTGGCGGGTATCCCATTAGGGATCACCAGCGGGTTCAAGCGCATCCCCCACATAATATGCTTCATGTATCGGCTGACAGTGGTGATGGTGGTGGCATAGTTGAGCTGCCCCCAATCAATCCGATCGAAGGAGAAGGTGTTGTTGGCGTTCCAGAACATCACAACTTTGTCCCTCAGACCTTCGCCGTGAAGCACATCGCTCAATTGACACATCGCCCGTCTGCCATTCCTCACCGAGAATAACCACCAGCTTCCCTTTTGCCAATGCAGGCTTCACTACGTGTTCCTTGACAAACCGGGGTATAGACTCGGTGAAGTCGCAAAGCTTTCCTTCTTCCCCTTCATACACTCCATTGGGGTAATACCTGCTGATCCACTGGCACCAGCGGTGCAGAATGAGCCTCCCCCTGAAGTGTATTTCCTCGCCCTGCAAATCAGGGTCTCCGATGAAAAACAGATGAGTCGTGAATCCCATCTTCACCAGCGCTAAAGACAAATGGTTTACACGCGCCCCCAGACCGCCTGCAAAAGAGTACTGGTCAGGACCTTCAAAGCAGAGCATGACGAATTCAGTATTCTCGGGAGTAATCTTCCTCCATCTCATCCTCATCCCTCCTTATGGGTAATCCTGCTTCTCTCAGCCTACATGCCCAACTCCCCGCGAACATGAATGAAGGACAGGAGGTTGTCGCGCGCAACCAAGCCTGCGATGCTATCGCTTTCCACCACAGGCAACTGGTTGATGTCTTCGCTAGTCATCAATTGCAGCACGCTGGAAAGGTCATCGTTTTGTCGCACCCACTTGACTTTGTCAAAGGGAGTCATGGCATCGCCCACGGTTCTTGCCGACCGAAGTTCAGGCGGCACCTTCTTCACGTCGCTGACCGTTATCAGCCCCAGTACTCGACCATTATCCGCAACCGGAAAACAGCGGCGACCGGATGCTAGGATATGATCGTGCAACAGTCGCTCAATAGTAATTTTGGGGGATATCGTCGGGCAATCTGTTGTCATTACTTCGCGAACTGTATGGCCCCGAAGTATGTCCTGGATAGCTACCTGTCGATAGCTTCCCACAGCTGCGTTCTCGAGAAACCAGCCGATTAAGGCCAACCAAAGCCCATTCAGCCAGTAGCCCCAGAATATCCACCAAATCCCGCCAAAAATGAAGAGATAGCCCACCCCCCTGCCAAGCGCTGAGGCGGTTCTAGTGGCGCTCCGTAAATTGCCACTGCGCCACCAGATGATAGACCGCAGGACGCGCCCTCCGTCCAGAGGAAACCCAGGGATAAGGTTAAAGCCGGCGAGAATGATGTTTATCCATCCTAACCAGAAAGCGAGAGCCGCCAAAGGCTCACTGAATTCCCTCGCTGCTGCCCAGATGCCCCAGAATATAGCACCTATGACTAGGCTGGTTACCGGTCCTGCCAGGGCCACCCGAAACTCAACGCCAGGCTTGTCCGGCTCCCTGGTTAGCTTAGAAACTCCGCCGAAGATGAACAGGGTTATTGAGCCAATAGGAATGCCGGCACCCTGTGCCACGATGCTGTGTGCCAGTTCATGTATAAGTACTGATAGGAAAAAAAGAAGGCTGGTAGCCAGACCGATACCCCAATAGGTCACTGAATTCCAGTGCGGATATTCAGAAGGGAAATAGCTGGCTGCCAGTGCCCAGGTAATCAGCACAAAGACGATAAACCAGGAGTAATGTAGCCTAATCGAAATGCCGAAAAACCTACCTAGAGGTATCCCCCCTTTTAGCATCTTCCTTCTCCCTTGCCATAGCTCAGACCGAAGACAAGACGGATAAATATGCTAGCTGGTCTCGAATAAAATAGTCATAGAATTCTTGGCAGAAATATTGAAAAATTGTAACATTTTGACAGCTAACTGTTCCTTCTTATCCACTTCCAGGCCTCCCATAGATCCTTGGCATAGTAATCTGGTTCCATTTGCGCATTCGATTTTTCCTTATGCAGGTTCCTATTAAGCAGTACCACTCGCATGCCGATATTTTTGGCACCCTCGACATCTTTCTCCGGATGGTCGCCAATATAGACTGCCTCCGATGGCGGAATACCCAGTAGGCTACAGGCAATTTCAAAGAGCCTGGAGTCGGGTTTCCTGAAGCCGAATTGCGTGGAGAGGATAATGTGATCAAAGAAATCGTTTATGCCCAGCATCTGGCCTTCCTGCAGGCAGAAGGCTTTCTGGGCATCCGAGACAACCGCCATGGCATAACCACTCTTCTTTATTTCCTCTAAGACAGGCAAGCTATCAGAAAACAATTGAAATCTCTCTCTGCTAAGGAGACGAAAAAGTTTGCAGCACGACTCGGTTAGAAAAGGACTGTTCAAACCTTCTCGCCTCAGTATTTTGCTGAACACAGCCTCAAGATCTACTTCGGGATAGCGCTCGTTTTTCCTCCGAATATATCTTTCCTTTTCACGCTTTAGCTTAGTCTTTAGGGTGTTCTCTTCGATTTGTGCCCCATAATATTGCAGGTAGAGGGAAATATAGCGATAGACCTCAGGCTTCGATTCGTCTGTCCTGATATCCACAAGTGTGCTGTAGCAGTCAAAGACTACAGCCCGTATTCCAGACATTTCCTGGCCTCGGCTATTAACTCTCTTCTATGTGGCTCATCAAGCCATGTGTTCCTGGCTATTCGCAGGAGTCCAAGTGCCATATACAGGGGTATCTTGCTGGTCAAAGCATGAAAGAAACGTTCGCCCTCGTAATTAGCGGCGTATTCCCACAAGAAATGGCCGATGAAAGGCTCCGCAGCCCATCTATCGCCCGCGCGCCACATAAAGTGGTGCTTAAGCTCGGCGGCAACAAAGCCCAGATCCCAGCATCGATCAGCCCATTTCATTCTCTCTAAGTCAATTGCTGTCACCTGGTCGCCGTGGAATAGGAAGTTCGTCGGAGTTGCATCACCGTGAACGATTACCTCCCCATCAGTTGAGAACAAATCATCCTCGTCCCACCATCGGGCTGCGTAGCCCTCGATGGCATCCCTGTCATCGGGAGTCAACAGCCACCCACCGAGATCTTCGTACAAGCCACTCAGGTACCGCTGCGGAAGATCAGCAGAAACCGGCCTGTCATCCTGACTATTTCGGTGGAGCTTGAGTAAGAACTTGGCAAGAAAACTCAAGGCGCCAAAAAGCAGAGCAGACTGATGTTCATAGATAGCCTTCGCTATATAGCAATCAAGCATCCTGCCTGGAGCCTTCTCAGTCACTAATAGAGCGGAAAGCTCCTTTTTCTTACCAAGTGGGGCCACAACTTGGTAGGCACCCTCGTCCATCCCAAATTCATTCCTAAGGAGACTCAAATTGGAATATTCCTTGTCTGCGGATTGCCATGCTTCGGCAAGGGTTCTAGAGCTGTATCTGAAGACCTTTGCCACTACGGTGACGTTCTTCACCTGTTCTGTGATCAGATAGACAGGTTTGTTGAGGGAAAGCCTCTCTATTTCTATCGCGCCGTAGGGAGGTGGGGCAAGTTGAGGGAATATCTCGCTATGCAGATACTCGAAGAAGTCAGGCTTTTCTCGCACAATTGATTCAAAAGACTGACACGTTGGTAATGTCGCCTTTGGTGCGTGATCCTGCTCATACCAATCGAGCTGTAATGCTGTCGTTTCGACGAGAACTGTACTACGTGCCATTGCTTCTTGTAGTGAAGTAGTTGGTTGATGGTTAGATTGTCAGAAACAGGCTCGGTGAGACCTCGAACTGGTCTCACCTTTGCCTGCAAAGGAGGTCCGCTCACGCGAAACTGAGCGGAGCATTAAGGCCTTTGTTGGTTAGCTGCAACGCCTACGACTGTTCCAGGCTACCTACGACCGGGGGTTATCTTTGTACACGATATAGGTGGATTTGTCAAGTACGGTGGGGATTTGTCAACTCAATCCTGAGTCTCTCAGGCTAGGCACTTATCTAAAGTGGTTAGTAGAACAAATTCGTCACCTCTTTCTTGATAGTGTCGCATGAGACTATATCTTCTGTTTGTGCCTTCTTATCTTCTTAGGCTTCCCTAGTGATTATCTTAAGCCAATTGTATTATTGTTAACCAAAAGTCAGAAGTGTGTGATATCGTTCGGCCTGAACAAAAGGGCGTCTTGTTGCTCCTACCTTTTTGCCTAGTTCTTCTCGAAAACAGAGTTCCTTGAGGTGGAGTCCCCTAATTCTCCCCAAAGTGAGGTATCGTATATCCGCCAATCACGCGGAATATCGTGGCCCCGACCCCAATCAGGGGCACGTCTTCTCTAAATCCTCTTCTTACTCAAGCAGGATCAGGATTCAAGGCTCTCTGATCAAGCCCTATGAATGAATGGGTGATCGCGCCTCGCCAACTGTGGCAGTTGTTTAAAGTTCTTTGTTAAATCTAGTATTGACATTGGGTATTTAATGTGTATAATAATAATAGTTAGTGTAAACAAAATCATTAATGTTGGATGTATTCTTAGCATTAGGCAAAGCTATAAGGTGGGTGCAATATGAAACAGGGACCAGAACAGGACGAACTCATTGAAAATATCCTGCATCTTACGGATAGGGCTTTCAGGGAATTGCTGCCCATGGTGCCCAAGGAGTGGCTGCACCTCGACCTGACTACGCCCCAACTCAAGGTAATCTTGCTCCTTTTTATCAGCGGGCCATCACGTATGAGCGAGATCGCTTCGGCGCTGGGGGTTAGTCTCGCTACAGCAACAGGAGTACTGGATCGACTTGTAGAAAGGGGCCTTGTGATCCGCGAGGGTCACCCTGAAGACCGACGTGTCGTAATATGCCGTCTTTCCCCCGAGGGGGAGAAACTCATAGGCGGACTTTGGCAGTTATCGCGTGATAGAGCGGGCGAGTTAATGCGGGCTTTAACCCCATCTCAGTTGCTCCTCATTACACAAGCACTGGAGGCGCTATTACAAGCCAGTGAAATAACACAGAAGGAATAGCGAGGAGATGCGTACTGGGGCTGGCTCATATGGCAGGAAACAAAAGGGGTAGTGGAAATCAAGTAGAAGCCGTAGGAGGTGTGAAATGCGCATATTGGTAACGGGTGGCGCTGGTAGGCTGGGAGTGAAAGTATGCCAAACCTTTTTGAACAACGGTTTTCAGGTGCGAGTATTTGACTTGGCCAACGAAGCCAATCGAAAGAGAGTCAAAGAAATCGGTCGGAAAGCAGACATCGCCTGGGGTGATGTCACAGAACCGAATACGGTCCGGGAAGTGCTTAATGGAGTAGATTTCGTAGTTCATATGGCTGGCATCCTGCCCCCGGTATCCTATGAGAAGCCGGAACTAGCTCGAAGGGTCAATGTTGGGGGAACCAAGCTGATCGTTGACTCGATAAAGGAGAAAGGTGGCCACATACCCCTGATATATACATCCTCCGTGGCAGTGTTTGGCCCTACGCCAAACGCCATTGAACCTATCTCGGTAGGGAAGAATATTCCCAAGCCAAAAGGCACGTACGGCGAAACCAAGTTTGAAGCTGAGAACCTGATTAAAGAATCTGGGATTGAGTACCTCATCCTGCGTCTTACCGCCGTCATGTATTTGACCCACGAAGTAGGCGACCTCAAACGCATGTTCTCTGTCCCTTTAAACAACCGAGTTGAGTTCTGCCATCCCGATGACTTGGCACTAGCGATGCTCAGCGCTGTCAAGAACTTCGATGCTGTAAGAGGGAACACCCTTATCATCAGCGGGGGGCCCGATCAGAGAATGCTCCATAAGGATATGGTCAGTTCTATTCTGGGTATGATGGGATTGCCACTGCCTCCTTCCGGCAGGTTCACCCGAGAACCTTATTATCTTGACTGGTATGACACTACCAAATCCCAGGAACTCCTGGACTTCCAGCGCAAGACTTTTTCTGATTATTTAAACGACTATTCTAAAGGGCTGACCAGGAGATATTCAGCACTTTTCCTGCCGTTCATGCGGTACTTCGTTTCACCACTCTTTGGCAAGGCTGTTGTGCAGTTCATGTAAGTGGGATATGGTAAAGTTGGCACGTGCGTAATTTCGCTTATCTTCGGACTTCAGCAAGTTGCGTATATCCCTCTGTACATACAGAGCAGTATTCCAAGTTCGAACAACGAAAAGTGCAGGAGTCAAAAATAGGATGGTGACTAAGGCTAGATTACACAATTACGGACCTGATGACTACTCGTGGAGGCTTTGGCACAGGGGTCCTGTACATGATAGACAGAACGTGGTCTTGGTACACGGATTTATGTTCCCTTGGTTTCGGAAACGTGGCGGGTACGATAACCAGTTTAGAGGTTTATATGAACTGCTCCAGAGACATGAAGATCAGTATGACGTGTGGCAATTCGAATACTACCACAATCTTTGGGGAACCCCAGGTGCGGTAGGAGCATATGCTTCCAAACTGAATAAGGCTATAGAAAAGATTGGTGAAATCACGGGTCAATCCACATGTTCCATCGTTGCCTATTCAATGGGAGGAATAGTCGCTCGGCAGTACATTGCAATGTGTGGAAAATCCAAAGTAGACAAATTGTTGACCCTTGCTACGCCGCATATGGGGACTCTACTATTTGAACCTTTCAATCTCAAATATAGTGATAGGTTTATGCCTAGAGCGGCAGCAGAATTAAGACCAGATAGTAGACTGATGTGGGATCTAAATACAAAAGTTGAGCGCTCTATCGTGCCTAACTTCGCTTCGATCGGTGGGCTTTCGTGGAGGCATACCGATGGTTTGATAGAGCTTAGCTCAACCAGTTTAGTCAAATCAAATCCGGATGGCTCCGTTGGCACCAATTTCTATTTCACAGTAGTAAACAGGTCACACTTAAATATCAATAGTGTTGGGGAGATGACAGATGAAGTCTTCCAACTTATCCAGAGTTTCTTGCATGCGGGTGTTGCAGGTATCAGCGGTCTAGCACCGGCGGAATATCCCGGAGACTATGATGTCCCCTCTTATCTTACCTTCGCAGTGAAGAGAAAAACCCGGCAGCGATTAGCTTATCCTTCTGTCGTCGTTGAACAGACCGGCCGTCGCTATTTGGGCTATAAGGTATTCTCTCAGGGAAACAGAACAAAGGAAGGGGCGCATATCTTTACCGTTCGGCTGCAACCGCAAGACGACGGTGAGGCTAGGATCGCTTATGCCCCAGGACGATACGCTACCGTTCGCGTTCATAAGGGTCAGTCGACAATCGTTGCGGAACCCATAGGCGAAGGTGCCGAAAACCCTGAAAGGATCCCGCTGGCAGCATAAGAGATCCACAAGGTTTAGGCGTTCTACTGACCGTCTCATGTGGTATCCCATACTCCTTTGTAACCTGCTGTAGGCTTCTGGTTTTACATTGATCGACCAATTCAGGCTACTGAGAGGTCTAAATCTTCCCTATCCATTCAATATGGAGATTCCTCAGGGCCTCAACTGGAAAGAACCCCGAAAAAAGATATTGCATGTGGTCTCGAATCCCATTGAGGCCGCTATCTTGGCCTTAACAGAACGTCATGTTGTGTGCCGCTCAGCACGCATGGTATCCAGTGTGAATAGCGTTCAGCTTGTAGCAATGCGAGTACTCTGATATACTGGGCACCGAGGCAAGCGCACTCCTATTTGAGGCTGGGGAAAACGGTGGACTGGACTGCTATCTTTGCTAGTATTGCAATGGTTTTGCAGTAGACATGTCTTTCATCATGTACATTCATCATATTACGCACTATAGCGAAGCATTGTACCTGATTGGGTGAAGTGATGATAGAGCGATCGCTTCTCCTTCCGACGAGTGACCGCGATGACATCCGGTGACTGTGCGATTGCTTCGGCACTGTGTGCCTCGCAATGACATAATAAAGGAAACGGTGATGGATTTAGTGGTGCTTAACCTTCTGACGTTCTGTGACCCAACGAAACACCCTTCTGGGTGGACTACATATTCCCCTTACAGGCAGATTAACCATTACAATACTTTATTGTTGTTTGGCCAACTGGTTCCGGATTTATTCGTGCTTATTGCTGCTCTGTGGTTTTTTGGGCATCTACGTATACTGCTACTGCCCAGCTAAGGTACCAAATTGCGCTAGTCACAAGAGCAGCAATTGCCAGCAGGAACCAAGACGTTGGCGTCAAACCAAGGTTAGTGTTGGCAGCATCAGCAATGATTCCCAGCACAGCAAATATAACACCAAGAAGCCAGCAAATACCGCCCCACATCACCCACATGCTACCCTTATTCACTATCCACTCATGGTTATTCCAACGTTCCCACATAGATGTCACCTCCTTTCCTTATAATCTTACTTCTTATGTTGCTACCTTTTATTACTCCCTGTCAACACATTGACGAAGTTTGACCCAACAAAGCGCCTCATTGTTCAACCTGAGGCAGATCAGGCAAACTCTGACTTTGTCCATATGGCTATTGGTTGACATCAGGCCCTCAAGCGCAAGCAGAAAGGAGGAAACAGCCGAAAGGAAGGTGAAAAGGAAGACATTAAGGGCAAGAAAGGCCTATAATAGCACTGTCAGAAGTGAAGAGTAAGGCCTGGATATGGCCAGTGATTTCACGGAGGACCGGTTGGACTTTACGGACGACACATAGTTAGGTGTAGTGCCATAGCTTGGACAGTTGCGGTATGTGTGGGAGGGCGGCTAAGAATCTTTGCGAGTTTATAACAATGGCTTCTGTAAGAATCATAGCACTGGGCGACCCCCATGGCTCAGAGAAGATTCGCCAGATCTGCTTTTCAGAAGCTGATTTGGTGCTGACGCCGGGTGACATCGGAGAGGCTGATAAGTTGCGCAAGTATTATTTCGATTATTTTTTCAAGGGAGAGAAGACACTGTCAGAGGAAAAACTCAAAGAAGCCTATAAGGAATCAGTCAATTCCATGGAAAAGGTTCTGGTTTATCTTTCGAAGAATGTTCGCCACATGTTTGTAGTCACTGGAAATGCGGATGCATTTGCAGAACTCGGGGAAGAGTACGCATTGTCACTGCCGACTCTACCTGAGATCTGCAATGGCCTTACCAATGTAGAGCTAATTGATTACAAGTGCGCAAGTTATCAAGGTATCAACGTAGCTGGCCTGCCATTCCATTTTAGCCCTCATTTGGCCGAAACGTTCCTATCTCAACAGATTCCTGCACAGGAAACAGTAACCAGAAAACGCGAAGAAGCCAACAGAGGCGAGAACAAAGCTAAAGATTTTCTTCACAGTATAGAGGGCCAGCAAGTTGATATACTCCTATCTCATAACCCGCCATTTTGTGGAGAGTATAAAGGGAGGAGTTTGGATCTTCCATTGGATGTAATAAGGTTTCCTTTAGCGCCCGAACATCTCCAAGGCAAGCACGCAGGTAGTCTGGTATTGACAGAATATCTGTTATCTACGCTTAATCCACCTAAATTGGTAGTTTGCGGGCACATACATGAAGGCAAAGGCAGATATCGACTTGACAGGACTGAAATTATTAACTGTGGAGCAAATGGTCAGTTTGTAGAATTTGAGTGTCGAAGCGATTGCTGACTAATTGAACCAATCAACCAGTATTGTTGCGAAGTAAGAAGCATCCCAAGGCAGACGGCGGGCTAGGCGAGGCTGTGCAGCTTCCCAGCTTTGTCAGCAGCGAAAAGGGCCGCTCCGACAGCTCCAATAATCTGAGGGTCTACCGGGAATTGAACAAATGTCGTCTTGAGTGCTCGTTCAAGGCAGCTAACCACACCGATGTTCTTGGCAATGCCACCTGTAATACCGACGTCTTTTCTGACTCCCAAGTTGCGTACTAAATGCAGAATGCGGCGCGCCGTAATATCGTTGATCCCCGCAGCGATGTCAGCGCTGTCTCTTCCTTCAAAAACGAGGTACCTGATTTCGATTTCAGTCAGGACGCAGCAAGGCTCCTGCAGAACGACAGGGTCAGATGCCTCGAGCGATAAGTGGCCGAGCTGGGAGACATCAACGCCGAGGCTTTCGGCCATGAGTTCCAAGGCTCTCCCTGTCCCGGCGGCGCATTTCGTGTTCATACGAAAGTCCTTCACAAAACCGTTGTCGTCCACCCTTATCGCCTTGCAGTCCTGTCCCCCGCCGTCGATAATCGTCCTTATGGTGGAGACAAGCCACGTGGCGCCTCTCCCGTGGCATGATATTTCACTTACATTGTCATTGGCAAAGGGTACGATGTTACGCCCATACCCGGTGCCTACGCAGTAGTCTATATCACTATAGGCGAGATCAAGCCTTTTGAGCAGCTTGTCCGTTACCTCAACGGCAGACTGGACGGCATTTGATCTTGATTGTATTATCTCGGATCCCAGCATTACATCGTTGTTTAGGACCACGGCTTTCGCGGTCAGAGCGCCAATATCGCATCCGGCAACAATCATTCCCCTATCGTCCTCAACCAAGACTATGAAGACCTCAGGCTACAAGGCTGTGAAGATCTCATTGTGAAGCGGACTCTCTTTCATCCTTGGCTATAAGTGCGGCGCCCAAGGCTCCGATAACCTGACAATCGACTCCCAGATTGGCAAACCTCAGTCCCAATTTCCTCTCAAGATCTCTTACCACGATGCTATTCTTGGCCACTCCACCTATCATCGCCACCTCTTCATTTACATCTATTCGTTTGACAAGGCCTACTATCTTCGCAGCTACGGCGGAGGCAATACCAGCGAAGATATCCAATCGATCACAACCATTGTTGATGTGAGAGATCACCTCGCTCTCGGCGAATATTACGCATTGGTTAGTTATAGGAATAGGATTGTTCGAGCTGAGCGAGGCTTGACTCAACTCCTCAACTGGCTTTTCCAGGGCGTTTGCCATGACATCAACGAACTTCCCTGTTCCAGCTGCGCACTTGTCAGTAACCGCGGTCGCTGCTATCCTGCCGTTGTCATCGATATTGAAGGCCGCGAAACTATGGCCTCCAACGTCGATAACCGTTCTTATGCTGGGATTGAGTTCCCTAATTGCTCTATGAAGGCAAACCAAGCTCGGAACGGCTCCATTGGCATAGGAGACGGCATTCTTGCCAAACCCTGTGGACAGGCAACTGTCTATCTGTTCTCGCGATAGGCCCACCTTAGCCAGGGCCTTATCCATTACATCTACTGCTGCTTGTTTGGGATGGCTCTTGTAGGGAAGTATTTCAAATGCACGGATATCACTATTTTGAATGATGGCTGCCTTTGCCGAGACAATTCCTAAATCACATCCAGCGTATATCAACTTCGATAACTCCTCTATCCCATCCTATGAACCTTCGCTTACTCTTTTGAGGTGCCCTAGTGCACTGTCGACAGAGAGTCAGGCAGCTATACTTCATTGCTACGATGAGTATATCTCAAACCCAGCGTTTGTGCCAAGCTCTGCGTCGTGCCCCTGCTTCTGGCAATGAGGATTGATACTAGCCAGTGTGCCCAAAATCATCGCGCAATGTTACAGCGCCGTCTCAGCTTGACATCCGCCTCCAACCTGCTCCGAATGTACTCCGCCTCCTAAAGGCTAAGCAAGCCAGCCTATCCCGGCTGCAGTAGTTTTCGGGTACAGAAGTCGTGGGGTTGAGGGTCCAATTCCCTGGGCCAGTCGATGCACACCAAGCCCAGCTCGTTGTGGCGATACGCTGGGTTGAGCGTCAACTTGGCTGAAGAGAAGGTCTCGACTTTATGGTGTGTAAAAGTTATGATTGGTGAGCCAAGCCGTTATAAATAAGGTATAACGCCTTTGCCTCGCCGCTTATTTAGCCACACAGCGATGGCAACGGAGACCAGCGCCAGCGATGCTACTATCGCCACCTTCTGAGCTGGTGTGGTGTTGACGGCCACCGTGCTCATGGCCACAGCAGGCAGCAGCCCAGCCCTCACACTGACCCTGTAGTAAAGGGATACTAAGGCTGAGCCTACTGGGTTGGTCACCATGTAGCTGTCACGTAAATTCCGCAGCGTCTCTACATGACTATCGAGATATGAGCCGTAGGCTGCAGTGGCGATGAAGCAGCCTTCTCCCTCTTCGGAGGGTGCCGTGTCCCCAACGAAGAACCATGAGAGCGTGGCGACTTGCCCGGACACGATGTTGTTTGCCGGGTTAACAGACGTGGTGACATCCGACCATCGGCTGCCGTCCCAGTGGAAGAGCTTAAGGTTGTTCTCATTGCCAATGCCAGAGTCGTCATACCCTATGTCTACGGTCACCGGCCCGGTGTAGGTTAGCCAGAGGGTGCTAATGTCTATGAAAGGCCCCTGTACGCGGAATCCTGATGGTAGGCTGCCTTCCGGGTTATCTTGTGATGTTGTCACGCTGGTCCTTCCCTCGGCGGTTACGCTGTCAAAAGTAACCTGCACATTGCCCAGGTCGACAGAGACTAGTGGGCCAATTGGGGTATTGGGATAGACTACGTTGAGGTCCGCTTGTGCCCTAGCGGGATCAAAATCGACCACGGTATAGCCACTATCGACCAACTCTTGGATTATGTTAACGTAGTTGAGCTGGGGGTAGAAAACGCCACCACACCAATTATCCTGGCCGCGAAATTCATGAAAAGTTAGTACCGCCGGCCATTCAGTCTCCCGTTCCAGCAGCCACTTGGTGATCGCGATTACGCCCGATTCACCGGGGATACTGGGATCTCCCGTCGTCGTATATCTAACTTGCTTCCAACCCTCTTCTGCCAGCCTGGAATCAGGTGATACTCGAGGATACGCATGGCGGGGGGCTCTGAAAATCTTCAGAGTTGACACGCCAGCCGCTACAATTATGTCATAGGCACCAATCACTTCCTCATCGACCATCGAAGGGTTCTCCTCCATTTCGGTGAGAGTTGGGTGGTGCAGTGTATGGCTGAAGACAAAATGGCCACGATTAGCTACTTCCTGCACGATATCCGGGTTCTGCTGCACACCCCCATTCGGAAATTGCCAATTGTCACCATAAGACAAAGACTTGTCGATTCCAACCATGAAGAATGCTGCTCTCGCGCCTTCCACACCAGGCAAGCCCTCCATCAGGTCAAGTTGGTCAAGAATGTATCCATTTGCCCCTGGAATAGGGCCGTCATCAAAACTGAGCATGATTTCTTTCCTATCGGGTTGGGCCGTAACCGAAGGGCCACTGATACCAGCCAACATCGACATGAGTATGAATAGCACCACTACCAATTGTAGGCACCGCATTGTAAGCCTCCTGAGTTTACCCATCTTCATGGACCTGTTCCTCTTACTGTGGCCCGCCCGTACACACGAGCGGGGCAAAAAGCGAGCAATAAATTGCACTGGGTTAGGAGCCTATATAGACCCCGACTTTCGTAGGCGTGGACAGAGGGTGAGTGCGTGCCCGCATGATAGCAATTCCGTTCGCGGTTGTCAATACAGGCCAGTCTATCACGATTATACTTAACTTTACTTTTCCTCCCAATCCCTATATCTTGTGCCTGTTCTCCAGTTCTCGCCAACAATCTAGACTCCCATTCAATTTTACGCTAACAGTCCTATTGGAACAAGGCAGAAGGAAGCTGAAGCACCGAGGGAAGCTGCTTGATAACCTTTTGGGGAAATGGTAGCCTATGGGGGCGGAGAGCTTCTGGGCAGGAATCTGGAATAGTTCAAAGCTCCGGGAAACGTCAGCTCCTTGACATCCCATATCCTGGAAAGCGACGGACAGCAATGAACATAAAAACCTATCTGGCACAACAAGAAGAGGCGGTACCTTCTGAGTTTATCGAAAAAGTGAAACATATTGTTGGAGAGGATAATGTCTCGGAAAGGGAATGCGACCTCATTTCCTACAGCCTTGACTACTGGTTGTACGGGGTGTCCCTTTCTCAGTATGGCAATTTACCATCGCTGCC
>SMTZ1_10010684_pt1 | contig 16180 bp, 14 predicted proteins | sample DeeMarSWOR136_30_FD_25667 | JGI IMG/M metagenome (IMG submission 25667)
AGAGATAGAAAGGGGCCCGGAGCATGATGCTCTGCATCAGGTCATATTTTTCCATGGGGAAATTTTCCACCGAATCGATATGCTGAATACCGGCAATATTAGCCAAAAATTTGATGGTTCCGAGCTTAGCCGCTTCACCCACAGCGCGTTCGATCTCCTCGTCCTGAGTGAGATCCGCTTTGATAAATATCATCCGCCCTCCCGTTTTTTGGGCGATTTCCTCTGTTTCCTTGCCCGCCTCTTCGTTGATATCCAGGCCTACACACGTGAGGTTATTTGCCGCCGCGGCAACGGCCGTTGCCCTTCCGATCCCACCCGCTGCCCCGGTTGCAATACAGACGTTGTGGGGATTGAAATCATTGTCTTGCAGGATGAGTATATCCTCTCTCCTTATTTCGGGTTCGGTGATTTCCATTGTATCGTCACTCGTTCTGATTAATAAGGGGGAACCTCATGTGTGTCCAAAAGCCAAGCCATGAGCCACGTTTGCCGGAATCCTATCCCATGTAATCAGTTGGATACATGAAGAAGGCCTTAAATGTCAACAGAAATTCGCAGAGTCCGGAACATGGTTGTTCGACAAAAGCTCACGAGCATAGTTTGAAAAATATGGAAAAAATGCTTGACAAGCTGATTTTCTTAATCTTAGTGTTTCTGTTGACTTTCTGATAGAAAGGTAGTGAGCATTCGAACAATTCGTACAGGATGTCTAACAGATCATATCCATAACAAAGCACGGAACTAAATTATGGACCCTCTGAATCTGATCAAAGAGGCCTTGGCAAGAAACCAATCGGCTTTGAGCGAGTACGACTCAAAGCGATTCCTCTCATCCTTCGGCATACCGGTGATCCGTGAGGCCGTGGCCCAGAACGCTGATTCGGCAGCAGCCGAGGCACTGAAGATCGGTTTCCCCGTCGTCCTCAAGGTATCCGGGGAAACCCTCTTTCACAAGACCGAAGTGGGAGGCATTGTTCTAAACCTCAGGAGTGAAAAGGAGGTTAAAGAGGAGGGACGCCGACTTTTAAAGATTCAGGGCTGTGAGGCATTATTGGTTCAGGAAATGGTGAGGGGCGATCGGGAACTCGTTTGCGGCCTGACGAGGGATGCCCAGTTCGGTCCGTGTGTCATGTTCGGTCTCGGCGGGACCCTAACCGAGGTCCTCGAAGACGTCGTGTTTCGGATTGCCCCCCTGACTCCCCGTGATGCCCAGGAAATGGTAAAGGAGATTCGGGGCAGGAAGATCATCGAGCCCTTCAGGGGAGAGCCCGCCGTTGATATAGATGCCCTGACCCGCATACTGGTTGTCCTCGGTGACATTGGAATCCAAAACGAGGACGTGCAAGAAATCGACATCAACCCCCTCAAAATCCGGCCCGATGGCAAGCCCGTGTCGGTGGACGCTCTCGTTGTCCTAAAGGCCGGCGCAAAGACCCGTCGTTGAGTCCGGGATTTGTTCCGCCGTGCTATCGTTCTTGCTGAAAGGAACCCTCACCCGGTTTCCGCTCTTTCCGAGGCCGACGTGGAAAGCCTGCTATGGATGGGAAATTAAGTCCGTTTTTTGAGCCCGAGAGCGTTGCCGTCATCGGAGCCTCTTCCATCCCCGGCAAACCCGGGCACACAGTCATTCAGAACATCCTGGCCAATGGCTTTGCGGGGAAACTCTCCTTGGTCAACCCGAAGGGAGGAGAGATCCTGGGCATTCCAGTCCTCCCGTCAATCGCCAGTCTGCCGGCAGGTACCGATTTGGCAATAATTATCCTCCCCGCAGAGGCAACCCCCCAAGCCCTCCGGGATTGCGCCGCAAAGGGAATCAGGCACATAGTCCTCTCCGCCGGTGGATTCGCCGAGGTGGACGAACCCAGGGCGCAAATCCAGCAAGAGCTCACCGACATCATACGGCAGGCGGGGATTCGCGTCTTGGGGCCCAATACCTCCGGACATATATCGACCCCCTGTAGTTTCACCTCCACCTTCTTCCCCCTGGGGAAGGTCCGCCGCGGGAGGGTATCCTATATTGCACAAACCGGTAACTTCGCCACGCACACGATGAAATACATACTTACATCGGAATATTTCGGCGTTGCGCGGGTTATTGGCCTCGGCAACAAGGTGGATATCGATGAAAGCGAGGCCCTGGAGTACCTGGCGGATGACCCGGAAACCGCTGCAATCGTCATGTACCTGGAAAGCCTCAAACGGCCACAGCGCCTCTTAGAAATAGCGAGGGAGGTTACCCGCATAAAGCCAGTTGTGATGCTCAAGAGCGGTTCCACGGAAGCCGGCAAGCACGCCGCAGTCGCTCACACTGCAGCCATGGCCGCGGAAGATCGCCTCGTTGACAGCCTGCTCCGTCAGGCCGGCATCGTGAGAATCTGGGAGTACACTCACCTCGTGCTGGCGGGGAAAGCGCTCTCCATGGTTCCCTTGCCGAAGGGAAATCGGGTCAGTTTCTTGGCACCATCCGGGGCAATGCTTGTGGTCCTCGCCGACCTTTGCACCCGTCTCGGGCTCGAGGTGCCGGAATTGGGACCGGAAGCCCTCCAGAGGATAAGGGATATTAGCCCGCCATATATCCGCATGAGAAATCCCGTTGACATATGGGGTGCCGTCGCGCTCAATGGAATCGAGCTCGGTTACAGAGAGGGCATGGAAGCAGTATTGAAGGACCCGAATATCGATGCAGTCGTTCCGGTTCTCATGCTTGCGAGGGAAACCGGGATCCCGTCCTTTGACTTTCTCATTGATCTGGCGAGGAAGTATCCTGATAAACCACTTCTTGTCACTTATAGCGGTGAGATGCGATACATGGAGGAATGCAAGAGAATTCTCGAACCCGCAGGGGTGCCGACCTTCCCTGAGATCGAGCAGCCCTTCGAAGTGCTCTCCATCCTGGCGCGCTGCCGCATGGCAATGAATCGTCCCCAGTAAGGTTTCCAATTCATCTTCCCAAACGATCTCACCTACCTCCCGGAGATATTACCCTTGACAAGCGTATCCCTTTATTTTAATGTTACTGGTAACATTGCCCTGATGATATCTCCAGCAAAAATGTTCATAAACTGCCGCGCACGTATAAAGCCTCCCAGGTGGGGTGAACAATTACAAGGAAAACAGAGAAACGGATGGGAAAGCAAAAATTGACCATTAGGGACATCGCCAAAATGGCGAGAGTTTCTCACATGACGGTATCCCGGGCCCTCAATGATGATCCCCGAGTTCGGGAGGAAACCAAGAAGAGAATCTTGGAGTTAGTGAATAAGCTCAATTATAGACCCGATGCCAGAGCTCGTACCTTTGTCTCAAAGAAATCAAATTTGATTGGCCTAGTTGTCTCGGACATCAGCAACCCGTTCTACGCCGAGCTGGCTAGGGGAATTGAGGATAAGGCCCACGAACAAGGATATAATGTCATTTTCTGCAGCACGGATAACAAACCCGAACGGATGGAAACCTATGTCAATCTCATGATGGACGCGGGCGTTGACGCACTCATTTTCGCCTCATCCCGGCTCCATGAGCCCGTTATCGAAAAGCTGATTGACGAGCATTTCCCCCTCGTTCTCGTCAACAGGAAGTTGAAGGGGGAGGGATTCAACTATGTAGTCCTCAACAATGTTCAAGGGGCCTATGAGATCACCGAACATCTGATAAATCTCGGTTACAGAAAAATCGCCATCATTACCGGCACCCCAAATCTGTCAACAGGATTGGACCGGTTGAAGGGTTATCAGCAAGCACTGAGGGATCACGGGATCGGATTTAGTAACAACTACGTCATCCAGGGCCCCTTCACGAGGGAAACCGGATACGAGGGAACGAAAAAGTTACTCACGATGGAGCATAGGCCTGAGGCGATTTTCGGTGGGAATGACTATATAGCCATGGGAGTGATTGATGCCGTTGAGGAGCTGGGGTTCCATATTCCGGAAGATATTGCGCTGGTGGGTTTTGACGATACCGAATTTGCGTCCAATCAGAGGATTAGACTGACCACGGTCAGTCAAAGACGATACGAGATGGGAAATCTGGGGGTGCAAATACTCATCGATTACATTGAGAGAAAAGAGAACGATTACATCCATAAAGTCATTCTGGAACCACGCCTGATCATCCGGGAATCGTGTGGGCAGAAATTGCGGTAAAGGGATAGGAAAGAATAGCCGCCAAGGGCCAAGTCGTTGAGGCGGAGATAAATCCCCTTCACGACGGAAAAAGATCACATAACGGTGAAAAACAAAAGGAGTGCCGATGAAAGCAGCCGTACTGACGGCCCCTTATCAAGTTGACCTCCAGGAAGTCGAAAACCCGCGGTTGGGTGCCGGCGATGTCCTCATAAAGGTTCAATGCGTGGGGGTTTGTGGTTCCGACGTTCACGCCTACAGGGGGACCCACCCTTTTCGAAAACCTCCCGTGATACTGGGGCACGAAATGGCAGGGGAAATCGTCGACACGGGAGGAAATGTAGCCCTTTTCAAGAAGGAGGATAGGGTTAGTGTTGAACCTCAAACCTACTGCCACCAGTGTTCCAGCTGTTCCCGTGGGCGCTATAACATTTGCAAGGGAAAGAGGCTTCTGGGAACCACCGCTTGGCCGGGTGCCTTTGCCGAATACGTGGCCATCCCGGAGGACAAGGTCTATCTCCTCCCGCATGGCGTGAGTTATGAGGAGGGAGCCTTGGCTGAACCCCTCACCGTCGGTATCCATGCCGCCCAGATGGCCCGGATCAGCATGGGCGATTCGGTCCTGATTATGGGGTCAGGAACGATCGGCTTGGCGACTCTCGTTGCGTTGAAACAGGCAGGGGCCACTCGGATTATCGCAACGGATGTGGTGGATTTCAATCTCGCAAAGGCAACGGAATTCGGTGCTTGGGCCACCGTCAATGTGAAAAGGGAGTCACTGAAGGAAAAAGTCAACCAACTGACAGGCGGCGAAGGGGTGGACGCGGCGGTAATTGCCGTGCATGTCCCTTCCCTGATCGATGAATCGTTGGACCTCGTCCGGAAAGGCGGCCGGGCAGTTCTGGTTGCGATCTTCGATGAGAAGGCCACGATCGATCCTTTCAAGATGGTTTTTAACGAGGTGGAGGTGGTTGGCAGCTGGACCTACGATGGAAGGGATTTTCAGGCTGCCATCGACCTCATGGGCCAGAAGAGAATTGAAATGAATTCTTTCGTTACCCACCGGTGGCCTATCGAACGGGTGCGGGATGCGCTCGACTTGGTGGACAAGAGAACCGAAGACGTAATCAAAGTGGTCTTACAATTCTAATTTCTCAAGGAGGCCTTCAAATGGATACCAAGATTATGAGCTTTAGGGCTCCCCACCTTATCCTAGCTGGGCTCGGCTCCCTCGAGCGACTGGGCGAGGAGGCGAAGGCTTTCGAGGCAAACAAGGCCCTTCTCGTAACCGACAAGGGCGTGATCGAATCGGGAGTTGCTGAAAAGGTCCAAACCCTCCTAAAAAAGGAGGCCATTACAATCGATGTGTTCGACAAGGTCGTCTCCGATCCCGACATCGGGTGCGCCGAGGCCTGCATCGAAATGGCGAAAAAGGGGAAGTACGGCCTCATTCTCGGGGTTGGAGGCGGAAGTTCCATGGATATCGCCTCGGTGGCCTCCGTGATGTGCACGAATCCGGGAACCGTACACGACTATCTCGGGATCAACCTGGTGAAAAACCCGGGGATACCCACCATTCTCATACCCACCACTGCGGGAACAGGAGCGGAGGCAACGCCTAACGCGATTCTTACCGACGTTGATGCAAAGCTGAAAAAGGCCGTTGTGAGCCCCTATATCCTCCCCCGGGTGGCTATCGTCGACCCCCTCTTGACCGTCTCCATGCCCCCCACGGTCACCTCTTCCAGCGGCATCGACGCCCTCACCCATGCCATCGAGACCTATACCTCCAACAACGCAACCATACTGAGCGAGCTTTTCTCCAAAGAGGCGATAATCATGATCGGTCGAAGCCTGAGAACGGCCGTGGCAAACGGCAACGACTTGCAAGCTCGCCTCGACATGTCCATTGGGAGCCTCTACGCGGGTATCGCCATTACCAACGCGGGCGTCACAGCGGTGCACGCCCTGGCTTATCCCCTGGGAGGTCAGTTCAACGTGGCCCATGGAATCGCCAATGGCCTTCTTCTCCCGTACGTAATGGAATTCAATGTCTTGGGGAACATCCCAAAATTCGCCCAGATCACGCACTTTCTGGGCGAGAAGGTGGACCACCTTCCCTTGCTCGAACAGGCCTACCATGCGGCCAAAACGGTGAAAGCCATCTACAGGGATTTGAAAATCCCCCAATCCCTGACCGAGCTCAAGATCCCCAAGGAGGCAATTCCGGACATGGCCAAGGCGGCCATGAACGTTACCCGGCTGATGACGAATAACCCGAGAGAGATGACGGTTGAAGACGTCCAGGACATCTATGAAAAGGCCCTGTGATGGCCACCGATTGTCTGGCCCCTTCACGAAATGAACGGAGACAGAACTCGGGTTAACCGAGAAAGCTGCTCTCGATGTGAGATATGCTCCGGATGCTGATATGGGGTGGAGCGCTCGTCAAATTGGCGGATACCATGAAGGATAACGATTGTATAAGCTTCTTCCCGGGAACCGGGGAATATAAAAGCGAGGAAAGGCGATGTTCGGATATCATGGGAAATTGCTGAGAGTGGATTTGACGAAGCGGAGTGTTGAAGTCCAAGATTTAGACCCAAAACTCCTGGAAAAATACGTGGGAGGCGTTGGGATTGGAGCAAAGATTCTCTATGAGGAGACGACTCCCGCCACGGATCCCCTCGGCCCGGAGAACGTGCTCATGGCAATGACCGGCCCCTACACGGGAACCGCTGTTCCCTCATCGAGCAGGCACCACATGATGGCCCGATCTCCTCTCACGGGGATCTTGGGGGAATCGAATGTGGGCGGGTCATGGGCCGTCCACTTCAAGAAGACCGGATTTGATGGAATTGTCATCACGGGAAAATCAGACCATCCCGTCTACCTCTGGATCCACGACGGAAGGGTAGAGTTTCGTGACGCCCGATCCGTCTGGGGAAAGGACTCCTATGAATCGGCGGGCGCTCTCAAGTCCGAGACCTCGGAAAAAGCCGCCGTAGCGGTGATCGGCCCCGCGGGGGAGGGGCTCGCCAGGGTGGCCAGCATTCCTCACATTGGTCGTATCGTGAGAGCCGCGGCCCGCACGGGGCTCGGTGCGGTGATGGGATCCAAGAACCTGAAGGCCATGGTGGCGTATGGGTCGGGGGAACTTCCTTTGGCAAAGCCGGATATCCTGCAAGAGGACGTAAGGGCAATACTTCCCCGTGTCCGAGAGGCGACCGAGCCCTTCGGGAAGTACGGGACCTCCGGCGGGATCGACAACTACGAGAAGATCGGGAATTTCCCGATCAAGAATTGGAGGGAGGGCCGCTGGGCCGGGGCGAGCAAGATCTCTGGCGTGGCCATGCACGATACTATCCTTACGGGGAGGAGAGGCTGCCTTCGATGTCCCATCTCGTGTGGCCGCCACATCAAGATCTCGGAAGGTCCCTATGCGCCACTGGAATGCGAGGGCCCGGAGTATGAGACAATCGGAACCCTCGGAGGCGAATGCATGATAGACGACCTGGCCGCCATTTCCAAGGCCAACGAGCTGTGCAACCGGTACGGGCTGGACGCCATCTCCACCGGATCCATCGTCGCCTTCGCCATGGAAGCCTATGAGAAGGGAATCCTTACCCGTCAGGATGCGGACGACGTGGAACTCGTCTGGGGGAGCGGGGAGGCCCTGGTTGAAATGGTGCACAAGATGGGAAAGAGGGAAGGAATCGGGAAACTGATGGGGGAAGGGGTGAAGAGGATGGCGGAGGTACTGGGCAAGAATGCCGTGGAGTTCGCCGTTCATGTGAAGGGGCTGGAGCCCTCGGCCCATGATCCCAGGCGCTTCTTCAGTCAGGCCCTCTCTTACGCGACGGCAGCCAGGGGCGCTTGCCATAACGCCAGCTGGAGCCATCCGTATGAACTCTCCCTCTCCATGCCCGAGATCGGGATTCCCGAACCCCAGGATTCCTATCAGGTTGAGGGAAAAGCGGAATTCACCGCTAAACTCCAGGATCTGATGTCAATGATGGATACCCTTATCATTTGTCGGTTCTCTCAGGTGGGAAAAGCCGTTAACGTCAACAACATGGTACACTGGCTCAACTCGATTACCGATTGGAACATGGATATTCCGGAATTCCTGAGGACCGGGGAGCGGGTTTTCAATTTGAAGAGGCTCTATAACACTCGCCTCGGGATCAGCCGGAAGGACGACTTCCTCCCCCCGAGGTTTATGACATTAAAGAGAACTGGCGAAGGCCTGGCCAACCAGCTTCCGCCCATGGGACGACTTCTGAGCGACTATTACGACTATCGGGGGTGGACTGAGGATGGAATTCCGAGCCGGGGAAAGCTGGAGGAACTCGGCTTGGACGAACTCTGAGGGGTGAAATGGGATCGAAAATCCAAAAGGAATCAAAAGAGGTACGGGTCCCGGAGTTTGATCTCTCGGGAAAGGTGGCCATTGTGACCGGCGCCGGAAGAGGCATGGGTTATCACATCGCCTTGGCTCTGGCCAAATACGGAGCCGACCTGGTTGTCTGTAGCCGAACCATTTCGGAATTGGAAAGGGTAGGAAAGGAAATTGAAGAACTCGGTCGCCGGGTTCTCATCCAGCAGATGGACGTCCGGAAGAGTTCAGAAATCCATTCCATGGTGGAGGAGACGGTAAGGATGTTTAACCATATCGATATCTTAGTCAATAACGCGGGGATCAATATTCCTCAATGGGCAGTGGATGTGACCGAAGAGGCTTGGGATACCATCATTGACACCAATCTCAAGGGCCTCTTCTTCTGTGCTCAAGCGGTGGGAAAGGTGATGATCGAACAGAAAAAGGGGAAGATCATCAATATCTCTTCCCAGGCAGGGAGCGTAGGGATCCTCTATCGAGCTGCCTATTGCTCAAGCAAAGGGGGAGTCAACCTCCTCACAAAGGTCTTGGCCATCGAATGGGCCAAATATAACATCAAAGTAAACGCCATTGCTCCCACGTTCATCGAAACGGATGTGGTTGGAGGCATCATCTACCTCGCATCCGATACATCCGATTTAGTGACCGGACATATCCTTTTAATCGATGGGGGCTGGACAGCACATTGAGGGGAACCCGCTTAGCAACAAAGAAGCTGAATGAAAAAAAACCTTGACAAACGGATTTCCCCATTTTATGTTACCGGTAACATTGTGCCAACCCATAATAAATCACCATTATTGCTCATTGTCTCCACATGAATTGCGCGGGAAAAACCAGGATATGGTTGGGACAGTCATCTATATTTGGGCCGGATGGATCCGATTTGGTGACTGGAGATGTCCTTTTGGTCGACGGTGCCAGAATTGTTCATTGATCGGATGTACGGCAGAACGGGGGGTTTGTTGCGGAATGATTTCCAGAGAAAGGAGGTGAATGAGAGAGTTGTCGGAAGAAGCGGCTGAATATTAGAGGCACCGTAAAAATGGCAAAGGGTTCTGCCATGCCCGTTTGCCGGGCACTTAATAATAACCCTAAAAGTAAAAGGAGGTAGAAATGATGGGAAAATCAAAAAAAATAGCTGGATTTGGAATGGTTTTTCTCCTGACTCTGTTTATGTCCACCAATCTGGTCCTTGCAGCTGATGACGTGGTCCGTATGGGAGTTATCAGCCCGGCTAGTGGCAACTACGCCGACATGGGTGCGGCCGAACGGCGGGGCATGATCATGGCCGTAGAGGAGTTCACGGCCAGGGGCGGAGTGCTCGACAAGAAGATTGAGATGATCGTGGAAGACACCGAGACCGATCCGTCCGCTGCGGCCCGAAAGGCCCAAAAACTCATCGAGCGTGATAAGGTTCACTTCATGCTCGGCGCAGTTTCGTCATCGTGTGCCGTCGCCATATCTGAGGTGGCTCAACGGGGAAACACCGTCTATTTTAATACCAACACCAACTCACCCAACAACCATATGCTGGTTTTTGCCGTCGCCCCATGGATCGCCAAAAACGTCGGCAAAAACTGGTACTTCATTACTCACGACTACACCTGGGGCAGATCTGGCACCAAAGAGTTCCGTGACATCCTTAAAAAGGAAGGGGGAAAAGAACTCGGTGAATCCATAATCCCCTTAGGAACAAGGGATTTCAGCTCTTACCTGATCAAGATCAGAAACCTCAAGCCCAAACCTGACATAGTAATGTGCACCATCGGAGGTGTGGACAATACTGCCATGATGGAGCAGATTTTCGAGTTCGGCATGGATAAGGATTTCCGGTTTGGTTTTAGCCTTAGAGACTACTCAGACGCCTTTACGGTGGGGCTGGGAAAGAATATAGGGACCTTTGCCATCGAGTGGTATCACCTGCTAGACACCCCCGGGACAAAGGAATTCGTGGCCAACTACAAAAAACGCTGGCCCGATGCCAAAATCCCCATTCCCGAGAATAACACCTATCAAGGCTACATCGGTACCAGAGAAATGCTTCGGGCCGTCGAGCGGGCCAACAGCCTCAAGACAAATGATATCATCAGGGCCCTGGAAGGGCACACCATCTATGATAATATGAAGAATTACCCCACCTATATCCGGCCATGGGACCACCAGTTTGTCCAGGAGGTATACATCGCCAGGGCCAAAACAGCCAAAGAGGCAAAGGATTCAACCGACTTCTACGAAGTCATCGGTTTTATGAAAGGCCCAGACATTGTCCGAAGTCGAGCGGAGAATCCTTGTAAGCTCGAGCCATTTAAGTAAACCCGATGGTAGGTTGGGTCTCCGCTCTTGGGAGGCCCAACCTTTCTTCTAACCAATTATGTATAGTTGAGGTGAATGATGGCAGAATTTTACTCCCAGGTGTTCAACGGGCTGGTCTTGGGCCTCCTTTTCGGTGTCATGGCCTTGGGTTTCATGTTGATTTTGGGTGTCATGGAGGTCATTAACTTCAGTCATGGCGCCTTGTTCGCCGTGGGCGCCTATTTTGCTCTCACCCTGCAACCATACCTTGGCTATTGGGCATCCCTTGCCATCGCCCCTCTGCTGGTGGGTATCATCGGCCTGTTCATCGAATGGTCTGCGGTCAGAAGGGTTTATGGGAAAGATCCGTTGTTTGGCCTCCTCATGACATTGGGCATGGCCATGGCCTTCGAGGAAATCATCCGCATCGTCTGGGGTAAGATTGGTTACTCCATAGCCGCCCCTAAGTTCGTGGCCGGCCCGATCTTGCTGGGCTTTATCTGGTATTCCAAGTACAGACTGTTCATGGCCGCTCTGGCCCTCGTGTTGCTCGGTTTGGTTTGGATCTTTCTGGAGAAGACCCCCTACGGTGCCATCATCAAGGCCGGGGTCTCCGATAGCGAGATGGTGCTGGCCTTGGGCAAGAACCTGCGAAGGATTCGGACAGTAGTCTTTGGCCTGGGAGCAGCCCTTGCCGGCATCGCAGGTGTTATTGCCGGCCCGATGTGGAGCCTCAAGCCCACCATGGGATGGGAGGTGATAATGCCGGCTTTCGTAATTGTCGTTATCGGTGGCATCGGCAGTTTCTGGGGAGCGGTTATTGGGGGCCTGATTGTGGGTCTGTCAAAAAGCCTAACTGTTTTGGTTTGGCCGAGACTTTCCGATTTGATGATGTACATCATCATGGGCATTATTCTCGTGGTGCGGCCACGCGGGATCATGGGCGAGAAGTCTCTGCTTGAGCAGTAAAACAGGTCAAGGGGCTAAGGAAATGGTACGATACCTTCATCATCCGATGTTTATTACATTTGCTGTTTTCCTGATCCTGCCAGCGTTTATCATGAAGATCGGCGCTATGTCGCTGGCCATCGAGGTCATGATCTGGGTAATCTTTGCAATGGGATTTAACATCCTTCTCGGATACACCGGCCTTCCGTCATTCGGCCACGGCCTCTTTTTCGGCACTGGTGCTTATATCTGCGGCTTGATCCAACAGCACATCATCGCGGGTACGTGGATTCCTATCTTAGGCAGCATGTTGTCCTGTGGAATAATCGCTGGCATCACGGGCCTTTTTCTGGCTAGAAAAAGGGGAATTTACTTCGCCCTCTTGACAATTGCTTTAACCCAGATGTTTTTCTTCATTGCCTTCCTATGGGATGGTGTGACTGGTGGCGAGAATGGCCTCATGGGGATTGAGAGGTACGCGCTGACCTTCTTGGGGCTGTTTCGCATCCCTATCGAAGGCATCCTGTCCTATTATTATTTCGTCTTTGTCATCCTCATGGCCAGCCTTATCTTACTCTGGAAAATGGTCCATTCTCCTTTGGGAAGCGTCTTGTATGCCACCAGGCAGAACGAGCTTCGGGCCAAGTACCTCGGCTACAATACAGTGTTGTATAAGTGGATAGCCCTGGTGATTTCCGGTATCTTTGCCGGTCTCGCCGGTGCCCTTCACGCCATGCTCACGCATGGCGCTTTTGCCAACCCAATGCACTGGACGCGATCGGGGGACGCTGTCATGATGGTCCTGATCGGGGGAGGGCTAAATAACTTCTTTGGACCCATCCTTGGCGCGGCAATTTTCATCGCCATCAGGGACATATTCTCCACGATCACCGAACACTGGTATCTCTTTTATGGATTGCTGATTGTCTTTATAATCCTTTTCCTGCCTGAGGGGATCCTTGGCTACTTCAGGGTGGGCCAGACGAGCGCACGGGAAGAAGTTTTGGAGGAGGCTTGACCGATGGCTATTCTTGAGACGGCACATATTGAAAAACACTTCGGCGGGCTAATAGCCAACCAGGACATCAGCATCAAGATCGAAGAGGGAGCCATCGCCTCCATTATCGGACCCAATGGTGCCGGAAAAACGACCCTTTTTAACATCATGACAGGGTTGTATAAGCCCGACAGTGGTAGAATCCTGTTCCAGGAGGAGGACATTACTGGCTGGCCAATCCACAAGATCGTCGATCTTGGCATAGCGCGTTCCTTTCAGGTGCTGAACATATTCAACGAAATATCGCCATTCGAAAATATTCGGTTGGCGGTTCAATCGCGCAAGAAAAAGGGGTTCCATTTTCTTCGATCCACTAAATATTTCGATGACATAAACCAGGAGGCAGAAACGGTTCTTGCCGAGATCGGCCTGGCTTCGGATAAGAATATCCCTACCAAGGAGCTCTCCTATGGCAACAAGCGGATCCTGGAGATCGGAATCACCCTGGCCTCACAACCAAAATTACTGTTAATGGATGAACCAACATCCGGGCTTCCCTCTTCGGAGACCGAGCGCATTAAAGAGTTCATAAAGAAAATCTCCGAACGCCTCACTGTTGTCGTAATTGAGCATGATATGAATGTTGTCCTGACCATTTCCGATACCATCACCGTATTGCATCAGGGCCGGGTCATCGCCCAAGGGTCTCCTGAAGAAATCAAGGCCAATGATCAAGTGCAAGAAGCCTACCTAGGAGGAATAGATTGATGTCTGCACCACTGCCCATCTTGGATGTTGATAGGATAAATTCGTTCTACGGGGAGGCCCACGTCCTTCACGATGTTCATCTTAAGGTCCTGGAAGGAGAATCTGTAGCCCTTCTGGGGCGCAACGGCGCTGGAAAGACGACCACGCTCCGGAGCATTCTTGGCCTGACACCGGTCAGAACGGGGAAAATCACCTTCAAGGGACAGGATATCACCAACCTGCCGACCAACGTCATAGCAGCGTTAGGGGTTGGCTGGGTCCCGGATAATCGACGGATCTTTCCCACCTTGACGGTTCAGCAGAACCTCGAGATCGCGAGAAAAAAGGGTGTTGGCAAAAACCAAGAATGGGACCTTGACCGGGTATTTCACCATTTCCCAAAGCTCAAGGAGCTTCTTAAGCAGAAGGGAGAAACCCTTTCAGGTGGCGAGCTGCAAATACTTTCAATCGCCCGAACCCTGATGGGTAATCCCGATCTGATCTTGTTGGACGAACCATCCGAAGGATTGGCTCCGCTCATTGTTCGTGAAGTGATAAACATAATTGAAGAGTTGGCCTCAACGAATATAACGACCATTTTAGTGGAACAGAATGCGATTTTGGCCCTGCGCATCTGTTCCAGGGTCTATGTTCTGGATGACGGAAAAACCGCTCATGAAGGTACAGCCGAGGAATTAACGGCCAACGAGGAGCTCAAAAAGCAACTGCTAGGAATCTAAAAACAGGCTTCAGGTTTTCAGCCGTTTTGTGAACAACTCAAAGGTCTCGTGACGATAATAGGTGTCAGGGATCTTTTTTGCTTTCGTGACAAACGCCTGGAAAATTTGAGAGAGCGGATCTCAAATTCTCAGGCCACTTTAAAGGATCCTCACTTCCTTCGTAAATACGGCATCGATTCTCGATCCATCCGTTTGCCTGCCGTTATGGGACTTGGAGCTAAAACCAAGAATATCTCACTATATAACGCATGGGCCATCGAAAAGAGTTTCTCAGGAGAGCCGTATGAGATCTTCGTAAGATCAGAAACCGCAGCTCCCATCATCTACTTCAAGGACGCTGCAAGGGCTTTCCTAGAGATTTCTCGAGCCCCAGCGGATCACATAAAGACCATGAATTACATTCTTGCCGGTGTCGAGCCGATGCCGACGGCCGGGGACCTCAAGAATACCATTCTCCATCACCTACCACAGGCCCAGCTAACCTTCAGACCAGATACCCTGGCAATGGCCTTCCAGAAGATGAACCAGGACGTGCGATGGGATGAAACCCCCGCAGTTCGGGAATGGAACTGGAAAATAAAATACAGCTTGGATGATATGGTGAAGGATTTTATCCGTGAACTGACCGATCATCCGTCTTGGTACATTTCAGAGGACCGTGCAAACCCAAATTTGACTCGAACCATCGGTTGGGCCATTCTTACATAAAGATGCTCCTTTGTCTCTGGATCACGGAATTCTTCTAAATGAAGCCTTGCACCTTTGGCAAGCCACAAAACTTCACTCGCCTTCAATAAACTTCGGAGGCAGGGAGCCTTCGAGCGATGCTTTAAGGTTCGGAAGGATTATCATGGTGGAGGTTCCATGAGCGAGTATCGTGTTCTCCTCATTGATGACCTGGGCCTCGCCCAGGGCAAGTCTCTTGCCAAGCTTGATCCTCCGCCCTTTCGCGATCAATTTGCCACCTTGGGCGGGGGCCAAATAGTTGACCTTCAGATCCACCGTCGTCATCCCCACATTCTCATCTACCTCGGAATAGACCGCCCAGAAGGCGGCGGCGTCGATTATTGACGCAAAGACTCCTCCGTGAACGGCCCCGAAGGGCTGGATGTGTTTTTCCTGCACATCGATCTCCAGGAGGGAGTATCCCATGCCCGCTTCACGGAGCGACATGCCCAGGAGCGTGAAAAAAGGGGATCGGTTAACCACGGGTTTAACGGCTTCAAGGTACTGAGGATTGAGCTTTCGCATAATGGTCCCCCTAAGGAAAAAGGTTAGCCCTTTTGGCTAACCCTTTCAGTGCTATTGGTGGAGGCGGCGGGAATCGAACCCGCGTCCGAAGGCATTCCTCTGGAACTTCTACATGCTTATCCCGTGTATTTGGGTTCACACCTCAAAACTCCCACGGACAGGATTTCAGAGGTGCTAGCTTATGGAGATTCGCCCCTCCCCGTATAAGCTTCGGGGGAGAGACTATCCTGTTGAGATGACATCCCTTTCGGTTCCACAGGAGAAAACCGAAGGGACGCTACGCCTTAATTAGGCGTAGGCATAACCGTAATCGGTTCCGGTTATTTTAAATCCCCATCTGTTTAACGAGCAGATAGGACCTCGGCATGCCGTTCCAGCCTCAATTACCTCCGTCGAACCCTTTTCGCCCCCCTTTCTTCTCTATAATCGTGATCTTACCTCCTCCCTCTTAATTCATAATTCTTAACTCTTCAGGGGCTGTTGCCCAAAACCCATCCCGCTCAGAGTTCGTGTCCGTGGTCCGTGTCCGTGTTCCTGAATCGTAATTCATTTTTCGTTACTGGATTTTTTGACATTTGGCATTTGAGCTTTGACATTTGATATTCTTACCTTCCGTTACTAACCTCGCCTTATCCTCTTCCCCTTGAAGCTCCTCTCGATCTCCCTTTCCATGGCC
>SMTZ1_10003335_pt1 | contig 16177 bp, 16 predicted proteins | sample DeeMarSWOR136_30_FD_25667 | JGI IMG/M metagenome (IMG submission 25667)
ACATAAAGTTTTAGAATTTTTTGAAACAAAGAATTTAAAATAAAAATATTTATATAAAATAAAACTAAATATATTATTGAAATGAGATATAAAAATAGTAATAAGAAAACAGACACTATAAAAATAACAGGTATCTGCGGTATACTAACACCTTTTGTTTTTTTCACGGGTATATTAATTGCCTTATTGCAATCACCTTGGTTTAAATGGACAAATAATGCTTTAAGTGATTTAGGAGTAAAAGGAATTTCTGCACTGATCTTTAACAATGGGTTGATATTTGGTGGTCTTCTGGCTCTTATTTTCTCAATTGGTCTGGTAAAAATATTATATAACAAAATTGGGGCATATATTCTTGGTATAAGCTCTTTTGGTCTTATTGGAGCAGGTTTATTTCCTTTAACAATGTATACCATGCATTATATTATGTCAGCAATTTTCTTTGCTTCATTGACAATTGGTCTATTGATTATTGGTATTACAATGAAATATAATAAATTTGATCAGAATATGGGAAATGCTGCAATTATGATGTCTATAATCGCCTTAATCTCTCCTATAACTCTTTATTTTACAAATGGTATTGCTATACCTGAGATGATCATTTGTTTCATGGCATTTTTATGGTGCATGTCTTATGGAGTAAAAATAATGCTGAAGGAAGCTTGAAATTTATTGCAATATCATGAAAATAGATAACGCACCTGCAATAACTGGTTGATGTATTAGATAAATCATCAGTGAATGCTGACCGCACCATTGAAATATTTTTGCTGGTCTATATCTTGAGAGATCTGGCATTCGGAATTTTCTTTCATTTCCAGAGTACAAAATATCTCCTATTATTACTCCTAATAAACAAACTCCAAACCAGGGCAGAAGAGGGAAGTAATCAACCGTATAACTCCAAACATTAGTCTGATGAATTCCTATAGCTAGATGAAATATTGTTGGATTTTCTAAGTTATATTCTGCTACAACTAAGCTAGCAAAAAGAATCATAATTGCAAACAACAAATTGTATTTTCTATATTTAAGGAAAGGAGCACTTAAAATTACAGATAGACCAATACAATGTAGAACGCCAAAAAATACAGGTTTTTCTGGTATAAAAAAAAGTGTGATAATCGTTAAAATCATACCCAAACCAAATATTTTTAATCCCCTAAAAATAAGACGTTTATAGTAACTCTTCTCATCTTTTAATGTAATATTTTCTATTCTTTTTTTACTTACCACTAGACTTATGCCAACTAACAAGAAGAACGTTGGTGGGACTGTAATTTGTAAGATAGAATAAATTCCACTATTTATTGGCATCAGCCCAAAATAATCCAAGTCCCAAAAAATATGACCAAAAATCATAAGAATAATTGCAATCCCTCTAAGCATGTCAAGTTCTATGAATCGTTGAGAGCTAGGGATTTGAAATATCTTATTTTTTAGATGGACTAAGTTCAACATACCACCTTTGCTTTATTAAACCAATACTCAAATCATGGTATTGTGTAACTTGTTAACTCTTCACAATAATAATATAAAAAGGTAATGCGTTAAAATGTCAAAATAAGAAAACTCCAACAATCTAATTTCAGATAAAAAACACTATCAAATAAACTAAGAAAAAAATTAAAAGAATATAACAAAACTAATTATTTTTATGTAATGAGGATTTATTACCTCTACTTTTCTCTGCTAAATCCTATAATTATATTACAATGTGGGCAGGAATACAGTATCTCCTATGTAAGAAATCCAGCTCCAAGTGTTTCTCTGCCAACATCTTTCAATGATATTTCTTGTTTACAATGCGGACATTTTGCCGTTTTTTACCCATCCTTTTTCCATTTATCTTTATTAGCAAGACCAATAGCCATATAGCATATGCCCATTCCTGTAAAACCAATAAAAGCAACGCTAACTGTTGTCATAAATATAATTCCCAATGGTAAAAGACAAATTCCCATAATGAAAAATGCTTGATAATCTGGTTCATCATATTTTCCTTCCTTATTCTTTTTCCAAACAAGAAGAGTTAATAGAATGCCTACAGATACCAATATTGTAATAATTCCAATGATAATTAATATCCAATCGATCATTTTACACCTAATATATACTTAGAATAGAAGATTATTTAAGAATTATTGTGAATAAAATGTACATATTAAATTATCTTAATGGTTTTATTTGTTCATTGTTCAAAATATTGATAAATAATTTGATGTATATATATGATAATTAATGTCATTGTGATAAAAATGAAAAAGAAAATGATATGTATTTTTATTTGTATCACATTATTGACTATAGGAAGTGTATCGGCAACTATTAATATCGATATCGATAGTGAAAATAATATTGGAAAAAACCTAGGAAATAGATTATTTGTTTTTGGAAGGATGGAAAAAATTAATTATACAGGTGTATCTATTGACTTTGAAATTGTTACATTTCTTTTTATTAAAGATGGAAAAGAAATTATAAAAATTGATAATGGAGAAAAAATAAGATTTTTTGCACCAATGGTTGCTCTTTTATTTAGAAAAATGGTTATTGGATATTTTTCTGATTGGTTAGTAATTGAGTAGCCTTACTTTTATTTACTTATTTATCCACAGGTTTTTATGTGCTAAAAACACTCTCTCTTTATGAATAAAGATTTTAGAGTCAAAATTGATTTTAAGACAAAGCTGTAAATAAATCTCTTTCAGTCTTAATTTTTCTCATGTAGATGTTTGTTATTTTTCATTTTTTACATTCGGAAGTAAAGTTTTTTAAAAAATACAACAAAAATCACTCTTTCCTGTTTTAATTTTATCAAAATTATAAGGAAAGTTCGCCTTTTCTTAATGCTTCAACAGGGGAAAGCATAGATGCTTTTTTTGCCGGTATCGCAGCAGCAATTACCGAAAGAATTATAGGTAAAGCTAATGCTATCAAAATAGTAAACCAATTTATTATAAAACCAACTTTTAACTGAGTTCCACCTATGAATTCGACATTAAGACCATAAAAATTCACAAGCTGTATAACTATAATAGATATTATAATTCCAAGGACTCCTGCGACAAGACCTATTATTAGACCTTGATATAAATAAATCTTAAAAATCACTCTGTCTCGTGCTCCAAAAGCCTTTAGTGATCCAATTTCTCTAGTTTTTCGCATAATAATCGAATCCATGACATATTTTATTGCTGCTCCACATAATAACAGAGTTACTCCGATGCTTCCCCATAACATAATTGTTACAACATCCTGCATTGAACCAGCAATATATATCAAGAAATCATGCCAACTGTAAACCTTTAAGAAAGGAACAACACTGCTAACCTCCTCTTTCACACTCTTCGAATGTCCTATAGGATCAAGTTTATGTAAAGGATCTGGTGCTTTAATTATAACAGCGTCGCCTCTATTTCGGTCAACTTCAATAGGATTATAACCTCTAAATGTACCGATTCCAGGAATATGCCAATCTTTTCCGGTAACCTCCCCGTATCTTTTAATCTCTCTTAGGGAGTCTGCATGCATAAACCAGACCAAAGCATCCAAGGTTGGTGTTCCACTTTCGTATAAACCTATCACCTTAACAGTAACAGTTGCATAACTTTTTTCTTTACCAGAAACACTTAATGTGATTTGGAATTCTTTGCCTATATTTACTGAAGGATGAATTTTTGCAGCGGTAGAACCAACAATAATAGGATATGGCTCTTCGTATTTCATAAGTTTTTCACCTGCGCCATACGAAAAATCAGGTAATCCACCAGGGCCTTTGATTTCTATATATAGAGGTGTATGACCTCTTAAAATTGGATCATCATAACTAAAAAACCTTCCTTTTACTATCTTATCAGCAATCCCAGAAATTTCATCATCTTTTTCAGGATTTATCCCTTGGATACCGCAACCATCTATTACTTCTCCTTCTTCACCTAATCCATAAGTCCCTTGTGCGGTAACTCTAATACTAGACTTATAGCCAGGAAGATCACGTTCTATTCTTCTCGCAATTTCTCCGGCATTTTTTAATTCGCTCTCAGTACCATATAAATCACGAATGTTACTATCCTTATCAACAATAATTGCATCAGATGTAACAAGCTTCGTGGTATCATCTACAACTTGCATCATATAATTTAAATAAGCATTTTCAAGCATAAAAGAAGTCATAGTAAGGGCAATGACAAAAATTATTATGACATAGATTCTTTTATGATCTCTTAACTCTCCAAAAGCAAGTCGACTACTAACTCCCAGGTTCTTCACCCCTTACTTTTTTTGGAAGTTTTTTAATCACTTTTTGAAATTTTTTTAAAACACCCTTAGTATCACCAACTATCCTTCCATCTTTTAAAACAAGCGTTCTTTTTCCATAGCTAGCAATATGCATATCGTGAGAAACAAAAATCGAGGTTACATTTCTGTTCTTATTTACCTTAACTAGTAAATCCATTATTTCTTCGCTGCTATCAGTATCCAAAGCTCCTGTGGGTTCATCAGCTAGAATTAAAACAGGATCATTAATCAATGAACGGGCAATTGCAACTCTTTGTTGCTCACCACCAGAGAGATGTATTCCTTTATGATCAGCTCTATGATAGATTCCAACTTCTTTTAACAATTCCTTTGCTCTCTTTTCTAAATTTGTAGGATCTCTTTTCATTATTAATCCGGGTAAAATTACATTTTCTAAAACAGTTAATCGAGGTATCAAATTATAATTTTGAAATACAAAACCAAGTTTATCCCCCCTAAACATTGCAACTTCTTTACCACTTATTTTTGAGATATTTTTACCTTCGATGTAAACGTAGCCTGTTGAGGGACGATCTAATAATCCCATACAATGGAGAAGAGTAGACTTTCCACTGCCGGAAGGGCCAATTATAGATACAAACTCCCCTGGATAAATCTTTAAAGAAATTCTATCTAGTGCCTTTATTTCAACTCCATACTCATCATAATTTTTAGATATATTATCAAGCATGATAATAGGATTTCTCTTTTTAGCCATAGAATCTTAGTTTATAAGAGGTAACTAATATAAATAATTAATGATAAATATATTTAAAATAATTAAAATAGACGATCTAGATTTTAAAAATTTAACCTACGTAATGTGACATCCCTTTGGAATCATCCTTGGTATGATTTTCTTTTGCATCTAACACGTCAATTAAGAGAATTACATGCAGAGGCACAATCCTAATTTTCCCGGCCATTTTGCCATGATTTTTGCTAAGCTCTATTAAAAGACCTGTTTCTTCAACCCCTATAGATATAAATCCTTTAAATATTCCTTCGGTTTCAAGAACATTATCTCTTGCTCCTAAAGAAGTGATTTTGTAAATAGAACCCTCTGTTAATTCCATCTTTTTTTCTGCAATCATTTAACACCCTTCCTTTGTTGTTCAATTAGTTTTTGTAAATGTTCAACAGTCTTTCCATAATTTTCTATTGCAACTTTAAGATGAGCTTCAACAAAATTCCAGGCTTTTTCAATATTTCCATATCTCAAACGATATGCTTTTTTGTTCTGCTGGGAATTGTCATCAAAAGTCTGAATTTCTTCTAGAATATCAAAACCTTTGAGTTTGTTAAGATGTCTATAAACAGTAGGTTTTGAAGTTTTGAGCTTTATTGAAATCTCATCAACAAACCACGCTTTTGTTGGATGCTTTAAAAAAAATTCTGCAAATATCTTAAAGGGTATATCTGGATCTGATCCTTTTGAGATATATCCAATTTGCTCAAAAAATTGTTTGGCAACAACATCTGGGTCCTCTTCTCCAATTAAAGGAGTATTACTAACAACTTGCATCTCAAACCTCACAAAAAACACCTCAAAAATGAGAATCATTTTTAGATTTATAAGGTTTGCTTAACTATGAAAAGTAAAAGGAATAAATTCGTATAGAATTCACTTTAAATTATAAGATAGGAAGATATTTATCAATCTCCCATTTTGTAATCTGAGTTCTATATTCTTCCCATTCCTTTTGTTTTACATATAGAAAACTATTGTATATATGTTCACCTAGAGTATCTATTAATAGATCACTTTCTTCCATTAAAGAAAGTGCATGTCCTAGACTTTCTGGTAAATGATGAATGTTATATTTTTCTCTTTCTTTATCAGATAATAAATAGATATTTTTTTCTACAGGTGGTGGAGGATCTATTTTTTCCTCAATACCTTTTAAACCTGCAGCTAACATAACTGCAAATTGTAGATATGGATTTCCAGATAAATCAGGGCTCCTTAGTTCACATCGAGTGCTATTTCCTCGTCCAGTCGGAATACGAATTAATGCACTTCTATTTCTGCATGCCCATGAAATGTATGTTGGAGCCTCAAATCCTGGAACTAACCTTTTATAAGAGTTTATAGTAGGATTTAGAATAACAGTGATTTCCTTTATGTATTTGAGTAATCCTGCCAAAAATTTTTTAGCTATAGGACTTAACAGATATTTATCCTTAGAATCATGAAATGCATTTTTACCATCAGTTTTAAAAAGAGATAAATGAGTATGCATTCCTGAACCATTTAAACCAAATAATGGTTTTGGCATAAATGATGCATGGAGATTATGAGTCCTAGCAATAACTTTTGTAACATATTTTAATGTAATCACCCTATCAGCAACTGTTAAAGCATCAGCAAAATTAAAATTGATTTCTTGTTGCCCACTTGACACTTCATGATGAGAAGTATATGTTTTTATTCCTAGAGTCTCTAATGCAATTGAGATATCTGCACGAACACCTTCTGCAAGATCACGGTGAGATAAATCAAAATAACCAGCAGCATCATTTGGGATTAATGAATTGTTATCCCCATCTTTTTTAAATAAAAAGAATTCACATTCAGGGCCAGTATTATATATATAACCTAAATCTCTAGCCTTTTTTTGGGCTCGTTCAAGAATATATTTTGAATCACCAATGAATCGTCTACCGTTTGGTTCATATATATCACAATTTAGTTTTGCTGTTTTTCTTTTTTCAATTTCTTCTGGTAAAATTACAAAACTCTTTGGATCAGGTTTAGCAATTTTATCTGATTCCTCAATCGTTGCATAACCAGCAATTGAAGATGCATCAAAGGGGATGCCATAATCTAACGCTTCCTCAATTCTGCTAGGAGGTATTACAATATTTTTTGGCATACCGAGAATATCTACAAACTGCAAACGGATGAATAGAACCTTTTCTTTTTTTACAATATTTAAGACATCTTCTTTTGTGAAATTCTTACTCTCCATTAGACCTAACTCCTCATCAAAAAATTAAAGAAAATTTTGTAATATGTATACACTATTAATATTAAAAAATTACTTGATTTAATAAAATTTATTTTTAAATTTTAAGTTTGTTTAATGTTTATCTATGATATAAAAAAATCTATTTCTATAAAATAAATAATTACAATCATAAACTTTTAATAAGGGGTGTTGATACGGTTGAACACTGATTATTTGGAGGTCTACTATGGATAAAGACGTTGAATTATTTATGGAAGGAATTATTGAAAAGAATTCAGGTGAAAAAGAATTTCACCAGGCAGTACAAGAGGTAGCAGAAAGTATAATGCCTTTTATTAATAAAAATCCAAAATATAAAAAGGCAAAAATTCTCGATAGAATTGCCGAACCTGAAAGGATAATAATATTTCGTGTTCCATGGGTTGATGACAGCGGTGAGATTCAAATTAATCGCGGTTATAGAGTTCAAATGAATAGTGCAATAGGTCCATATAAAGGTGGTCTTCGTTTTCATCCCAGCGTTAATCTGAGTATTTTAAAATTCCTTGCATTTGAACAAGTTTTTAAAAATAGTTTAACAACACTTCCAATGGGAGGCGGTAAAGGTGGTTCGAATTTTAATCCAAAAGGTAAATCAGATAATGAAGTAATGAGATTTTGTCAAAGCTTCATGACAGAGCTTTATAGGCATATTGGCCCAAATACAGATGTGCCTGCAGGAGACATTGGTGTTGGAGGTAGAGAAATCGGTTTCTTATTTGGGCAATATAAAAAACTTAGAAATGAGTTTTCTGGAATTCTAACCGGTAAAGCACTGAACTGGGGAGGAAGTTTAATCAGACCAGAAGCAACAGGATATGGTTGTGTTTATTTTGCAGAAGAAATGATGAAAACAAGAAAAGAATCATTGAAAGGAAAAATATGTACAGTGTCTGGTTCAGGAAATGTTGCACAATATACAGTTGAAAAGTTAAATCAATTGGGGGCTAAGGTGGTAACATTATCTGATTCAAATGGTATGATATATGATCCAGATGGAATTGATGATAAGAAACTTTCTTATGTTATGGAATTAAAGAATATTAGACGTGGGCGTATAAAAGAATATGCCGAAGAGTATTGTGTAAATTATGAGGAAGGAAAACGCCCATGGCATATAAATTGCGATATGGCGTTTCCATCTGCTACACAAAACGAAATTAATAAAGCTGAAGCAAAAAAACTTATTGATAACGGTTGTATTTGTGTGGCTGAAGGTGCAAACATGCCAACTGAACCTGATGGAATAAATGTCTTTATGGAGGCAAAAATACTATACGGTCCAGGCAAAGCAGCAAATGCTGGTGGAGTTGCAACAAGCGGTCTTGAGATGTCACAAAATAGTTTAAAATTTACATGGAGTAGGGAAGAAGTTGATGAAAAATTACATAACATCATGAAAAGCATCCACTCATCTTGTGTCAAATATGGAAAAGAGGGAAATTATATTGACTATGTTAAGGGAGCAAACATCTCAGGATTTGTAAAAGTTGCTGATGCAATGCTTGATCAGGGAGTCCTATAAATATAAATCCCTTATCTTTTAATAGTATGCAAAAATTATAATATTAAAGCCCCTTATTCAAAGAGTAGTATGAACAATATAGACTCATGTTTTGCTTTCTCAAAAATACCAAAAGATCTAGGTACAGACTTCGAACTTAAGAAGCATACTTATCATATTTTAATGCCTTTCAAAGTAAGAGATATTTTAATTGTTTCAAGTTTATATGATGCATTTGTAATTGAAGAAGAGGGATTAATTTCTGAACTTGTTATAGGGCAATATCGACATCATCTTTTAAGCCAACCACCTCGTGTTACACGTGTTATATCGGGAGAAGAAGCTCTTACAAGAGCTAAAGATTGCCATTATGATTTAGTAATAACAATGTCAAAAAATATTGGAATGGATCCATTTGATTTTGGAAAAAAAATTAAAAATTTAATCCCAAACATACCAGTAATTCTTCTGGCAACTGATATTATAGATCTTGATATTGTTGAAAACAAAGAACTAGAAGAAGGAATTGATAAAGTATTTTATTGGACGGGCGATTCGTCTCTTTTTCTAGCCATTATTAAATATGTTGAAGATCGTATTAATGCAAAATATGATACTAAAAATGGAAATGTCCGTGTCATAATAATGGTAGAGGACACAATACATCATTACTCAATGCTTTTACCAATAATGTATACAGAACTTGTTGAACAGACAAGGCGGTCTCTTTCTGAAGATTTAAATGAGATGCAGAGACTTATAAGAAGAAGAGCAAGACCAAAAATTTTGCTTGCTCAAACTTATGAAGAGGCTATAGAACTATATGATAAATATAAGGAATATACACTTGGTGTTATAACAGATATTGAATTCAAACGTGAAGGAATAATTGATCCAGAGGCAGGTTTCAAATTAGCTAATCGAATTAGTAAGGAGTCAAAATTTCTTCCTATTCTTATGCAGTCATCAAAACCAGATAATAAAATAAAAGCTGAAAAAATTGGATCTTATTTTTTAGATAAGAATTCACCAGCTCTGATTCAAGATTTTCATCATTTTGTAATTAATCATCTCGGATTTGGGGATTTTATTTTTTTAAACCCTAAAAAAAGATACGGAAAAATAAAAACTGAGGAAATTCATCAAGAAACCGTTGAGATTGCTCGTGCATCAAATATGAAAGAATTCGAAAAAATTATACAGAAAGTCCCTCTGGAATCAATACAATTTCACTCTGATAGAAATGATTTTTCTAACTGGTTAATGGGTCGTGGTGAATTTAAACTCGCGATGTTATTACGCCCAAAAAAAGCTTCTGACTTTACAAATTTAAATGAATTAAGAAAACATCTTATTACTGTTTTTAACGAAAGTCGCAGAGAAAGACATCTTGGAATTATTACAGATTTTCCAAATCAAAAATTCGAATTTGATGAATCTTTCACAAGAATTCGAGGGGATTCTCTTGGTGGAAAAGGGCGCGGTATTGCTTTTATTAGATCACTTCTAGCAATATATGATTTTAATAAAAAATATCCTGGAATTAACATTACTGTACCAAACACTGTTGTAATTGGTACACTCGAATTTGACAATTTCATTGAGGAAAATAATTTGAAGAGAATTGTAAACAAAAAAAATATCTCTGATGAAGAAATTGCCAAAGCATTTTTAAAAGGAAAAATTAGAGACGAACTAAGGCAGGATCTTGTAGAAGTTCTAAAACACTTTAAATCACCGATTGCTGTCAGATCATCAAGTCTTCTTGAAGATTCACAAAGTAGACCTTTTGCTGGAATTTATTCAACATACATGTTACCGAATAATCATAAAAATGATGCTATTAGATTAAATCAACTATGCCAAGCAATAAAATTGATTTATGCATCAGTGTTTTTTTTAGAACCAAAAATCTACATTGAATCAACCTCTTCAAAAATTGAAGAAGAAAAAATGGCAATAGTAATCCAGGATTTAATAGGTAAAGATTATGGAGGAAGATTTTATCCTACTTTTTCTGGTGTTGCTCAGTCATATAATTTTTATCCTGTTGGTCATCAAACATTTGAAGATGGAATTACAACTGTTGCTGTTGGTCTTGGTAAAACTGTAGTAGGTGGGGGCAAAGCTCTAAGATTTTGTCCTAGATATCCAGAAAATATTACTGAATTTTCCTCACCTAAATCTATTTTTGAAAATGCCCAAAGAGAGCTTTTCGTTTTAGACACATCAAAGAAAATTTTTAGTTTATCTGATAAAGAAGATATAAATTTGAAAAAGTTGAATGTAGAGGAAATAAAAGCAGACGGAACTCTTGAAAATCTAGTTAGTACCTTTGATAAAAACGATGGAATGATCAGAGATGAATTATCGGACACAGGCCCAAATCTTGTTACTTTTTCAGGAATTTTAAAATATGATTCCTTTCCATTATCATCGATTCTTAAAGATATCTTAGAAATTGGACAGAGAGGAATGGGATGTCCTATTGAAATCGAATTTGCAGTAGATCTTAATCATAATAGTAACAAGCTACCTATTTTTTCAATACTACAACTCAGACCTCTAGTTCCATCACATGAACAATCTCATATTTCATGGGATGATGATATCGATCTAAAAAATATATTTATTAAATCAAACAGAGCTTTGGGAAATGGCTTGGTAAAAGTTATAAAAAATATTATTTATGTCAAACCTGAAACCTTTGACTCAACAAAAACTATCGAAATTACATATGAAATAGATAAGATAAATAAGTATTTGACAGCAATAAAACAACCATATATTCTTATTGGCCCTGGTCGATGGGGAACAGAAGATAGATTTCTTGGCATTCCTGTTAAATGGAATCAGATATATGGAGTTCGAGTAATGGTTGAAATTGGCCTTGAAAATTTCAATATTGAACCTTCTCAAGGAAACCATTTCTTTCATAATATTACTTCCAGAGGTATTGGTTATATCAATGTCCCGTTTAATTCAAAAATGAATTATATTGACTGGAAATGGATTAATGAAAAAAAACCAATTAAGAATTTAAAATATGTAAAACTTATACAACTAAAATCTCCTTTAATAATCAAATTTGATGGTAGAAAAGGTAGTGCTCTAATCGAAAAATCAAGTTAATAAATTGATAATTATGAAACATTGGCCAGTGCTAAATAGTTATTCAAAAAAAATTCCTATTAAAGGAAAACCAGGTTCATTTTGGGAAGATCGTGGTGATAGACGACATTGTGGTATTGATATTTATGCACCTGCAGGAAGTAAGGTTATATCTATAGATGATGGAACGGTTATAGGTATAGGCATTTTTACAACTTCAAATAAAATCCCATATTGGAATAAAACAAATTATATTTTAATAAAAAATCAAGATAAATTTATATATAAATATGCTGAACTGGAAAAAATAATAGTTAAAATAAATGATTTTGTAAAGGGAGGAGAATCAATAGGTTTTGTTGGAAATGTTTTAAATCTTAATAAAATTAATAGCAACTCTCCAAAGTACATACAAGAAATTAAGAAAAAAAACATTTCTAGTATGTTACATTTGGAAGTTTATAGTTCAATGCCCAAGGTAACAAAGGAATATCTCGCTGGGAATTGGTTTGGATCTAAAAAACCTAAATATTTATTGAATACCAACTACTACATTTAATTTATTTTTTACGATAACTATAATTTTTATTAAAAGCTTTTTTTAAAATCTATATGGGGAGTCAGAAATTTCTGTCGTTGTTATTGTATATCTACAATTAATATTTTTTAAAGCATCATCGATTTTAGAGATTAATTCTCTTAATAATTTTTCATCAGGTTTTTTAGACCAATGAAATATAAAATCAAAATCCCCGATTATTGCTTCACCAGATGGAATAATGCCCGAAGCAAGATTGCCATTTGAAATTGTTGGTAATTCTTTTGATAATTCTAACAATTTTGTTATAGCTTTATCTATTGGTGGCCCATATATCTTAATTTTACTTTCCATTGTTCACTCCTCATCAATATCCTAATACAATAATTGTAATATTTTTTTTCTTTTTAGATTTATCCTATTTTAATAAAAAATAAAACTTAGTCAGAAAACATTTATAGAGGAAGCATGATACCGCCTTGCTATCATTGTTCTAGATATAGAGTTGATTTCTAATGGAAAAGCAGGGGGAGTTAGAACCTAAAGATGTTAGATTATTGAACGCTATTATAAAAAAATATGATGGAAAAAAGGAATTTTTAATATGTATTCTTCAAGATATTCAGAATGTTTTTGAATATCTGCCAAGAAAAGCTTTAATTCACGTATCAGAAAAATTGGATATACCTCTAATACAAGTTTATGGTGTTGCAACTTTTTTTAAAGCTTTTAGTCTAGTGCCAAGAGGAGGCCACACTTGTACTGTTTGTCTTGGAACAGCATGTCATGTAAGAGGTGCAGAAAAAGTACTTGATAAAGTAAAACGTAGTCTTGATATTGATGTTGGTGAAACAACAAAAGATATGCAATTTTCATTGAAAACTGTTAATTGTTTAGGTGCATGTGCGCTAGGACCTATGATGGTTGTAGATGATGATTATCATGGTCATATGGCACAAAATAAGGTTGATGAGGTTTTAAAAAAGTATTCGTCGACATTTTAGGAAGTGGAGTCAGTGAAAAAGGTCAGAAATCTTCAGGATCTTGAAACCTTAAGAAAATCAATTCTTCAAGAAAAATATTCAGAAAAACCATGTATAATTATTTCAGAAAAATCAACATGTTGTTATCTAAGTGGCAGTAAAGAAGTTGTTGAAGGTTTTAAAGATGGACTAAAAAATTTTGATTTAGAAAATCAAATCGACATAAAATCCACAGGATGTTTAGGATTTTGTGAAATTGAACCAATCGTTATATTAGAACCTAAAGGAATAGTCTATCAAAAGGTAAAAAAGGAAGACATTCTTGAAATTATAACTGAAACAATTCTTAATGACATTATTATAGATCGTTTGCTTTATGTTGATCCAGTAAAAGGGAAAAAATGTAAAACTGAAGAGAACATGCCCTTTTATAAAAAACAAAGACGATTTGTTTTAGGTAATAATCGTTTTATTGATCCTCTAGTTATAGATGATTATATTGCTATTAATGGATACAAAGCACTTGCAACAGTTTTAGAGAAAATAAATCCAGAGAAAGTCATTAATGTAATTAAACAATCTGGTTTACGTGGAAGGGGGGGTGGAGGTTTTCCTACAGGTAGAAAATGGGAATATGCTCGTAAAGCTGAAGGTGACCCTAAATACGTTATTTGTAATGCCGATGAAGGAGATCCAGGAGCTTACATGGATAGAAGCCTTTTGGAAGGAAATCCTCATAGTGTTATTGAAGGAATGATTATTGGAGCATATGCAATTGGTTCTCATGAAGGTTATGTATATGTTCGAAATGAATATCCATTAGCAGTAAAACATTTAGAAAATGCAATAAAGCAGGCAGAGGAATATGGTTTTCTTGGAAAAAATATTATGGGATCAGGTTTTGAGTTTAATATCGAAATAAGTCGTGGAGGAGGTGCCTTTGTTTGTGGAGAATCAACTGCATTAATGGCTTCGCTTGAAGGAAAGCCTGGCGAACCACGAGCAAAATATGTTCATACTGTTGAAAAAGGATTATGGAATAAACCAACAAACCTTAATAATGTTGAGACTTGGGCTAATGTACCATTAATAATTAATAGAGGCGCGGATTGGTATTCAAAAATTGGTACAAGTAGTAGTAAAGGAACAAAAATTTTTTCACTCGTTGGGAAAATTAATAACACTGGGCTAGTTGAAGTTCCAATGGGTATTAAACTTCGTGAAATTATTTATGATATCGGAGGTGGTATACCTGATGGAAAAAAATTCAAAGCAGTCCAAACGGGGGGGCCTTCTGGCGGTTGCATCCCAGAAAGTCTGATTGATTTACCCGTGGATTATGAAAAACTTTCAGAAGCAGGTTCTATGATGGGTTCCGGTGGTATGATTGTAATGGACGAAGATACCTGTATGGTTGATGTAGCTAAATATTTTGTAAATTTTCTGAGAGAAGAATCATGTGGCAAATGTGTTCCCTGTCGAGAAGGTCTTGAAAGAATGGGTGAAATACTTACTGATATTACTGAAGGAAAAGCAACAAACCAAGATCTAGAACTTCTTGAGGATCTTGGTGGAGTAATAAAAGATACAGCTTTATGTGCACTAGGAGGAACTGCTTCAAATCCTGTTCTTAGTACAATTCAATATTTCAAGGAGGAGTATAAGGATCATATAGAACACAAAAAATGTCCTGCGGGGGTGTGTAAAGCACTCATTACATTTACAATCGATGAAAATAAATGTACTGGATGTGGAATGTGTATTAAACAATGCCCACAGGATGCAATATCTGGTGAGAAAAAAAAGCCACATAAAATTGATCAAGATAAATGTATCAAATGTGGAGCTTGTTATGGTACATGTAAATTTAACGCCATAAAAAGAAAGTAGAGGTGAATAAATGGAGATAACACTCAACGGAGTAAATGTTCAAGTTGAGGACAATTGGTCTATCTTAGATGCTGCAAAATTTTATGGTGTTAACATTCCAACATTATGTTATCATGAAGGACTTTCCCCTTATGGTGCATGTAGATTGTGTGTTGTAGAAATTGGAAAAGGGGATAGAACAAAACTTGTAGCATCATGTTTACATCCTGTTAAAGAGGGACTTAATATTCGTACACATTCAGAACGTGTAATAAAAGCAAGAAAGATGCTTGTTGAGCTTTTAGTAGCCCGCTGTCCACAATCTAAAATACTTCAGGATATTGCTGCCAGTATGGGGATTCAAAAGGTAAGATTCAAACCAAAAAATGACGATTGTATACTTTGTGGACTATGCATTCGAATGTGTGAAGAGCAAATGGATGCTAAAGCAATAGGTTTTGTAAGTCGTGGTGTAAAAAAAAGAATTACAACCCCGTTTGACATTAAATCAGACAAATGTAGAACATGTGGAGCATGCATTTGGATTTGTCCGGCATGTCAGCTTAGATGTCAAGGACCTGAAGCAGACACTGTTCTATGTAGTAGTTGTCTTAATTTTTCACCTTCATGTTTAGACTTATATGAGGATGCCATGTGCTATATGGATCCTTGTGTAGCATGTTTAGAAGATAAGAAAATAAAAAAGGAAAATGAAAAAAAGTTAAAAAGTAGGAGGAAAAATAAATGACATTAACAAGACCGAATAGATCAGCTGCAACATTAACAAAAAATAGAACTGGAGAACATATCACACCAATTAGTGGAATGTGTGTAACTTGTGTTGATGGATGTATTG
>SMTZ1_10003753_pt1 | contig 16174 bp, 17 predicted proteins | sample DeeMarSWOR136_30_FD_25667 | JGI IMG/M metagenome (IMG submission 25667)
AGAATCTCTTAACAGGTCCTGCAACAAATAATCTATACCTAACAGTATTGTTTTCTAATTCTTCCATTATTCTTTTGATAATAGCATTAACAGGATCTGGCATAAGTTTTATCCTCTTTCTAATATCATCAAAACTCTTGAATTCTCCTTTCTTTCTCTCATTAATTATGTCCCACATATGTTTTTTTCCAATTCCCGGCAATAGTTCTAATTGATGCAATCTAGTTGAGATTGGTCGAGCATTATTAAAGAAATCAACAAACCTAGATTCATTATCCTTAACAAGCTTTTCAACAATAAAGGGTAATTCAGATCTAGCAAAGGTTGTCAAATCCTTAGTAGTTATTCTTCTTTTAATATGATCCACATGGTCTCTTTTTGATTCTCCAATGTAAATAATATCTCCTGGTTTCATGTTAACATCCTTTCTAACAACTACTTCTAGCAAAGAAAAATATTTATTGCCTATAACCTGAGCTAAAGGTTCCTGTCTCCCAGTTGCATGTCCTCTTGAAAGGAAATCTAATACTATAACGTTATCATCTCTTAGAAATGGCATAACCATCACTTTTGATATTTTTTAATTAATTCCAGAATCTTCTTAATTTCCTCATCTTTTAAACTAAATTTTTCTCTTGTGAAAATCATTCTCAACTCATCTGGTGTTTTCGGCAAGAGATTTAGAATTTGGATTTTAGTCTCTTCAGACATTCTTAAAACCCCTGATAATTCTTCTAAAAAATTTTTTGCTTCAGTAGGCTTTAATTTAGTGAATTTCTTTAAATGTTCTAAAGCCAGTTTTTGTTCATAAGTTAATTCTTTATCCTTCTCACGACTAGCCATAACCTTCTTTGCTTCTGGCATTCCTACTGGTTTTGTATCTATGACCTTCATGAAATCACTTAATTTTATATAGAAACTGGAGTTTTTAAATTTTGAGATGTTTTTTCCTAACGCTTTTTCCAGGCTTAACCACATGTCTGAACCTAGCACAGCTTGGACAAACGTATACTCTTCTCTTCCTCTTGTTTTGGTATGAGCATAAGACCTTTTGTAAGGAGCTGTACTTATTGGCATGTTATTTATTAACTTTAAACCTTTATAAAGAATAATAGATTATTTTTATGTGATAGTATGCAATTAAATAAAATAAGTGATGTTGTCTGGGAAATTCCAAAAACAGAAAAAATGCTAGTTCCAGTTAGAGTTTATGCTTCTAAACAAATGCTTGAAAAGATTCAGCAAGATAGAACTTTATGGCAAGCTACTAATTGTGCAAGCTTAAAAGGTATATTAAAGAATATTGTTGTTTTGCCAGATGCTCATGAAGGATATGGAGCTCCGATTGGAGGAGTTGGAGCATTTCATTTTGAAAATGGTATTATTTCTCCTGGATTTTGTGGATATGATATATCCTGTGGAGTGAGAATGTTAAGAACTAATTTAAATGAAAATGAATTGAAGCCAAGAATAAAAGAATTAATAGAAAAACTTTTTAGAAATGTTCCAAGTGGTTTAGGTTCTAGAGGAAAAATAAAATTAAGTTTTAATCAATTGGATGAGGTTTTAAACACAGGAGCTGAATGGGCTGTTAAAAATGGTTACGGTTGGGAAAGAGATTTAGAATGTATGGAAGATAGGGGGAGGATGAAAGATGCTGATTCTTCAAAAGTTTCAGAAAAAGCAAAGCAAAGAGGAGTTCCTCAACTTGGAAGTTTAGGTTCTGGAAACCATTATTTAGAAGTTCAAAGAGTTGATAAAATATTTTTACCAGAAATTGCAAAAATAATGGGAATAGAAAAAGAAGGACAGATTACAACTATGATACATTGCGGGTCAAGAGGTTTGGGACATCAGGTTGCAACAGATTATATAAGAATTATGGAAAAGGCAATGCCAAAATATGGAATAAAAATTCCTGATAGAGAATTGGCATGTGCTCCTGCCCAAAGCAAAGAAGGACAAGATTATTTCAAAGCTGCTTGTTCTGCTGTTAATTATGCTTTAGCAAACAGGCAAATGATACTTCATTGGGTTAGGGAAAGTTTTGAAAAGATTTTTGGAAAAACTGCAGAAGAATTAGGATTAGAGCTTATTTATGATGTTAGTCATAACATAATCAAAATAGAAGAACATGAGTTTGATGGTAAAAAATTAAAAGTATGGATTCATAGAAAAGGTTCAACAAGAGGATTTCCTCCTTTTCATCCTGTTTTGCCTGAAATATATAAGAAAATTGGTCAACCAGTTATTATAGGAGGGTCAATGGGAACTTATTCTTATTTGTTGGTTGGAACAGATACTGGAAAAGAAACCTTCTTTTCTACTGCTCACGGTGCTGGAAGAGTTATGTCAAGACATGCAGCCTTGAGACGAAAGAGGGGAGAAGAAGTTAAAAAAGATTTGGAAAATAGAGGAATTGCTGTTAGAAGTGCTGGTTGGAAAACTTTAGCTGAAGAAGCTGATTTTGCTTATAAGAATGTTACAGAAGTTGTTGAAACTTGTGAAAAGGTTGGTATAAGTAAGATTGTATGTAGATTAAAACCTCTTGGTGTTGTAAAAGGTTGAGTTATTTTTTATGTGTAAGCTTATAAAATAATAAAACTGATTATATTTTATGCTAATGGAATTTTTACAAACATTTATAATCCTCTTTCTAATTATGGACCCTTTTTCTTCTTTCACGGTTTATGTTTCTTTAACAAAAAAATTTAGCAAAAAGGAAAGAATTAGAAGCGCAAACAAAGCTGTACTAGTTGCTGGTATACTTGCATTTATTTTTGTTATAAGTGGAAAAACTATTCTTGATATTTTTAGTATATCCCTTAGAAGTTTTACTGTTGTAGGAGGTATTACATTATTTTTGTTAGGATTAGAAATGATACTAAGCTTTAAAATTTCTAAAGAAAAAGCAAAAAACTATAATGTTGCAGCTGTTATATTAGCTACACCTATTACAACAGGGCCTGGAGTCATAACAAGCGTGATAATATTTACAAGTACATTAGGTATAATTATAACTTCTATCGCATTATCTTTATCACTGTTTTTAATTTGGTTGATTTTAAGGTCTTCTGATTTTGTAAAAAAGATTTTAGGAAAAGAGTTATTAGATATAATCTCAAAAATAATAGGTATTTTAATAGCTGCTAGAGGAATAGAATTTATTTTATCAACGTTTTAATAACCAAAAAGTGAAAAATCAAGTTTAAATACCACTTTAAGTTTAAATAGGAGTTCTGTATCTTTACTAAGTAAGTGAATAGAACCCTACTAAAGGAGGCGATATTCATGGCAAAAAAGAAAAAAGTAGTGGAAGAAGAAGCTAAAGAAGAAGATTGGTGACAAACTAAAAAATAATAGTTCTCTTGAATTTAAAATGAAAGAGAGCTCTCTATAAATCAAAAAGGAGGCGAAAAAAGTGGCAGGAAAAAAGAAAAAGTAATGATTAACAATTCATCAAACTAATAATTACTTAGCTTGAGGTGTCTTGCCAACACCTCTTTTTATTATTACAAAATTTTATCAAACATCCAAAATAACTCTAACTTTAAATTCATTTGGTTTTTCTTCTATCTTCATCAATTGATAAGAAACTCCCTTTACCTCAGTTCTTAATTCATGTTTTTCTCCTATTTTTTCTCCATAAATTTTACCAGTTAATTTGAACTTATCATTTTTTTCTATCTTAATTTCAAACTTACTAAAAAACATGTTTTCTATATCTCTTAGATAAATTAATTCAGAAAGCCAATCAAACAATAAAGATTCTTTATTTTCTGATTCGATTTTAATATCTTTTGATATAGAAGGTTTTACTTTTTCTATATCAGTTTGAACTTCAAACATAGCTAAAGCAGCATTGCTAAATGCTTCTTCTAAAGTTTTTCCATAAGCTTCAAATGCTACATCTGCTGTTGCTATATTTTCTAAAAATTTGAATTTCATAATAAGAAATTAATTTTAAGTTTTTATAAAAGAAAGTTTTAAATACTTTAGGAAGTTATTATTTTTTACTCTCTAAGAGTTAAATTTTTTAGGGGTTAAAAATGGAAGAAGCTGAAAATTTATTGAAAAATTTTGGATTAACAAAATATGAAACTAGAGCATATGTAACTTTATTAAAGTTAGGAATAGCAACAGCAGAGCAAATATCTAATGTAGGGAATATTCCTCTTCCTAGAGTTTATGATACCTTAGTCGAACTTCAGAGGAAGGGTTTTGTATTAATAAGCAAAAGCAGACCAAAAAAGTTTAAAGCAATGTTACCACAAAAAGCATTGAAAAGTTTAATTGATATAAAGAAAAAAAATTATGATAATAAAATAAAAGAAATGAAGAATAGTACAAGAAATATAATTAAAATACTTTCTAAAGTTCAATCTGTTAGAACAACAGAAAAAAGAAAATATGATCTATGGTCAACAGAAAGAAGAAAAAATATAACTAAAACTCTTGATGAACAGAAAAAATTGGCAAAAAAAGAGATTTTAATATTTTCAGGTGATATGTCTTGGATAAAAGAAACTATGCCGACAATTAAACAAACTATTAAAAAAGGTATTAAAATAAGGGCTATAACACATGAGCCTAAAACTGATGTTTGGTTGAAAAATATAAAATTAGCAAAAAAAATCGGTATAGATATAAGAACTGGTTATAAAGGCTTCATGCGTGGTCATATTGTAGATGATAAAATTGTTTCTATAGCAATGAAACAATTTGGAAAAGAATTAAATATAGCTGGATCTGGTAAACCAGGATCTGATATTTTATTAAAATATGAATTAATGACATCTGATAACCCAGTTCTAGTAAAGAGTTTGAAAGAAAACTTTGAATTTTGGTGGAATAAACTTAAATAATTTAATTAGCTTCTCTTCTAATTCCTTGTAAGATTTCTGACATTGTTCTATCATTTATTATAGTATCTATTTTCCTACCATATCTATGTAATTGGTGAGTGTGATCATTAGATCCAAGTACAAAAGGTACTTGAGGTTCGTTATTATCTTTACCATTCCATTCAATTTTATATCCACGATATTCCATATCTTTAGGATCTTGTGCATAACCTTCTACCCTTCCAAAATCCTCTCTAATCGCATGACTCTGCCACAAAAGAGAAGCTTTTTTTTCAATACGCCCTCTCTTGTTTCTTTGATCAATAACAATAGCCCGAAGACTTTCATCTTCATCACGAACTGTGACATTAACGCCATATTCTTGAAGCGTTAATGCATTTTTAAAGGGTTGGCCGCCTTTTAAAACTATAGAGCTCATTGAGACTTTTATAGAATCTGGGCCACATCTACCTATAGTTTCTTTAATATTCTTTCTAATTTCCTCTGTCCCTATTATTTTATCAAAATGTATGTAATCGCAGTCACCATTTACACCTAAAACTTCTCCATTTGGTTTTAAATCTCTTTTACTTTCATAAGCAAAACGCTCTATTTCTTCTTTACTATATACTCCTTCAAATGGTACACCATGAGCTATAAAATAAGCTATAAATCTATTAATATCGGTCCATGGATTTCTTTCAATAAATTTTTCTGCTTCTGACTTTTTCCAAAACATATTTTTTCACTATTTTTATCTAGTGAATAGTAATATCTAAAACTTTAAAAATGTTTCTAAAAAATATAAAAACTTATTTTTCATTTGATAAAAATAAAAATTTCTTCTATGGAATATTTATTATAAAACCACATTATTTAAATGTTATATCTGTATCGTTAAACGTCGAACTTTTATTTACTTTTACTACTGAATACGAGTAAAGTTTATAAAATAGAGATGCTAATATTTTAGTACATGAAAAGGGGCAAAAAAGTAATATTTGTATCTCATTGTCTTCTGAATCAAAACACAAGAGCTATCGGAAGGGAGAAGTACTCAGGATCTGTTAAAGATCTGTTAGAGCTATTTGCAGAAGCAGGTATAGGTATTGTTCAATTAGAATGCCCTCAAATAGAATTTAATAATGGTTTGGATAGAAAACCTGTAACAACAAATTCTTATAATACAAATGGTTATAAGGAAAATTGTCAAAAAATGTCTTCAAGAATAATGAAAAAAATAGAACTATATCTTAGAAAGGATTATAAGGTTCTTGGAATTTTAGGTGTTGAATTTTCTTCTACATGTGGGGTTCATCAAATACAGAATGGAAGGAGAAGTGTCCCTGGAAAGGGAATTTTCATAGAAGAATTGGAAACTGAAATGCAAAAAAAGAATTTTCAAGTTCCAATAATAGGAGTAAATTTGAATAATATTTTTAGTTCTATAGAAAAAATTCAATCACTTCTGAATTTTTCTTAATTACATCTTCTCCATAATAGGAATTCCTAATAAATATAAACCGTTTTTTAAAACTGTTTTTATAGAATCTACAAGTTTTAGTCTTGCATTTCTTAAATTTTCTTCAGACTTTAAAACTGGCAAAGATTGATAGAATTGATTAAAAGCATCTGATAAATCATATAGATAGTTTGCTAAGTAATGAGGTCTCAAATCTTTAACAGATTTTTCTAAAATATCTGGATATCTAGCTAATAATTTTAGAACATTTATTTCTTTTTGATCTTTTAGATATTTCGCATCAAAATTTTTAATTTTATCTATTTTTTTCAGAATAGAAGATGCTCTTGCATACGTATATTGTAAATACGGTCCTGTATCTCCTTCAAACCTAAGAGCATTTTCCCAAGAAAAATTAACCATTTTTTCAGGAGAATATTTTAAAATAAAATATACTATTGAACCAAGAGCTATTGCTTTTGATCTATTTTCTTTTTCTTTTTGAGATAAATCTTTCCACCTTTTTTCAACCTCATTATAAGCTTTTTTAAATCCTTCTTCTATTATATTATCCCAAAGAATCATATGACCTTTTCTTGCAGACATCTTCTTTCCTTCTAAAAGAACCATTGAATAAGCTAAGTGAAAACATTTTTTTGCAAAATCTTCATAACCTAATAAATTAATTGTTTTAAATTGTTGCTGAAAGTGCAATTTCTGATCTTCTGCAACAACCCAAATATTTAAATCAGGATTATATCTTTTGAATTTCCATAAAGTTGTAGCAATATCCCTTGTTAAATATAAACCAGTTCCATCTGATCTTAAAATAATCGTATTAGGTAATTCTGGTTCAAGTTTTAAAACAGTTGCATTACCTGCTTCAAAAACTAAATTCTTAGATTTTAATTGTTCTATAACTTTATAACTTTCTTCTATCATAGAAGACTCAAAAAATATATCATCAAACTTTATTCCAAGCATTTTCCAATTTTCTTTAAACCCTTCCAAACACCATTTCAAAACTTTCTCAGCAAGTTTTTTAACTTCTTTGTCTTCTTTTTCATATTTTTCTAATATTTCTTCTGCTTTTTCTTCTAATTTAGGATCTTCGGTTATTTTTTGATTTATTTCAAAATACAAATCTCCAAGCCATATGTCAGGCTTACCTTTAGGTGATTGGTTACCTCCAAGCATTTGATAACCAAGCAAAAGAATAGCAGCTTGCTTTCCTAAATCATTTATATAACAAAATCTTTTAACATCCCATCCCTGGCTCTCTAAGATTCTTGATAAAGATTCTCCCACTATTGTTGAACGAATAGTTCCCATATGAAATGGATGGGCTGGGTTTGGAGATGATAAATCTATCACAGCTGTTTTATTGATTTTATCAAAACCATATTTTTCATTAATTTCTTCTAATATTTTTTGTCCGAATTCATTCCATTTTACATAGAAATTTAAATATGGGCCTATAGGTTTGATATCAATAAATTCTATTTTCAATTTCCTTGCTAATTCTTTTGTAAATTCTTTAGAATCTTTATTTTGTTTTTTAGCTAAATTGAAGCATGGATATGCAAAATCTCCATATTTATCTGGTTCCTCTATCTCATCTATACTTACACCTAAACTTTTCGCTATGCCATTCTTTAAAAATAACCAGGGATTTTTCATAGATTTTCTTATATAAGTGCAAATTATATATAATTATGCGTGGGCAAACAGCTTTTGAATATTTGTTGTTATTTTCTCTAGCACTTACAATTCTTGCTATTTTAGTTTTATATGCACAACAAATGACCGAGAGGAACAGAGAAGATATAACAGTAGCAAATGCGATAACAGCTGTAAATAAAATCGTAGAAGCTTCTAACATAGTTTATACTCAAGGAAAACCTTCGCAGATCACACTTTCAGTATATATCCCAGAAAGGGTAAGCTCAATAGAATTCAATAATAATGCAATATTAATGAAAGTTAATATCAGTTCTGGTGTTAGCGATATTTCTGCAATTTCAAAAGCTCCTTTGCAAGGCTACATTTCGACTAAATCTGGAAGAAGAAAAATAAAAGTTATAGCAGAGGAGGATTATGTTAACATTACGGAAAGCTGAAATTTCTGTAGAGTTTGTAGTCTTTATTGGAATTTTACTTATTTTTTTTGTTTTCTTTATTGGGATACTCGGAGCAAAGACAAGAGACACGAATGAATCAACTGTTTTTACAAATGCACAAAGTATAGCTGATAAAATAGCGGATGAAATTAACATAGCAGCTAGATTTGGAGGCTACTATAGAGAATTTTATATACCTCAAAGACTTGTGAATGGAGATGATTACTCTGTTACCTTTTATCTAAATTTCAGACTAGTTGAAGTTAAATGGGATGGAAAAAATGCTATGTCTAATTTAGTAACAGAAAATATTTCTGGTAACATAAGCTTAGGAAATAATAAAATTAGAAATGAAAATGGGGTGATAATAATTGAAGGCTGAGTTATTTTCAACAGATTTTATTATAAGTATTATGTTGTTTTTATCTGTCTTGGTTATATTCGGGATTTATTATGAAAATCTTCAAAGTGATGTTTATGAACAATATATAATAAATGATATGCAAAGAAAGGCTATAAATGTTGCAGATATTTTAGCAACAAGTAGTGGCAGTCCTCAATTCTGTGATTCTGACAATGTAGAAGTTATAGGTCTTTATGATTCTGGAAAATTTAATTTAACAAAATTTGAAGGATTACAAAATATTAGTCATGGAACTGCTAAACTGATGATGGGGACTGGAGTTTATAATTTAAATATAAGCCTTAAAAATGAAACAGGACACTTTATAGAAAAAAATGGAAATGTTTACTCATTTGGATTACCATTAACAAATGTAAAAAACGCTGTATCTATAAAAAGATTGGGCATAGCAGATCTTGAGAGTGAAAATAAAAAAGTAATATTGGAGGTTATACTTTGGGCTTGAAAGGGATTGTTTTTACTTTGGATTCTATAGTAGCATTTGGTATAATGGTTTTTGTAATTTCATTTTTAATATTTTTTAGAACAGAAACATCATCACCTTATTTAACAGCTCAGCAATTGCATTCAATGTCAGAGGATATATTGAGTGTATTTTCTGAATCTAAACTTAGAGAAGTTACAAACCAAAGTTTATTACAACAATATATCAATGACAGCATTTTAAATGAGACTGATTTAGACAAAAAAACTATAGATATTTTGGGGGCTTTATGGTCAGCTGGAAAAGACGAAGAAGCAGCAAATATGACAGAAGATATTTTAGATGCTTTTATACCAAACAATCTTGGATATCAACTTTTAATAAATAATAGTAATGTTTATAATTCTTCTAATATATCAAGACCAAATTATGAAGACTCTTCAGTAGAAATTTCATCTGCTAGAATTGCTTCAGGATATGAAAAATATCAACCAACAGAAGGTTATGTTGCAAGAGCATTAGCAAGAACAATAAAGAAAAATAATACTCTTATTGTAATGGGCGATGTTATTTCTAGTAGCGTTACTCAAGAGGGTGGGTGGGGAAGCAATCAAAATGAACCTAATATAAGTTATATATTTGATTTGCCAGACGATGCAACTATTTTAGATGCTTACTGGTTTATAGAATCATCTTATTGGAATAATAGATTAAAAGCATATATGAATGGTGTTTATATTCCTGGAAGTGATGCTAGAACCCGAGTACTTTTAGAAAATATAGAAAGCTATATACATACTGGTCATAATGAAGGAAATGTTGTTTGGAGGCATGGCGGTGGACAGCAAAAAACTGGTGGTGATGATGGAGCTACTCATTTAGTTGTGATATACAATACTTCTCAAGTATCAACTTTAGAGGAATTTGAAAAAGTATATTTTCAAACCGTAATATCAAATTGCTCTATAAATTACAAAAAACCGGTTTTTGTTCTTGGAGAAATTTCTAATTTATCTGTTAGGTTAAATCTCACAAATGGAACTCAAGTTAATATTGTATCGTTAAAGTTTAGATGGAAGGGCATCGAATATGATATTGGCACTAAAAACCCTATTAATGGTGTAGTAGAATGGAATGACACAGAAATAAGAAATGTATTAAATTCTGCAGGAATATCTTACGATATCTTAGACGGAAGATATTTTTGGTTTATAGTTGATGTTGATATTTTTCATGAAAGAGAAAATAATGGTTATGAAAGAAAAATTGTTGGAAATGATTCTTATGTTCATGTAATTTACTCAAAAAAGGTAGATTGGATTTATAATTATATTGATTTAACTAGAACTATATCTAATTATACTTATTCAGAACCAGATCAATATGAATTTTATAGGTATGCTGGATGGAATTTTAATTTAACTAATAGAATTCAATTAATGGCAAGATGGCAATTCCCATGGATATATATTAGTCCAAGTAATCCATTACAACTTGCAAGAGCAAATGATATAACAGTTTACAATCATAACCCTTCGAATCCATCTAGTGATCCTCTTATAAAAGAATTTGCAAGATTTGGTTATGATACAAATCCAGAAGGAGTTCTAATTAGTGGAGATAATAAGTTTGAATTAAATTTTTCTGATGGTTATGCTGTTGATCCAGAAAATTCTTTGGGTCATACAACTTTTTTGGTTCCGGTCTCAGTTAGCTATGGAGATATTTTTGAGACCGAAATTAATGCAACAGATGATGCAATTCAAAGATTAGAAAATTTATTAGGAGAAGATGTTTCAGCTATGGATATTACTGTTGAATCTGTTAGTGTTGCTGGAGTTCCATATATGTGGGGGCCAGTAGAAGTAAGATTAAGAATGTGGGTATAGTATGAAAGGTATACTTTATAGTATAATGATATCATTGATGTTGATACCAATTCTAGCTTTAATAATATTTTATTCACAATCTTCACAAATTAGAGATATTGATATAGACATAAGAGCAAATGAACTAGAGTATTTTACTAAAAGTATAGAAAAAGATTTATTAAGATTTATAGAAATAAATGGAAAAAGAACTTTAATTTCTGCTGTTTCAATGGTTATAGCAAATGGAACAGGACTTGATGATGCACAACTAAGATTAGGTGAGATGATTAAAAATGGGACACTTTATGGTAATCCTGCCCCCCTGGTTGATACCAGTAATTTGGAAACTTGGAGAGGAAAAATTGGAGATTTAGCAAGTAAATCTGGATTTAATGTAGAATTCAAGGATGTTCAAATTAACATAACTCAAAATGATAGTTTTAATATATCATTTGAAGTGAGAATTTTTATGAATATTTCTGATAAGACAGAAGTTATGGGTATTTTAAAAAATGCTACAGCATCTGTATTAGTTTCTATAAAAGATATAGAAGATCCTATATTTCCCTTACACAGTTATGCAAGAGTTGTCAGATTCATAAGAATTTCTAATGTTAGCAAAAATACGACACCTCTGGTCACAGGTACAAATGCTTCTGGGGGTTCTGTCAGTGGATACTCGCTTGTAAAAAATTCAACTGATTTTCAAGCTGGAGATTGTGACAATACTAAAATACTTGTTACAGATGCTATAGTTGCTGAAGCTTCTGCATGCGGAGGAGTTATATCTCAAACAGATGACACAATTCCCGATTGGTTTTCAGACCCATGTATAACTGGAGCAATAGGTGCTATGTCAAAGATTCCAAATAATACAAAGATATACTTAGACCAAACAAAGAGAAAAGTTTGGGACCTTAGTAATTTAACTTCAGATATAACAAATGGTTATTATCATAACTCTAGTGTTGGTGCAAGTTTTTTAGATAGACTAGAAGGTAATCTTACACTTTCTGTTGATAGATATAAATATGGATTAGAAACCTTTGTTTATTTACCAGATTTAACATCAGCAAACATTCCTGTAGATAGTTCATTGAGTGTTTTAGATCACAAATATTGGAGTGATATAGCAGGTAGTAGTATTAGAAATGGTAATTACGATCCTGTATTTGATTGGTTTAAAATAGATCAAGAAAGTGCAATTAATTATGGAATGAATGAATTACAAACTTAACTATGTTACTAAGTTTCTCTAGTATAATACACAAAAGCTGTATGAGGTTTATCCATTAATATTCTACAACCAATAAAACCTACACATATTGAAGGTTCACAATCTTCACTATCTAATTCCCATCTTATAATTCCACCTGTTACCTTTGTTGTTAATAAAACACATGCAACTGTATCAGATTCTATTTCAACTGAATAAGGAGCTATATCTCTAATATTCAAAATAACATTATCAATTGAGTAATTTGTAAGTACTTCTAATCCTGAAGGAAAAGAATCTATATTTAATGTATAATTTATTTTGGGGGTATAATTAGATGGAGGTCCAGAACCTCCTCCACCTTCTCCGCCTTCACCAGTTTCTTCGCCTTCTCCACCTCCTTCTGCACCTCCACCAGTAGTGGGAGTTTCTCCAGTTTGTTCAGGAAGACTGGAGGATGAACTGACCGGAGTTCTATTTTCTTGTATTTGCGATTCTTCTAAATTACTAAAAGGGATAAATGGTGATGGTAAAGTTAAGTAATAGAAAATAATTATAACAGCCAAAATTGGTATAATTAGTAAAATCGATAAATGCCTTTTTTTCATATAATTAATTTGTTTTAAATATAAAATAAGCTTAATATCAAATTTGTTTTAAATATAAAATAAGCTTAATATCAATAAAACCTAATTTTTATATGGTATTAATGATTTAATTTGATTAGGGATAAAAATGGTTCAAAAAGATATGAAAATAGAAACTCAAATTGATGATCTTATAAGATTAGTACAAGAAAAGGAAAAAATAACAATAAATAAAGCAGCCTCAATCTTAAAGGTAGAACCATCAAAAATTGAAGCATGGGTAGCGATTCTTGAAGAACATGGGTTTGTAGAATTAATTTATCCTGCCTTAGGTGAACCACAAATAATTTTAAAAGAAGTTGAAGAAGGTAAGTTGATTAAAAAAACAGAAAAATTTGAAAAGAAGAAAGAGGAAGTTGAAGAAAAGGCAAAAAAATTTGAGGAAGAAATTGAAGAAACTGAGAAAACTGTCAAAATAACAAGTAAAGATTTTCTAAAAATGGAAGGTGAACTTCATAAAAAAATAAAAGAACTTGAAAAAAATTTAAAAAGTTTAGATTCAATTGAAAAGAAAAAGCAAGAAATGATTAAAGAATCGGAAGAAATTAAGACAACAGCAGAATCTGTAGACAAAAATTTAGAAAATATCAAATCTGATATCAAAGAAATGGAAGGACAAATTGAAGAACAACTTAAAATGTTGGAAGGACATGATGGTAAAATAAAAAATTTGGATAAAGCTAAAGAAGAGATAGAGAAAGAAGTAAAAAAGTTAAATCAAGAGGCAAAATTATTAAAATTAATAACAAAAAAACCTATTGTTCCAAGTTTTAGTATAAAAAACATATTTGCTAGACATGAGAAAAAAACTAAAGAAATTAAAGTCAAGAAAAAAGAACTACATAAAAGAGCAATGAAAATAAAAAATAAATTAAAAGAAAAGAAAAAGCATGTCAAAAAGAAGGAAAGAGCTAAAAAGAAGTTTTTTGGATTATTGAGATAAAGGTGTATTAATGGAAGTAATAGGGAGTTATACTGTAATTGCAGAAAATGTTCCCGGAGAAATTAGAATAATAAAAAAACCAGAAGAATATGTTCCTATTTATGAAGTAAAATTTCCTACAATAGAACCTGCAACCCAAGCAGTTTTGGATTCTATAAAAGAGAGATTAGTAGAAGTAGTTAAAATTGAAATATCTGAAATTCTTGATCCCAAAGCAATGGAGAGTATCAAAGAAAGGTTTATAGAAAGTGCTAGAGATGCTATATCTAAAGAACTTCCAGCATTGACTGAAAACCAAAAAAATATTTTAGCAGGTCATTTAGTTCAAGAAATGCTTGGGTTGGGGAGATTAGAAGTTTTATTACAAGATGCTAACCTTGAAGAAATCGTTATTAATAATTCATCAGAATCGATATGGGTATTTCACAAAGAGATAGGATGGTTAAAAACAAATTTAGTTGTTCCAACTGAAGAACAAATTTATAATTATGCAAGTTTGATTGGAAGAAAGGTTGGAAGACAAATAACAAATTTAGACCCTTTGATGGATGCTCACTTAACAACTGGAGACAGAGTCAATGCAACCTTATTTCCTATATCTACAAAAGGAAACACAATAACAATAAGAAAATTTAGAAGAGAACCTTGGACAATAATTCATTTTATAGATCCAAAATTAAAAACCATTTCTCCAGAAGTAGCTGCCTTATTATGGTTGTGCATACAATATGAATTGAATATATTAGTAGCAGGAGGAACAGCATCTGGAAAAACTTCTGTATTGAATGCTTTAATGGCTTTTATGCCACCAAACCATAGAGTTATTTCTATAGAAGATACAAGAGAGTTAAGACTCCCTGATTTCTTGCACTGGATTCCTTTAACAACAAGAGAAGCAAATCCTGAAGGTAGGGGAGAAATTTCTATGTTAGATCTTTTAGTAAATTCATTAAGAATGAGACCTGATAGAATGATAGTAGGAGAGATAAGAAGACAGAGAGAAGCAGAAGTTTTATTCGAGGCAATGCATACAGGTCACAGCGTGTATGCTACATTACATGCTGATAGATCAGAACAGGTTGTAAGAAGGTTAACCAATCCTCCAATAAATTTGCCTGAAAGTCTTTTAGAATCTTTACATTTAGTTTTAGTTCAATTTAGACATAGAAGACTTGGAATAAGAAGAACTCTTGAAGTAGCAGAATTCATTCCAGGACAAGCAACAAAAACTATTTTCTCTTCAAGATTAGAAGTTTTATATAGATGGAAACCTGCAACAGATACAATTGAAAAAATAAGAAACAGTGTTAGACTAATAAATGAAATAAGACTCCATACTGGAATGACAGATGAACAAATGGATGATGATTTGAAAGAAAAAGAAAATATACTTCTTTGGATGCTTGAAAACAATGTAAAAACTGTCAATACTGTTGGAAAGGTTGTTGCTGAATATTATCATGATAAAGATAGAGTTTTAAAAGTCGTCAAGAAAAAAGGAGAACCTGAAGAAATTATTGGAAAAGCCTTAATGAAAGAATTAAGGGAAGTTGCTTGAGATGGCAATACCTTTTGTACCATTTCCCATGAGACAAGCAATTAAAGAGGCTAAAATATTTGAAAGGGCTGGAAATGTTATTTGGAAGTCTCACCCATCTTTAAAGTTAGATCTTTATCAAGCTGAGATTCATTTACATCCTAAAGTTTATTCTTCTATTATTGCTTTAACAGTAACTTTTTATTTTTGTGTTATGACTCCGATTATATTTTTAGTAGGACTATTAGTAGGAAAACCTGATATTGTTCTTCCATTGTCTATAGGCTCTATTTTTTCAATTTTTGTATTTTTTTATTTATTGAGATATCCGAAACTAATAGCACTAAGAAGAATGAAAAAACTTGAATCAGATTTGTTGAATGCATTAGAGCATATATTAATAGAAATAAAGTCTGGTGTTCCTTTATTTAACTCAATACTCAGTGTTAGTGAAGGTTATGGAGAAATAAGTGACGAGTTTAAAACAGTTGTTATGGAAATAAATGCAGGCTTATCAGTTATTAAAGCTTTTGAGAAAGCTTCTTTGAGAAATCCCTCTTTACATTTTAGAAGAGCATTGTGGCAACTAACAAACTCTATGAAGGCTGGAGGTGATATTTCTTCTGCTTTGGAAGCCATTGTCGACACACTAACACAAGATCAATTAATTACAATAAGAAAATATG
>SMTZ1_10004621_pt1 | contig 16174 bp, 12 predicted proteins | sample DeeMarSWOR136_30_FD_25667 | JGI IMG/M metagenome (IMG submission 25667)
GCGCATTATACGCCCATTACACCAAGGCGATTTCACCGGATGTGTTCACACCCCTTTACGGCACCTTTATCATCTGGGTCATGCTCATGGCCGGGGGCAGCGGCAACAACAAAGGCGCCATTCTCGGGGCCTACGTGATTTGGTTCATATGGATCGGGACCAAGTTCATGACCGACCTGCTCCCCTATACGTTGAAGGCAAGAGCCCCTTACATTCGATTTCTGTTAATCGGCATCCTCCTTGAGATCATTCTCATCTACAGACCTCAAGGTTTGCTGGGAGAAGAAAAGCGGGTGTCCAAGCTCATGGAGGAGTGAGAAAAATCGCACCGTTCACACGGGTTTACATGGGCAATGAAGTTCGCGGTCCCTGGCTCTTTCTTCAAGAGCATCTCCATTACCTTCGGAGGAGCTGGTCTGATCTTTGAGGGTTCAAGAAACTCAGGTGGATATCGGAACGGGACATTCTGCCAGGGCTCCCCGGGCGAGAACCCTCAAAGATCAAACCAGGCGATGCTTCTGAGGAATCTGTTTTGGGAGACGCTCTTTCAGAAAGAGCCAGGGACCGCGAAGATCCATACTTAAGGGGAGCATTTTTCCAAAGAGCTAAATTGATACAATTGCCGATTGATGCCACTTATAGGCGTTCCAATCGTTTTTCAATCTGAAATCGACAATCGGAGATTCGAAATCTTTATTGCTCCATCACTCCACTAATCGAGTCCGCCAAGACGGCTCTCTCGCGGCGTCTACCCTACCCTTCACCAAACGAAAAGAGGGGGCCCCTTGAGCCCCCTCTTCACGTTTTATCCGCCTGATCTGCTATTCCTTAGGAATCTCGATTTCAATGCTTACGGGTACGATCTTCCCTTTGGTGTATTTCCAGACCTCGATGGGCGTGATCACATCGCCGTGCTGATCGAAATCAACAGAGCCGGCGGCCCCTTCGTAGTTGATCTTTTTGCCCGCTTTGAGCAAGTCAAACCCCTTCTGGAATTCACCCGGTCTGATAACCTCCCCGGGTGGATTGGCCACATTCCGCAATTCATCTCGGATGTTCGCCGCTGTTAAAGGCAGACCCTTGACCTTTGCTGCGTAGGCGGCAAGGCCGATGACCGCCATGCCGTCATAGGCGTTGGTGATGAAAGGCAAGGGCGGCAGCCTGCCGTACTCGGTTTTGTAATCCGCATTGAATATCACATAGGGATCACCCCCGGCCGACCCCGGAGCCGTCCCCAATTGACCCTCCACGTTCTTCGCGCCCAGAGCCGTGACGATGTCCTCTGATTTGGTTCCGTCGCAGAACAGGAATTTCCGGTATTTGAAGAACTCGATCGCCTCTTTGAGATAGACCTGGGCGTGCTCGGGATAGCTGTAGGCACAGAGTCTATCCGGGTCTTTTGCGAGCGCCTTTTTCAGTTCCGCCGTATAGGACTCGGCTGCTTTCTCATCATGGGGGATCATGGCGACCACCTTTCCATGTCTCTTCTCAAAAGACCGCTTGAACTGCTCTGCAAGACCCTGGCCGTACGGGTTGTTCACATAAAGCACGGCGGCCGTTTTGTTGTAACTGGCGGCCAGTCTCCCGGCAATGACGCCCTGTAAGGCATCGGAAGGGCAGGTCCTGAACAGAAAGTCTTTCCCCTGATCTGCCGGCAGAACAGTGATCAGGGGCGATGTGGAAGCCGGCGATATGAGAATAACCCCATTCGGGCACGTCACGGATTCTGCAACCGGAACGGTGACGCCACTGGCCAATGCGCCGACGATAGCGACCACCCTATCCACTTCCACGAGCTTCTTGGCCGCATTCGTCGCCGGGATGGCGGACGTTTCGCTGTCCTCATGGATAAGACCCACCTTAAACCCGGCTGCCTCCATCTGCTTCGCAGCCAGAACCACACCGTTTCGAAGGTTCGGGCCGAACTCTTTCAGTGGGCCCGTGTAAGAAAGAAGGGTTCCCACCTTGATTTCCTGAGCCAGGGCACCGGAAATAAAAGTAAGTGAAAAGATCAACACGGTTAAGAAAATGATGGCCTTCTTCATAAATAACCTCCTTTCCTTCTGGCTAGAGATTTCCCCTTGTTCACCACCCAGAATCATGGACATGGGCAGCAGCCTCCTCCGGGAGGCGCCCTGCACCGTACATCAACCGGCTATAGTGTTTATGAATGACAATGATGTGGAGATGAAAAGTTCCGGATCATATGGGTGACCGAATCAACCGACCGAACTGAGCCATCATCTCAAACAACGTGAGGTGTCCCCTTCTTGGGGACAGACGTCAGAAACAGACTATAGATCGTAGAAGCAGTCAAAGATCACCAGAAAATGAGGGGCCACTTTTCGCTCTTGAAAACCGGTCTCGAACGATAAGCCGTGCTTTTCAGATCGTCACCCGGCGCTTACAGGCCAACCAGCTCTAAATATATCTATATAGACCGAAGCGAGGTCGAAGTCAAGCAAAGATATCACGATTTTCCGGCCATTTTCCGTTTGCGAACCTTGTCTTTTATCCTGTTGATGTGCCCCCGGCCCAGTCCCTTCACCTCGCATCCCAGCTCGAAGTATCTCTCTATTCTTTCATCATCCAGGATCCCAAAACAGTCCACGACGGCAACAGGACCGCCCGTCATCTTCACCACCTGATCCGGGTCCAGATTCATATATTCCTGGTGTCGAACCGCAAAAACCACAGCCTCGGCCCCTTTTAAGGCATCCGCGAGATTCGGTGCCATGCGAAATTCGCTCAAAGAATCCTGGTTGCGGAAGAATCGGGACCAACTGGTGCCCGCAGCTGGATAATTCTCCTGGTTTTCAAGCTCCCACCAGTGCTGCACATAGGGGTCGTGGGCCTTCACCTCAGCCCCCATTTCTGTCAGCTTGCGCACGATGATCTCCGACCCGCTGTAGCGCGTATCGCCCACGTCCTCACGGTAAGATGCGCCGAGCACAGTGACCTGGGAAGCGGCCACGATGAGGCCCATATTTCTCAAGGCGTCGCGCACCAACTGCGCTGCATGAAGAGCTCTCGTATCATTGATGTTGATGGCTTCCGGCGTGATGGTGAAAATGTCGTTTTCAAAACCCATGAGATGCCTGTATGCCCAAAGGCCCAAACCGCCGTCCTTTGGGAGACAGTAGCCTCCGATACCCGGTCCCGGAAAGATAATGTTGTTGTGGGTGGGTCGTACCTTGATGGCGTGCATGACTTTAATGAGGTCGACGCCGTTCGTTTCGGCAAATTGGCTCCATTCGTCCATAAAGGCCAGGATGGTGGCACGATAGCTGTTTTCCACGATCTTGCACGTCTCGCTCTCGATCGGTCTGTCAAGAACCGTTAAAGGATATTCCGCAACATTGAGCACTTCGGAGAGGAACTTCACCACCCTTTTGCGGCTCTTTTCATTGATGCCGCTACAGACCCGCCAAAAATCTCTCACCGACTTGACGTAGTCCCTGCCCGGCATCACTCTTTCAAAACTGTGGGCCAGCAAAGGCTCCTTCTTGATACCCCTTTTCTTGAAAGCCCTTTTCACATGAGGGTAGGCCACGTACTCGGTGGTTCCCGGTGGCACCGTGGTCTCTATCAACACCAGGCACTCGGGATCGATCTTCTCTCCGATAATCTTGAAGCTCTCTTCCAAAGCGCTGATGTCTGCATGCCCGCTCCTCAGGTTGCCCAGTTCTTCCTTGAGGAAGTCGCACTGCACATCCACCACCAGCACGTCGGCAAGGGAAAGGGCGTCATAGGTGTAGGTTGCTATCAACGTCTTCTTCTGAACCACACAGCGCTCGATCATGGGCGCCACTTCCGGATCCTCCGCCTTTACAGGAGACAGCCCCTTGTTGAAGAGTGGTATTTTCCAGAAGCTCCTGGTGCTCGGCCTTTGCATGCCGATCACGAACTTGTTGGCCTTGCCCGTTTTTTTGTCTACAGAGTCGGCAACAACCCCAGCCATGACAGCACCCACGAATCCCAGACCCATAACCACCACGATCTCCCGGCCCTCTGTTCGGTGCTTGTCCACCAAGGTCTTCAGTTTGTTGTATTCTTTTCGGTAATCCGCCTCACTCGGCAGCTTGAACTTCTCTCCCTCAGGACTCACTGAAAATGCCATAAAATCACCTCTTAAATGATGGATTGAAATATATACTGGCTCATAGAAGCCCTCTTCAGAAAATGCGCACGGTAGTATAGGTCAAAAAGGGCCGCATTTCAAGTTCTCAGGCATTGCCCTGTTTTCTGCCGCAAAAGGATTGTGATAGACTCCAGTGTGGTGTCCCAGAAATACCTTGAAGAAGTCCCTGTTCAGATGAGATCCTACTATCTCTCAAGGGGCTGTCGGGGGTGGTCTTCAAAACACCATCCTGGAACCCTGAATCTCATGTAGGGGAGGGGTTTACCCCCTCCCGCGGGGGGGGGGCCGCCCTTCCGCCTTCTCCAACCGCCGCCGCTAAAGCTATGGCGGTCAAGAGGCTACGGCGCGACCTAGGACGATCACCCCCCGACCGCCCTATGAATACCGGATTCAGGAAAACATTTGGGATAGCTGGCCATGAATTTTGAATCCCTCTTTGAAAACTGCCGCCTTTGTCCGAGAGACTGCGGCGTGAACCGGCTGGGAAACGAAGACAGAAATCGGTCAGGCTTTTGCCGGCAAAATCATCAACTGCGGGTTGCCTATGTGGGACCCCATTTCGGTGAAGAACCTCCCCTGACCGGCACCCACGGGTCAGGGACGGTCTTTTTCACGGGCTGCTCTCTGCGCTGTTCCTTTTGCCAGAACTATCAAATCTCGAGAGAGGGGCTCGGGCGAGACATCACGGTGGAGGCCTTGTGCCAAGAAGTGGAGGCCATGATTCAGGACCACCATGTCCACAACATCAATCTCGTCACGCCGGATCATTTTTTTCCCCATGTGGTGGCCTTGGTCCTGGGACTGCGTGAGAGAAGCCACGAACTCCCCGTGGTCATGAATCTCTCCGGCTATCAATCCCTCGCCATGCTCGGCATGTCGGAAGCGATTGCAGACATCTATCTCCCCGATTTCAAATACGCCGACCCACACCTCTCCGCGAAGCTCTCAAAATGCAAGGATTACGGGGAAGTGGCCTTGCAGGCCATTTCAGAAATGGTGAAGCAGAAGGGATTCTTGGATGCCTTCGAAAAGGGCACCGCCCTGGCCACCAAAGGCGTGCTGGTGAGACATCTCGTGCTCCCCGGCCAAATGGAAAACTCGATCAACGCCTTGACCACCCTCTTTTTGGAATTCGGCCCCCGCTTACCGCTCAGCCTTATGTCCCAGTACACCCCGGTTGTGCCTCACAGAGACCAGGACCTCAACCGCCGCCTTCGTCGTGAAGAGTTTGACACCGTTTATTCCCATGCCACATCCTTGGGCTTTGAACGCCTCTTTGTGCAGTTCCCCGATGACAACCCTTCAGTGGAAGCGCCTTTCCTGCCGGACTTTCAGCAAGACAAGCCTTTCTCCGGCCAAACCCCTCGGGATTGACACGTCATCGGAGGCCTGGTAAAAGGCAAGGAACTTCTTCTGGGACGATTCTCATGAAACTGGCTTACCTAGATTGCTTCTCAGGAGTGAGCGGCGACATGTTTCTTGGCGCACTCCTCGATGCAGGACTGCCCCTTGAAGAACTGGAAAGGGCGATTCGCACCCTTTCTCTTGAAGGGTACAACCTCAAAGCACTGCGGCAAGAAAAAAACCATCTCTCCGGGACCCGTTTCGAGGTGACGGTAGAAAAAGAAAAGCAGGTCTCCCGAACTTTTGCAGACATCAAAGACATCATTCAGGCGAGCCGTCTCAGCCAGCATGTCAAGGCTCGGAGCATTGAGGTTTTCGAGTCCATAGCTGTTGAGGAAGGCAAGATTCACCACTGCCCTCCCGAAGAGGTCCATTTTCATGAAGTCGGGGCAACGGATTCCATCATCGACATTGTGGGCACCGTTTTCGGCATCGAGCATTTGGGAATAGCCGCCCTCTACGCCTCCGCCGTGCCCTTGGGTTCCGGGTTTGCGGAAACACGTCATGGCAGGATACCGATCCCGGCGCCGGCAACCGTCGCTCTTCTGAAAGGGATTCCCGTCTATGACTCAGGGCTCAAGCAGGAGATCGTCACCCCTACCGGCGCGGCCCTTCTCAAGAGTTTGGTCGCCCATTTCGGGCACATGCCCGCCATGGTGGTGGACGCGGTTGGATACGGCGTAGGGACGCGAGACTTGCCGGACAGACCGAATCTCCTGCGGATCATGGTCGGCCGCGAACAAACTGAAGCGCAGACTGAAACGGTAGTCATCCTGGAAGCGAATCTGGATGATACCAACCCGGAATGGTTCGGTTTTCTCATGGATCGCCTATTCGAAGCCGGCGCTTTGGACGTCGTCTTCTGTCCCATTCAGATGAAAAAAAACCGGCCCGGCGTTCTCATCCAGGTCATGGGAAAACCCCATCAGCGCGACACTTTCGTGGACATTCTCTTCAAAGAAAGCCCTACCTTGGGTGTCCGTTTCCGTTACAGCCAGAGAAAAGTCCTGGAACGCTCCTCCCTTGAAATAGACAGTCCTTGGGGCAAAATGAGGGTCAAAAAAGTTCTGCGCCCTGATGGCTCCTTTGACATCATGCCTGAGTACGAGGCTTGCCGAAAAATTGCGCAGGAAACGGGCGTACCGCTAAAAGAGATCTACCGCTGGGTCATTAAAAGCAGTGCCTAAAGTTGCTTTCCAAAATCGATCCAGCACCATTCTGGCCGGACCTTCCGGCTAATGAGTTCGAGTGATTACAGGGAAAAGCTGTTGACCACAGAAGAAGGCCGTGAAGGGTTTTTTGAGTTGCCGGAAGACCGTTTTAGGCATTCTGGTATCACGTCCCAGAAATAACTTGAAGAAGTTCTTGCTTGCTCGAGGGGCCGTCGGGAGGGGGTCGTCCCTTCTCGCGCCGCAGCCTCTTGACCGTCTTAGCTTCTTGACCGCCATAGCTTTAGCGGCGGCGGTTGGCGAAGGCGGAAGCCCGCCTGCGGGAGGGGGGGTGAACCCCTCCCCTACATGAGAATCAGGGTTCAATCATGGTGTGTTGGAGACCCCCTCCCGACGGCCCCCAGTGAACCCAATTTTGCCATTCCCCCTTTGGGAATTAGGACAGGAATTTCTGGGACGCGATACTAGGCCCTTTTACTCACTCTTTCTTGACCACAACTTGCTTGATGTCTGAACGTCATTTTGCTACCTTGAGATTACGGGAATCTTTCGGAAAAGCTGGCTTTTTCGGAAAAATTGCCCTGATTTTGTCCGCATGGTTCGGTGCCGGCCTGCTGCCCATTGCGCCGGGAACATGGGGAACATTGTTCGGCCTCCCCCTCGTTCTGCTCATGAATCGCCTGCCTCTCTTCTACGCCGGCGCTTTCCTGATGCTCTTTGCGGTCCTGGCGGTCTGGTCCTCCCATTCATGCTGGAAAATAGTGAATGGACACGATCCTTCCGAGATTGTCATCGATGAAGTGGCCGGTTGTCTGGTGGCCTTCTTTCTCGTGCCCCTCTCGGGGGTCAGTTTGGTTGCGGGATTCCTTCTTTTTCGACTGTTCGACATCTTGAAGCCCTTTCCCATCAGGCGCTTGGAGAAGCTGGGAGGCGGGATCGGCATCGTCTCAGACGACCTTATGGCGGGGGTCTACGCCAATTTGTGTTTGAGATTGACCCTGTTTCTGTTCTTCAAATGAGCGCATGTCTTCCTTTGGAGGGCGGTCCTGGAGCAATTCCGACAAGATCCACCCCATTTGCGTCTGTATTGAACGATGCGGATATGGCGAAATTTGAGCACAGTCACGGAGGTTAACAGAGAAGCCGTCCGTGAAAATCATGCTTGAGCAAAGGGCGCCGGAGCTGTTCAAGGCTGCCCGCGGCGCGACAGGCGAAGGATATGCGAGGCGAGATCATAACCATCGGCAATGAACTCATTTCAGGCAGGACCGTCGACCTGAACGCCTGGTATGCCGCCGGAAGACTGACCGCTGCCGGGCTGGAGGTGAACCGCGTCACCACCGTAGGCGACGATCCGGAGAAGCTTTCCAAGGCTTTGACAGAGGCGGTGGCACAATCCGAATTTGTGATCATCACAGGCGGGCTTGGTTCGACCGAAGACGACATCACCAATGAGATCGTCGCTGACACGCTGAACCGGCCTTTGTGCCTGGATGAGCAGATGTTCGAGCAAATCAAGGTCTATGTGGAAGCGCGGGGAATAGAACTCTCGCCCTCCCTGGAAAAAATGGCGTGGATGCCCAGGGATGCCAAGGTTCTGAACCCAGAGGGGAATGTGTGCGGCTTCTCGCTGGTGGAAGGCCCTGTGCGGCTTTATTTTCTTCCGGGTGTCCCGGATCAGATGCGCTTCCTCATGGACGAATTCGTGCTCCCCGACATCCTGCTCCACGCAAAAACGCTGCCTATTCTGAGGCACAGAGTGCTCAAGATTTATGGCCTCAATGAACCGGCCATCGCCGAAATCCTCAAAAAGCTACCCAACAGATCAGAAAGGATTATTCTTGGCTTTTACCCCCGCTTCCCTGAAAACCACATCACCTTGAGCTTGAGGGGGCATGACGAGCCGACGGTCACCACTGAATTGGCTGCCATGGAAAAAGACATCCGAAACCTCGTTGGCGCCTATGTCTTTGCCACAGGAAATGAGACGATGGAAGCGGTTGTGGGCAAAATGCTCAAGCAAAAAGGCATGACCCTGGCTGTGGCCGAATCCTGTACCGGTGGGCTCATTGGCAACCTGCTCACCAATGTCCCCGGCAGTTCCAACTATTTTCAGGGGGGCGTGGTGGTCTACAGCAATCAAGCCAAGGTGGATCTGCTCATTGTCTCGGCCGAGACGATCAAGAAACACGGCGCTGTGAGTGACCAGACCGTCCGGCAAATGGCTGAGGGGGTACGGGAGCGCTTCAAGTCTAATCTGGGTGTTGCCGTAACGGGCATTGCAGGTCCTGAGGGAGGCAGCCTTGAAAAACCTGTTGGGACCGTCTATGTCGGGTTGGCTGCTGAAGATGAAACCTTTTCGAGAAAGTACCGGTTCTGGGGCACACGCAAGCAGGTCAAATTCAACACTGCTGTCATGGCCTTAGACTGGATCAGAAGGTATCTGAATGGAGATTCGTTCCTTCCTGGCCTTTGAGTTGCCAACAGACATCAAGAACACCGTGGATCGGGTTGCCGGAGAGGTCAGGCGCACCAGCCTGAATGTACGGTGGGTCAAAGTGGAGAATATTCATCTCACCGTGGTTTTTCTGGGGAATGTCAAAGTGCAAGAGGTTGAGGCTATTGGAAAGGCGGCAGAGGAAATCTGCACCCGTTATGGACCTTTTGACATATCCCTCGGCGGTATGGGCTGTTTTCCCAACACTCGCAACCCGCGGGTATTATGGCTCGGTGTGGAAGGGGACCTGGAAAGACTGTCCTCTTTCAGGGACGCGCTCCAGGAAAATCTCGAACCTTTCGGCGTCCAGGCTGAGAAAAGGCCTTTTAGCCCCCACTTGACCCTCGGCAGGTTCAAGAAACAGGGGAAACCCGACGGCCGGCTTCATGAAATTTTGTCAGCTCACAAAGATTTGACAACGGCCATCTGTTCCCTTAATGAATTAATACTGTTCAAGAGTGATCTGAATCCCGGTGGCGCTGTTTACACAAAAATGCTATCTTGGGCTATGGCAGGAAAGAAGTAGCTAGCGAAGCTTCGCCTCAAAACAAGGAGACTTTCGCCAGGGATGACCCTTCCCCTCAAGGCGATATCTATACCGTTCTGGAGAGGCGGACTGATCTTTGAGGGTCTGAGAGAGCTTTGCCTTCGTCGGAACGACAAATTCTGCTAGGGCTTTTGTGGAGCAACCCTCAAAGATCAGCCCGCTGGAATGTCCGGTGGAATTCTTTTAAGATATCGTCTTTCGGGGAAGGGCCATCCCGGCTCCACCAAAAAATTGACATGAACCCGGGTGAGTAAATGAAAGGCGTAAGTTTTAAGGTTTACGGAAAAGCAATGATCCAGCTTGAAATATTGACAAATGACCAATGTCCAATGACGAATGATCAATGATCAATAACTAGGGGTAAAGACATGGCAAATCAAACAGACAGACAAAGAGCGGTTGAACAGGCCATCTCACAAATTGAGAGACAGTTTGGGCGGGGATCCATCATGAAGATGGATGAAGACCGTGTGATGGACATTCCGGCCATTTCCACATCCTCTCTCGCTCTGGACTTGGCCTTGGGGATCGGGGGGGTCCCCAGGGGACGGGTTGTGGAAATATACGGGCCTGAAGCGTCGGGAAAAACAACCCTCGCCCTCCACGTCGCAGCGGAGGCTCAGGCCAAAGGAGGCATGGTCGCCTTCATCGATGCTGAGCACGCCTTGGATGTGGGTTATGCCCGACACCTCGGTGTGGACGTGGATAACCTCCTCGTCTCCCAGCCCGACACGGGCGAGCAGGCGCTGGACATTGCGGAAATATTGGTCCGGAGCGGTGCTATCGACGCGCTGATTATCGATTCCGTTGCAGCCCTGGTGCCCAGAGCGGAGATCGAGGGGGAAATGGGAGACCAGCACGTAGGCCTTCAGGCGAGACTCATGTCTCAGGCTTTGCGAAAGCTCACGGCCACGATCAGCAAATCTAGGACCTGTGTTGTATTTATTAATCAGATTCGGATGAAAATCGGCGTCATGTTCGGGAGCCCGGAAACGACTACAGGCGGCAATGCCCTCAAATTTTACGCAAGCCAGCGGCTGGATATCCGCCGCATTGGTGCCATCAAAGAAGGCGATCAGATCGTGGGCAACAGAACCCGGGTCAAGGTGGTGAAAAACAAAATTGCCCCGCCCTTTAAGGAAGCTGAGTTTGACATTATTTATGGTACGGGCATCTCCAAAGAGGGAGACATCCTGGATTTGGGTGTCTCTTTGGGCGTTGTGGAAAAAAGCGGCGCTTGGTACTCCTTTGATGGGGAAAGAATGGGGCAGGGAAGAGAGAATGTGAAAAAATTCTTGGGCGAGAACAGGGATATGCGAGATCGAATCGCCGATCTCGTGAGAGAAAAGACCGGGCTCAAGAAGATTCGAGAGGAAGTTGAAAAAGAAGAGCCGGAAAAATCAAGCAAATGAAGGGAATAAACCAGTTTTAATGGACTTCAGAGAAATCAGACAGTCATTTTTGGATTTTTTCAAGGCCCGGGATCACGAAATCGTCTCGAGTGCGTCCCTGATTCCCCGTGATGATCCCAGCCTTCTCTTCACCAACGCAGGAATGGTGCAATTCAAGGGTCTTTTTTTGGGAGAAGAGACGAGGAGCTATACGAGGGCTGCCACGTCACAGAAATGTGTGCGGGCCGGCGGTAAGCACAATGATCTGGAGAATGTCGGGTATACGGCCAGGCATCACACCTTTTTCGAAATGCTCGGCAATTTCTCCTTCGGGGACTACTTCAAGGTGGAAGCCATTCACTGGGCCTGGGAGCTTCTAACAGAAGGCTATCACCTCCCCGGAGAAAAGATGATCGCCTCGGTCTACAAAGACGACGACGAGGCTTACAGAATTTGGGAGGAAGAGATCGGTCTCCCTGCGGAGCGGATTGTCCGGCTAGGCGAAAAGGACAATTTCTGGGCCATGGGAGATACCGGGCCCTGCGGCCCATGCTCCGAGATTCTGCTGGATCAGGGAGAAGCTTTGGGTTGCGGAAGGCCGGAATGCGGCCCGGAATGCGACTGCGACCGGTATCTTGAAATCTGGAATCTTGTTTTCACCCAGTTTGATCGGGATCCCACCGGAAAACTGACGCCCCTTCCAAAAACCAACATCGATACCGGCATGGGCCTCGAAAGGCTTGCAGCCGCCGTTCAGGGCGTGACCTCCAATTACGATACCGACTTGTTCGTCGACCTTATCCGCCGTGTCGAAGACATCGCCAAAAAAAAGTACGGCGACGATCAAAAACAGGATATCTCTTTTCGCGTGATTGCGGACCATGCCCGTGCCGCAGCCTTTCTCATCGGAGACGGGATCCTGCCCTCCAATGAAGGGCGAGGTTACGTCTTAAGGCGAATCATGCGCCGAGCCATTCGCTTCGGCCAGGTTCTCGGCATAGGAGATCCTTTTCTCCACCTCGTGGCCGGCAAAGTGATTGATGTCATGGGCCCGGACTATGGTGAGTTGGTAACAGGAAGGACCTTCATCGAAAAGATTATCCTGAACGAGGAGAAGCGATTTGCCGACACCCTTCATTTCGGCATGAGGGTTCTCACAGACCATGTTGAGCAAATCAAAAGCAGCGGGAAAAGCACCATTCCCGGCACTGTGGCCTTCAAGCTCTATGACACGTATGGCCTGTCCCTGGACATCGTGCAGGATGTGGCCAGAGAAGAAGGTTTTGCCGTTGATTTGCCAGGCTATGAGGAGGCCATGGCCAGACAGAGGAGCCAGTCTCAGGAATCATGGCGAGGGAGCGGCGAGGAGGAAATCCCGGAAGCTTATCGGCAACTGGCCTCCAGAGGCTTCACCAGCGAATTCATGGGCTACGACACCGTGACGTCCTCATCAAAAGTGGTGGCCATCGTGAGGAACGGCGAGGAAACCTCTTCAGCAGAGGCAGGGGACAAGGTGGAGGTGATTCTCGACCGGACCCCCTTTTACGGAGAAGCGGGTGGACAAGTGGGTGACAAGGGCTGGCTGATCCATGACGGCATGAGACTGGAGGTCACGAACGCCCTCAAGTTCGGCGACAACCTCATCGTGCATCAGGGGAAACTTCAGGAGGGCACCCTTTCCGTTGGCGATACGATCGAAGCCAAGGCGGACGAAGTAAAGCGGAGAGCCACCGCCCTGAATCACACGGCGACCCATCTCCTGCATGCCGCGCTGAGGGAGATTTTGGGGCCCCATGTGAAGCAGGCCGGCTCTCTGGTGGCTCCGGAACGGTTTCGCTTCGATTTCAGCCACTTTACCCAGGTAGACCAGGAAACGCTGGGGGAGGTTGAACGCCTCGTGAACAGCTATGTTCAAGAAAACTTGCCCCTTTCGACAGAGGTGCTCTCCCGTGACGAGGCGATGAAAACTGGCGCCATGGCCATCTTTGAGGAACGATACGGGGAAAAGGTGCGCCTCGTCAAAATAGGGGAAGACGTGAGCATGGAATTGTGTGGCGGGACCCACACCGCCCGAACCGGTGACATCGGCCTTTTTAAGATCGTCAGCGAAAGTGCGGTGGGGGCTAATGTGCGACGGATCGAGGCCTTGACCGGCAAGGCGGCCGTCGAATATGCCCAGCACCAGGACGAAGCTTTGAAGACGGTGGCCATGCTCTTGAAAACCACCCCCGATCAAGTGCGGGAAAAGGTTGAAAGGCTTTTGAAGGAGAGTCGGCAGCAAGAGAGAGAATTGGATTCCCTCAGGGCAAGACTCCTCACAAGCCAGTCCGTGGACCTTTTGGAAGGGGTGAAGGACATCAACGGGACCAAGCTCCTGGTCAGGCAAGTGGGCGCCCATTCGCCCAAGGAGCTTCGCGATTACGGCGATCGCATTAAGGACAAGCTCAGATCCGGAATTGTCGTTCTGGGAGCCGAAAAAGACGGAAAAGCCATGCTCCTGTGCATGGTAACCAAGGACCTCGTGGATCGATTCAAGGCCGGGCAAATTATCAGCCGCTTGTCAGAGATTGTCGGGGGAAAGGGAGGTGGCCGTCCTGATATGGCCCAAGGCGGTGGGAGCAAACCTGAGAAGTTGGCCGTTGCCCTCGAATCGGTTCAAGAAATGATTGCTGAACGCTGAGATCGTCCCTGTACTCTTCAGGTACTGCTCTCGAGGGTCCCGGCACCGGACTCTTTTATAAGCTCATCGCTTTCCTTATCCTCGGCCTCTTCTTTGGCGAGGCGTTCCTTGCACCTGCTGATGTATTCCATGGCCTCGTGATACTGGCCCATGTCGGGGTAGTTCTCAATGATGTACATATAGCGCCCGAGGGCTGCTCTGTAGTTCTTTTTCTTATAGTAGAAATGCCCCACATAAAGCTCATACTCGGCTAAGAATATGAGGCACTTCCTGATGTTCTTTCTGGCTCTGTCGGCATAGTCATCCCTTGGAAATCTCCGAACCAGCCTTTCGAACTCCTGCTTGGCGCTGAGGGTGTGCCCTTGCTCTCGGTCAATGGTCTTAATCTGGCGAAAGTTGCACATCCCTTTCTGATAGATCACATAAGGGATGTCCTCGTGTTTGGGGTGGAGCTTTTCGAATTCGTCGTAGGACTCGTACGCGAGGTCGTACTCCTTCTGTAGGTACAGGGCGTCAGCCATCTTTATTTCAGCAAGGACAGCGTATTTGCTGTAAGGATACCGGTCCGCGATCTTTTGAAAGGCTTCCACCGCATCCTTATACCGGCCCTTCTCCAGGTTCTCCATGCCCTCAATCATGATTTCCTGGGGGTACTTTTCCTCCTCCCCACCGAGAAACCAGTCTACGACGGCGCAGCCATTGAGAAAAAAGAGGACCCACAGGCCTAAGATCAGAACTTTTACAACCCCATGCTGTCTATGCATCACACCACCTCATAGACAGGCCCTATTGGCCTTCACCAAGGGATTCGATGTATTTTTCCGCTGAAAAGGAGGCGGCTGCACCTTCGCCCACAGCCGTTGCGATTTGCCGAAAAAGCTTGGAGCGGACATCGCCTGCAGCAAAAACGCCGGGAACAGAGGTCTCCATGTTATTGTCCGTGATCACGAAACCGTTTTCATCCAGATCAACCTGTCCATTCACAAGCTCCGTATTGGGAATCGTCCCAATGAAAACGAAGACACCCTTGACATCCCGGCGGCTCACAGATCCGGTTTTGACATTTTTGAGCTCTATCCCTTCCACGCCGTCTTTGCCGAGGATCTGGACAGGCACCGTATCCCACACAAATTCGATCTTCTCCTGAGCCATGGCCCGCTCTTGGAGCAACTTTGTCGCCCTCAATTGATCTCTCCGGTGAACCAGGTAGACCTTGCTCACAAAACGGGTCAGGAAAATCGCCTCCTCCACAGCCGTGTCTCCTCCCCCAATCACCGCCACGTCTTGATCTCTGTAAAAGGGACCGTCACACGTGGCGCAAAAGGACACACCTCTCCCCATGAGCTGATCTTCCCCTTCTATGCCCAGTTTCTTCCACGTCGCCCCGGAGGCCAGGATAATCGCTTTGGCCTCCTTTGGTCCTTGAGTTGTGGCGACCACCTTTCTTTTCTCGGAGAGCTCGAGCTTGGCGACCTCTTCGCTGAGAATCTTGAGGCCGAATCTCTCAGCTTGGGTCTTCATTTTATCCATCAGTTCGAATCCTGAAATGCCGTCAGGAAAACCCGGATAGTTTTCAACCCAATCGGTCGTGAGCACCTGCCCACCCGGGGCCAGTCGCTCCAAGAGCAACACGTCCAGCCGGGCCCGCGCATTGTATAGGCCGGCTGTTAAACCTGCCGGACCCCCGCCTATGATGATGAGATCGTGCATTTAGAGCAGTTTTTTCAGTTCCGCTTCGATATAGCTTTTCGGCTGCGCGCCGATGATCATTTGCGCCACCTCTCCACCTTTGAAGAGAATCAAGGTTGGGATATTCCGAATTCCGAATCTTGCCGGCGTCTGACGGTTTTTGTCCACGTCCACCTGGGCGAATTTAATCTTGCCTTTGTATTCGTTAGCCAGCTCCTCCACCACGGGGGAGACCATTTTGCAGGGACCGCACCATTCCGCCCAGAAATCCACAATAGCCGGAAGGTCTGAATTCATGATTTCTGTCTCAAAATTTTCATCTGTAACTTCCAATAGGTCAGACATTGCCGCTCTCCTTTCCCTCGTGCGTTTTAAATAGTAACCTAGTCCATTAACATGGCCTATCGCCGTTGTCAACAGCGGCGGCCCCCCTGATGCGGGCCCCCCTGATGCGTCATCAAGGCATCATCTCCCCGCTGAGCCGGGCGGGAGATTGCGGAAACGGGCCGTTTCTGGTTGGAAACCAGCTAAATTAGACGCTGGATTAGAGGCCCTTCTGTCTAGAGCCCATTCGGCCCAAATGGTTTCGCCCTCTTTTGGTTTTTTCCCTTCAATCCACCGGCACCGTGGTGTAAAAAGGCCGTAGTGCACCCGAT
>SMTZ1_10003337_pt1 | contig 16173 bp, 12 predicted proteins | sample DeeMarSWOR136_30_FD_25667 | JGI IMG/M metagenome (IMG submission 25667)
GCGTTTTCATTTTTTGATAAAAATTTATTAATTTCTAATTTATTATATTATTAAACTAGTTATTATGATAACTAAGTTGAGGTTTTAGAATTAATATTTTGAGTAACAATTTCAAATTAAGATGAATTATTAAACCATAAACTAGTTTTCATAAAAGAATAGAGGAGATTGATTAAAATAACGCAAATGTTTCTTATTAATCCAGATGGAACAACAACCGAAATGACAACAGAAGGACCAATTAAAGATGTGTTAAAAACTGATGAATGCTATGTTCTCGTTGCTGATGATACAAGAAAGGTTTATCTCTGGAAAGGTATTAAAAGTAGTGTTAGATCTAAGTTTATTGGTGCAAAAAGATCTCAGGAAATCCGTGGTCAAGTAGGAATGCATTATAGTGTAATACCTCTTGACGAGGGTGATGAAGATTCTGAATTTATACAACTTATTGGTGGTAAAACAGAAGGAGGAATCGCAAAAGAAATAAAAAGTGAAACAGTTGCCCCACCAAGCGTTCATCCATTGAGAGAAAAGAATGTTTTTGGAGCCCCAGAACCCGCTGAAGGAATGAATATTGCAGGGAGTAAAACAAGAGCAGCACAAAATGCGGGTCCTTTATACAGAGGAGAGGGATCAATGACAGCTTACATACAAGAAGAAACTCAAATTGATTTTCAAGAGATCATGGGGAAATTAGAAGAAATCGAAATCCCTACTGGTTTTGAGAGAGAGTTAATAATAATTGGGAATCAGGCTTATTCTGTAGTTGAAAAAGTGCAACAATTTTTAGGGAAAAAGCAAGTTACTAAAGAGATTTCGAAAATGGGTGCAATTCCTGAGGGTATATTCTTCGCAGAAAATTACAGTCCTCGAATATTGTCAGAAAATGGAAAGATTCTTGCAATAGAGTTTCTTAAACGCTCTGGACAACCCTCTAAACCGGTAGAAGCCAAATCCAAGAGAGAATTATTAAAAGATCAAATTAAACAACAACTAGAAGGTAATTAAATAAATTTTTTCAATAATCTTTCTCTTATTTTATCTAGATAAGATTAAAATTTCAAATCTTCGCAAAATATAATTTTTTAAGTCTAAATTTTTTAAATATTATTAATTGAATAAAAAAAATTTTATACATTATGGCAGAATTAACTCCAGAAGAAGCGCATTCTCTCTCTAACTTCCTTAGCTCCATTACTGAATATAGCGAATTAGAAGCATTAGCCTTAATCACACGGGAAGGGCTTCGTCTTGCCTTTAGTGCAATTCCCGGTTATAATATTGACCCAGACTTATTCTCAAGCCTTAGTGCGGTGGTTGTTCAATCTGGAGATGATGCTATATCATCACTTGGTTACAAAAATATGCTTGAAGTCATTTTGCGTGGTGATAATGGTTTCATAATTCTTAGTGCTGCTGGCAGATTTTTCCTAATGGGCGCATGTCGACAAATGCCAGAGCTCGGAAAGGTTGTGAAAATCTTTAGATATTATGCTGGTGAAATAGCGAAAAGATATCCTAAGTAGGGCTAAAAGCACCTAATTTTTCAGCATTTTCACACGTTTAATTATGTCCATATATTATTAATCTATTTTTGTATATGATTTTTAGGAAAGCTATTTTTAATCCATTTGAAGGAAGGATAAGTATAATCTATGTGGAAAACAACAAATTTTAAGGAAATTTTTCACCTTCAAGTTTTTGCCAATAATTATATTTATGTAGATCATTATATCAATACTAGATAAATATCTTATACTGATATTAGTTTATTATTAATAAGGATTGTTTACAATAATTGATAGAAATTTTAATCAATCTCACTTATATTATATTAACAAATTGAGTAAAATTAATGAGTAAGTATGGCAGATCTTAAACTATTTGTTGATGGGAATAATGAAATTACGGATAAAGTAATAATCTGTCAATCTAATGCCGATAAATTAAGTGTAAAAAATGGAGACTCCGTTGAGGTAATAAATGCTGACAATAACTTAAAAAAGGTCGCAACAGTAGAAATATCAAATAATATGCTAGATTTTGCAGGTCAATTCGCAAAAAATATACTTGAAGAATTGCAGTTTTCAGGAGTAGAATTAACTGTTCGTCCTGCTAGTGCTGCAACTTCTCTTACACCTAAATTACAGGTTCCTAAAGTTACTACACAACAACCTACTCCCGCACCAACTGAGCCATCTTTGTTGTCTCCGATGCCAACACCTCCACCATCGCCTGAAATAACGCCTCCTCAGCCTAAGATACCTCTACGGACTCAACCAGCTCCAATTCCCCAGCCTAGTGGAATCCCTCAACCTACACCAACAGCCGTTCCACAACAATCTCCACAACCCGCACCTCAACCTTCCTTATCGTCTTTACCGTCACCCCCACCTCAACCCACTACTACCGGATTTCCTCCCTCTCCTAGTACTCAATCATTTGCCGAACCAGCAACTCCAGTTGAAGCTTACCCTGATAAAGTAGACATTAATATGTTAGCGAGTCAAAAACGCGGAGTTATTCTTAAGCCTGTTATAGACAATAACATAGAGGGAGGGAGAGTTCAATTAAGTCCTAATGTCGTTCAACAATTGGGTCTCGGGCAAGGAATGTTAATAGGTTGGGAGGATCCATTAACAAGATCTATGGGATCGGCTCGGATTGATGCAGTCAATCTAGCTATGACTGATATAAAGATGAGTTTTGACACATATGAAGACACCAATATTAAGTCTGATCAGGTTGTTGTATATTCAACTGAACCTCCTATTGAGAGGACTTCTGAATTAATGTTGCAGGTTGAATCTCAACCTAATTTAATGGGATATGCTTTGGTGAGTCCTAGAACTAAGCTATCTCTCTCACTTCAACAAGATGATATTCTGGCATTTGAGGATGAACTCACAGGGGCTATGGGAGCAGGAAAGGTTGATATTTTAGAATCAACTCCAGATAATGTAATTATCATAGATAGTGAGATATTAGAAGCTTCTGGTATAGGAAGTTTTGAAGTAAAAGTATCTAAAAATCAAAGAACTATTATCCCTTTACAGAGTATTTCATTGGGAGTTTCTCCAATATCGGGAGAGGCAATCTGGGAGACAATTAGTACTGCACGAGAAAATGTTGCTTCTATGAAAGGTTGGATATCAAATTACGTTATCTTTAAGGGAATAAAGTTAAGATGGAATGCTGTTAATATCGCTTGCTCTGTTATAGAGACAGTTCCCGATCTTACTGGTGATATATTTGCAAATGTCACTGAAAATACTACACTTACTTTAAGTCCAGTAGGTTTAGTTCCATTTAACGCAATTTTAATAATTGATATTAGCCGGAGTATGATGGCAAGAGATGTTTTTGTTACGAATATTGCTCCTGCTATTGAAGGAATAAAAGCTGCTATGGAATCAAGAGAAATCCAAGAGTTTTTGAAACATTTCAAAGATGGTATCAACATACCGAGGAGAATTTCAGCTGCTTTCGCTGCAGTTTTATTCTTAAGTGAGAAAGTTGGTAGAGGTTTTGGAGAGAAAGTAGCAGTAATACGCTTTGCAGATGAGGCCCAAATACTCCCATTCGGTAATAATTATTATATGGATTCTGCAAGTGGTAAAAAAGGCGTTCTTGAGGATGCTGCACGTATGATTGTAGATAGAATTGGAAATGCTTATGGACAAGCCACAAATATGGGCGCTGCGATGGTCCAGGCAAATAATGTATTAGCAAACTTTCAACAGATCAGCCCAGATAGCCCAAATATGGTTGTACTCCTTACAGACGGCATCCCAACCGATCAAGAATTATTTTTAAGCGAAATCAAGAAATTATCTGATAATCCGAATGTTGTTACATATATAGTTGGCTTAGGAAATCCAGATCGTGAATTGATGATACGAGCAGCTTCTTTATGCGGCGGAGAGTATTTTGAACCTGAGGATGCAGGAGAATTATTAATTTGGTATTCAAAACGAGCACGTGACCTCACAGTAAAGTTAAAATCTCATAAAGAACAGTTTTAAATACTAATTCTTTTTATTATTTCTATTTTAGACTTTTTCTATAAGCAGTTTTCATTAATATTATTAATAATAATTTCGTTAATATTTATAAGAAAATTATTTCCATATTGTAATTATTAAAAGAAATAGTAATCTATAAAGAAATATGAAGGATGTTAAAATAATATCCATAGATAATCGGGGGAGAATAGTTTTACCATTAGTAACTAGAAAAAATCTTGGAATTACAACAGATTCACAATTGATGCTTGTAAGTGACTCAGAAACAAAGGAAATAAGAATAACTCCAGTGGGAATTTCGAAGGAGGAAAAACCAATCAAATTTAGAATTACTATGATTGATGAACCTGGTTCTTTAGCAAAAATTGCTACAATTTTCGGAGATTTCGGTATTTCTTTAATGTGGGGAGAGAGTATTATAATAGAAAAATCAAAAACAGCTATTTGGACCGTAATTAGTCCAACTCCAAAAAACATTACTATGGAAGAATTAAGAGAAGCCTTGATAAAAGGCGGTAAAGCACTTAATGTGGATATCTTACCTTTTGAATAAATTCATAAATGAGAACTTTATTAAGTATATAGGTATAATCTATGGCAAAGAAAAAGAAGAAAGAGAAGAAAAAAAAAATTGTTGAGGAAGTTAAAGAGATAGAGGATATTCAAGATTATTCCTTAGATAATGCTTTACATTCAACAAAAACTACAAAAACAACATTGCAGAGCTTAATGGAGGAGGCTACTGAAGGAAAGGGCTTTGGGCTTCCAAAAAGAGAGGAAGAGGTGAAAATTACTCCACAATTATCTCATGAAACCAGAACTAAAATAGCAGAGGCGTATGCTTTGGAAGATGTCCCTTTAACCCAGAGAACACCTTCCCAAAAACGAGAGAAAATTCTTGTTACGTCTGAACCTGAGGAAACAGCCAAACCATCGGAAACTCATAAAGAACCTAAACCTACTCCTCGTCCTAAGATTCAAGTAGAAGCTTCTACAATACCATCTCCCGGTGAGAAAGAAGAATTAGCACCAACACCTCCAGTGAAAAAATCTCAACCATCGGGTAAAAAAGATAATATTTATGCAAAATTAACGATATTTTTTGAGGATTTATTAAAGAGTTATAATGAGAGATACGAGAGATGGGAAAATTCTATATCAAATATATTAGCCATTTTAAGAAAAATGCGTAAAATAACGAAGAAAAATACAGATGATTTAGTTATTTCTATTAACAATTTATATAAGAAGATCCAGGAAAATTTAGAACTATTTAAAATTAAGCGCAATGAAGTTGAAAAAGTTGCAGAAGTTGACATTGAATCTATGTCTGGTAAATTCAAAAGAGTATTAGGATTATTAGAATTACAAATTAAGGAATATCAATTAAAAAGAGTCACTGACGATTTAATTCATGAAATGAGGTACTAAATATAGGCTTTTTTTCTCAATGATTTAATTAATTAAAATTAATCAGAAGAATATGTCATCTGAAAATATAAAGCAACTGCGTCCATTAATTCTTGATATAGGTAATAATTATTTTCGGTTGGGATGGGCGGGCAATGATTATCCAGATATTATCGCTCCAAGTGTTTATGTAGATAATAATGATTATTTATTTGCTTCTGATGTAATTGATGGTCTTGAAGATATTTTTATAAGTGAAAAAAATGTCGATAATCAATTATTTGGTGATGAAGCACTAAAATATTCAAATATTCTAAAGGTTCATGAGTTTAAAAAAGAAAATAATTTTACAATTTTGATGAAATTTTTCTATTATCATTACCTACAGTTAGGAATCGCGGAAGAAAATCAATTTAAACAACCAATTATAATAATAACGCCATTTATTATGTCTGAGCTAGAGAAAAACAAATTAAAAGATATATTTTTTAATGTATTTGATTTTCCAAGCATTCTGTTTTTATCTGAAAGTCAAGGGATAATATCGACCTTCCAAAAGACAAGTGGAGTGATTGTGAATATGGGGGAAGAAAATACTTATATTACAACATTCTTGCATGGATTCTCAAATGTAATGGCAAGAGACACATATCCTATTGCCGGTAAAGATATAACTAATTATCTTCTAAACTTACTTCTTACCCAAATTGGTTCTGGAAAATCAATATATCTTGATCATATGATTACTAAGGAGATAAAAGAGAAATTTTCATTATGTGTTTTAGAACCAGAGGAAGAGATCAGAAAAATAAAAGACGGATTTACAAAATATAAAAGTAGTATTGAATTACCTGATGGATCCAGTTTAGAAATCAATTCAGAAAGATTTCTTATTTCAGAACCGATATTTAATCCTTCAATCATTCATATTGACTATATTGGATTACCTGAAGCAATTGCCAAAGTGGTTCGTATATGGGATCGAGAAAATTGGGAGGAATTACTGTCAAATGTTATTCTTGCTGGTGGGGGAAGTTTGATTCCTGATCTGGATAAAAGATTAAAAATTGAGATTTCAAAATTCTTCTCAGAGAGATTAAAAGAAAAAATTAATATTGTAGCAGTTTCAGGAAGAGAGAATGTTAGTTGGATAGGAGCAAGTGTATTATTTGCCCAGGGTAAATTACAAAAAGGTTGGGAGCAAAACCCTACTCTCTCTGAAGGAGAAGAAATGCAAAATCTCAATCAAAATAATAATTAAATTTAGGAAAATTGTAATCTTATGACTGTTAGTCTAGATATCAAGCAGAAGTTTTTATTGGATTTTCAAAAAAAAATAGTTATTGCCCGTAAATTATTATTTGGGGCTAATCATAAATGGGCTTCAAATTTACTAGATAAATTAAGAATGGATATAGAAAAAAATGAATGGTTAGATATTCAGAAAAAGCATCAATTATTAATGATAATCTCAAATTCTTGGTGGATATATTTAAATTCACTTGTAAGAAGAGAAGAAGGGAAACCCAAAATTGATTTAATAAGATATATTGACGCGTATAAAAGATTTTTCTCATTCTTAGCTAATTTGGATGATTATTATTTGTTTAATAATTTTGGGATAAATCTTCTTAGGCAGTTTATAAAAATGGAAGATTTATCTCAGATGGGAATTACTAAATTCATCAATTCCTTCTCTGTTAAGTTACATGAAAAAGATGAATATCAGAAGTTAATAGAATTACAGATTTTACTAATATTTCTGAGGAAATCTGTCGCACCTTCAGAATTTTTTCATTTAAGCATGGAAAAATTGGGTAGCACTGTACTAAAATTGGAACCTAGCAAAAGAACGTTATTTATTTACATGATTTTAGAAGATGTTTGTATTAAATACAACCTTATAGAAGAATCCTCAGAATTTGTGATGATAATTAATAAAATTTTAATCAATCGCCTTCCACAGTATTTAAAAAACGAATTTAGCAGCATTAGTAGAATTTCGATCAATGAAAGAAGTTTTAATACAATCTTAGTAGATCTTGAAGAACTTATAAATTATTTGAATGATATTGGAGAATATTCCTGGATTATAATTATAATAAGGAATATATTCTCAAAAATGCAGCAATATCAGTCTTTTGGGGATGCAGTTACTTACATTCGAAAATTTATTGATTTTTCAATTACCAGAAATCGCTTTGAAATTGCATTCGAGATTTATGATTTCTTGGAAGATTTATTTATTGAGAAAACAGATTTATCATATGATAACATCTTAATAGAATTATGGGTTGAAGCTTGCAAAAAATTTGTTGATATGAAGGAGAAAAAGTATTTATTACAGTCTTTGGAAAAGCTAAACAATCATTTAAAATTACCTCAAACGAGCACTCAAATATTCCATTATTTTTATACATGTAACCTGCTTTGGCAATTCAAATCTATGTTCTTTTCCCTAGAACAAAAAGATTTTTGGAGAATGATGTTCTACCGCTCCCTTTTTGAAGAAAAGAATTATAAAATCGCTCAGAAAATAATACCTTATCTTGAAAACGATTTTAGCAAATTAATAAAAGATGTTGAATCGCTATATAATGAAGTAAAACCTTTAAGCGATCAGATTTATTCATTTGAAGTTGATGTTAATTCTCTCAGATTAGATTATGGGAGTTTTGCGATAGAAAATATAGTCTTAAGAATAAATTCTAAGGGAATGATTTCATATCGAATGTATTCAGCAGATCAACATATTCTAGAGGGTAAGATAACGAATGAGTATTGGAATGATACTCAAATTTTAGAGATTTATAATGAACTTTTCTATGAACCTGAAATTAGGAAGTTTATGTTCAATCTTAATGAATTTGGGGAGTTGTTATACATTTTTTTGCCAAAATTAATTAGAGATTTTTTCAAATCCTTCAAAATTGAAAGTTTGAAAACCATCCCTCAAATTTATTTTATCATGGATAGTATGTCTATTCCTTTTGACTTAATATATGATAATAATTTTTTCTTACTGAAATATTCAATTGGATATAAAATTGGTGAAATACCCCTTGGAGGAATATCTTTTGAACAAGTAGATCCTAATGGATATGTATCTGAGCAAATAACTAGAAAATATAATGTATTAATTATTGATGCAATAAATTCAACAAGTCCTTTAAAATGGAATGAAGAATTGAAAAGAAAAGAATTGATATACCCATTTACATCTGGTGCAAATGAAATAAACTACATTATCAATTTTTTTAATAATACCGAAAATGTAGATCAAATAACCACTCTTATTGGCCCAAATTCGACACGAGAGAAAATACTAGGCAATCTTTCTAAAGATTTTTATCATATCATTATTTTTATAGGAAATATTTTTTATTCTAAATGGAGCCCAAATGATAGCTATTTATTAGCCAATGACAACGAGATTATTACTTTCAAAGAAATAAATAATATATTAAGTCAGAAAAACTCAAATTTAGAACCTCTTTTATTTTTTAATACCCAGATTTTTGATATTGAAGGTCAAAAACTAAAAAATGTTCTTAAAACGTTTGGAGAGATTGTTACTCAGTTCGATCAAACTGATTTTACAGGAATTATTTCGAGAACATATCCCCTCTTTAACGAGGAAACAAAAGAGATTACTTCCTTGTTTTTCATTAATTTATTCAATAATAATAGCCAAGGAGTTTCACTTCTTAAGGCTCGTCAGCAATGTATAGCTAAAAAGATGGAAGAACTTGTGGAAAAACAATTTAAAAATACATTAGAAAAAGATGGTTCCGCAAGAATCGATTTAAGAAGTAGTTTGGCAGTATCCAGTTTTTTACTCTTCGGACAACCTTGGAAAAGGTTAAATCTATGAATGTATAAATTTTAATAAAAAAAAATTTGGGATAAAAAATATTTATAAAGTCATTTTTTATTATTTAATACAAGAACTAAATTTATAATATCAAACTTATTTAATTCATTTTTTAAAAAGAAATTAATATAAACTAATCTAATAAATGAAAACATTTTCTAAGTTGAATTAATTGACAAAAATGGTGAGTAGGTAAAATTTCCGACCGATTACTAGAGTTACGGGTAGAAAATAAACGTTTGAAGCAGGAAATAGCTTCATTAGAGAATAAAATTATGACATTAGTGGGAATGTTTGACATTGAATCTTCTGGGGGGCAAGAGAAAAGAAATATGCTTAATGATCAATTGTTAAATTTAATTGCGTCAACAAATGAACAGTTAAATATTGTTACACCGAAAATAGATGAGTTCTATGCGAAAGAATTAAAAAAAGTGGCTCAAAAAGGGATTCCTGTGCTTTTAATCACAAATGATAGGGGAGACCTACCAAAAGACCTACGCCCTATCTATGATGATTTAAAAATTACCCAAGGGATTAGTATTATCAATAATCCAAATGTGAGGTTTTTATTGTTATTCAATACTAATCAAGCAATTTATTCAGGAGGCTCTTTGGATAGAGAAGAACTAGCAAAATCAGTATTGATTATCACTAAAATTCAAGAGAAAGCAAAATTAAGGAAGATTGCCCAGATTTTTTCCTTCATGCTTCCAACATTTATGAGAAAGTAAGACAACCTTTTTTTTATTTTCAACTCTTTTTTACATTATAATTTTATACTTTTACCATGGGAATTAAAAAATTATTCAATTCCGAATTTATAATAGAAAAATTCGGTCTGAATTCAGAAATTTATTATGATTGTATGAAATTTCTTAGGGACAGATCCATCTCTGACAAAAATTTTGAACCGAATTTTAAGCAATGGAAAAAAATTTTTAGCAATATTTATGGCAAAGACATTTCTTCCGAACTTTTTTTAAAACATACTTATTTTGTTCAGTTACTAAAGATATTAGTAATAATCAAATTAGGTTTTATTAAAGATCTCAATTTTAAAGAGAAATTCAATAATTCCATCGAACATGAAATTAAAAAACTTAATATTTTCGAATACAATTACTTCTTTTGGACATCAGTTAAGGAAGTAGTAATTAATAGAATAAATAATGAAATAAAATACTTTAATATCGAAAAACAAGATCTTTTCAGCCAATTATATCAACACATATTTTTTTCTAATATAAGGCATAAAAGAGGAGAATTCTTTACTCCCTCAAATCTTGTAAAAATTATGCTTGCTGATTTGTATGATTTTGGATTAAAAATCTTGGATCCATCTTGCGGTTCAGGGAATTTTTTAATTAATATAATTATTAAAATCCTTGAATCAAAAAATACCCATTCTAATAAGAATAAGGCAATTAAAAACGTCTTTGGGTTCGATGTTAATCCTTTAGCAATTATTACTACAAAAGTTAATATCCTTTTACTATTTCTTGAGTTTTATAAAATAAAAGAAGAAGAATTACCAGAGATTAATGTTTTCCTCTGTGATTCTTTATTTCCAGATGAAAACATAAGTAATACGGATCTAAAAATGAATAATTTATTCAGATCATTTGATTTAGTAATAGGAAATCCCCCTTGGTTAACATATAAGGATTTGTTTGATAAAGCATATCAAATAAAGATTCGAGAATTATCAAATTTATTAGGGATTAAACCATTAAGTCAATACATAACGCATATAGAAATAGCAGCAATTTTTTTCTACGCAATTCCATATTATTTTTTAAAAAAGGGGGGTAAGATATTTTTTGTTATGCCTAAAAGTGTATTAAATGGAGATCATTGTTATAAATTTCGAGCTTTTAATTTGTTTAGTAAAAATTTAGAAATTTGGGATTTTCCAAATAGTTATTTCTTCAATGTAGAACACATTTGTTTGAAAGCAGAATATATAGGCAAAGATAACAACATACCAATCACTAATAGATATCCAATTAAAACAAAAATCTTCAGTTATGAATTGGAGTTAGTTAAGAAAACATTATATTCAAGTTTAAGAATCGAGGATAATGGTACAAAATTGATTATGCCTATTCATGAAGTAAGGAGGTTAAATAATTTGGAGAATAGCCCATATAAAAAGAAATTCTATCAAGGAGCTACTCTAGTTCCGAGGACTCTTGTTTTTTTCCAAATTAAAAATGTAAAAAATGGTTATCTTACAATTGATTCTGATCCTGATATTTTATTCAGAGCTAAAGAACAATGGAAATACAAATTTCAGGATAAAGAAATTGAGAATAAATTTCACTTTAAAACATTTTTAAACAAACATCTTATCCCCTTTCACTTAAAGCAACTAAAGGATGTATTTTTGCCCATCAATACTCAATTTAATTTTGATCTTAACTATCTTCAACGATATCCAAAAGCAAAAGATTTCTATGATGGAATGAACATAATTTATCAAACTAATAAAAAAGAGACAAGTAAAATTGATACTCTTTACGATAATTTGAATTATTGGAATAAACTGCAAAAGCAGCTTAATAATAAATCCTTTCTCATAGTATATAATGCAAGCGGCTCTAATTTGAAAGCAGCGGTCATTAATAATGATAAACAAAAAATAATTGTCGGATCTGAAAATTATTATTATTCTACTGATTCAGAGGAAGAAGCTTTTTATTTATCGTCAATTTTAAACTCTCCCAATTTATCAAAAAAGATAAAACAGATTAAAAGTTCAAGACATATTCATAAAAGACCATTTATGTTTCCTATTCCTATATATAATGAAAAAAACCCTATCCATGTGAAATTAGCAAAAACTGGAAAAAAATGTCATATCATTGTCTATGAGTTATTTATGAATAATCCTAAAATTACCCCTGAAAAAGTCAGGATTTTCATTAATAGGAAATTAATCAAGATAAATGAACTTACTGAACAAATTATTTTTCCCCATGATATATGAGAAAATTTAAAATCATAAATAATGATACAAATTTATGTTAAATAGTTTAAATGAAGATGCTTTATTTCGAAAAGTGGACTGTATCAGAATTCCCGTTTCTAACTTAAAAGATGGTTTAGAATTTTATAGAGATAAACTGGGGCATGAGATAATTTGGAGAACTAAATCGAGTATAGGTTTGAAAATTCCTGAAAGTGAAGCGGAATTAGTTATTCACACAGAGCAAAATGAACCTGAAACAGATATAAAGGTTAAATCCGTTGATCATGCCACAAAGCGTTTTGTTGATGCTGGAGGATCTATCGTGAAAGCTCCTTTTGATATTTCTATAGGGAGATGTGTAGTAGTTAAGGATCCCTGGGATAATGAATTAGTCTTACTTGATTCATCTAAAGGAGTTTTCAAGACTAATTCGAATAGTTATGTAATTGGTTTAGAATAACCAAACTTAACTATGTGAACTTTTCTTTCCAATTTTCTAACTCATCGAGAAATTCTTCCCTAATTTCATCTTCTAAGAGATCTCTAATAGATCTCAATTTACTAATCCATTGTCTTATCACATTAGCCGCTACAGCGCCATGAGTTCGTACAACAATATCAGAAATATCTTGTAAGTCACTACTCAATTCAATTCCTGTAGACTTCCTACTGGTTTGAATCAAACTTTCAATCTTACTATTTAAAGTGCTCTCATTTTCACTACCAAATTCTGATTGGATATCTTCTTTACTATTAAAATTAGCCCCAAAATCTAATACTGGGTTGTCTGAATCACCTTTTATATATTTTTCTTTCCATTTAAAGAATGACAACACAAAATCTTCCTTGATCTCATCTTCAAGGGGTTTTATTATTTTTTTAAGTTTGCTTATCCAATCTTTAATGTCTTTAAGATCCATTGAGTATCCCTCAGATTCTAAGATTATATCAACAATATTTTGCATACTTTTACTGATGTCAGCACCAGTTAAACCATCAAAATTTTCCTCAACATTACCAAACTCTTCTTTCAGTTTTGTAGACAGATCAGTCTTCTGTTTAATTTCATCGTTTATGGATATTGAAGAGATTACATTATCTGATTGAAATTGTGATTGTGATAATCCAGGACTTATGTATTCTTCTTTACTTTCAGAAAAGTAATCCTTTTGAATTGTTATTGAATTACCAGATTTCTCTGTCTTTGTTTTTTCTTGAACTAGTGCAGGGTTTATAATCCCTTTTTTCCAGTTTAGAAAATCTAGTTTTATTCTCTCCTTGAGTGAAGGGTCTAATGTTTTTTCTATATTGGATAAATTGTTCTTCCATTCTACGATTTGCGAATAACCTTGTAATTTTAAAATAACTTCTATGAATTTATCTATTTGTTCTCCTAATTCCACGCCTTTAAGATCATCAATTTTTTCTAAAAAGAGATCAAAAAGATTATTTATTTTATCGATATCCAGAGGTTCAAATTCTCGTTCCTTTGCAGAGGCTTCTTGTTCTAATGCTTTTTTTGTTTTATCTTCAATAATTGGAGGTCTAAAATCTGGAGGATATATTAATTCAATTGACGAAAATTCATTATTTAGTTTATTCAATTCCTCAATTACATATGCTTTTATATCATCCTCTAATGGATACAAAAATTTCTCCAACTTACTGACCAGCAATTTAAATTCTAAAATATTTAGGGAGATTCCATCCTTTTCAAAGGCTACATTAAGTAAATCCTTTAATTTTCTCGAGATTTTCTTTCCGGTATAATCATTTATGTTCTTTATAATTTCATTAAACCCTTCATTGATTTGGATTTCCCTAGTAGGTTTAGCTTCATTAATAATTTTTAAAATATTTTGTTTAATTAGCTCCATGAATGGTTTGTGTAATGTTGTAAAACCAACAATTTCATATTTAGAATCATTTTTTAATTTTTGATAAATACCAAAAGCTAAATATAGATCATCTCCAATGATCGCAATTATGTTATTATTTTTAAGATTTAGATATTCTATATTTTTCTTTTTCAAGGCTTTAACATATTTATTGTCATGAGATTCAGAAGAGACTATTGTCAAATTCAATCCCTTAAAACTAATTGCCATTTGTAAATTATTATCATTGTATCCTCCGCTGTCAGTATTAAATTCTTCTTTTTGTATTGGTTCTTCTCTTTTTTTAATGTTCAAATAATCTTTCTTCCATTTTTCAATATCTTCTAGTATTAAATATTGAGTATTTTGATCAAGATATTTCCTTATAACTAACAATCTATTTAACCAACCTTGGAGATTTTCAATGATCTGAGATTCAGGATTAATCTCTGATATCATTGCTAAAATATCAGCCACATCATGGCTTAATTCATATCCTTTTAGATCAGATACTCGTTTTGCAGTAAAGTCAATTTTATCCATTAATTCTTTCTTCTGTTTTTTACTTATGGAAGGCTTACCCTTTGATGGCATAATTGGTTTCTTTAAAACTGATGATGCTTCTTTTATAATAAGTTCAGAATCATGGTCTTTAGGATATTCTATATCAAATTTCTCTAAGGGTAAAAAATTTTCGATAGCTGGAACGATTATAGTCAGTTTCTCTTTACAATTTTCTAATAAAAAGATAATGGCTTCTTTTACCTTTTCAATACTATAAAGAGGAAGTAATTTATCAACAGAAACTTGATCCTTGCTAATATAATCGGCTAAGACATCATATAACGATTGTTCAACCCTTTGAAGGTTATTTAGAGATGAAGAACCTGAATTTTGGAAAATTTCATAACTTCTCTTATCTATGGATTCACCTAATTTTCTTATAAATGTCTTAAATGATTCAACCTGAGTAGGTATACTAATTGAATCCATCTCACTAATGATTTCTCTAAATTGACTGAACATGTTAGATATTACTTCTTCAGACTCAATAACTTTTTGATTAACAGCTCTCATTACACGCTCAATATCAATCTCATTTACAATAGATCTGGATTTTAATTTGGCTATCAATTCATTAACTTCAGTTAATAAGACTTGAGAAAACTTCTTAACATTTTTTTCAACTTCAGATAAAATTTTCGTAGTCTGATTACTTTCAGATTGAACTGAAATTATTTCTATTAAATCTTGACTAATTATTTCAATATCTTGTAATAAAGTATCCTGAAATTTTTCAATCGCAATGTTTTTTCCTTCAGCCTGAGGTATATTCTTCCCAGAATCTTCATTTAGATTTGAGAAAGCATTAATCACTGCTGCGAAGGGCGGAAGAAAAAGATAATGAGGGAAAAAGTCAGAATGTTTAGTTTTCATTACTAATACTAATTTTTTATCAATTAATTCATCTAAAGTTTCTCTAACATGATCAATCGATGATTTTGGTACAATTTTATTTATTTCTGATAATGTAATTGGAAATTTACCTATTCCTTCAATATAAATTTTTATCGCATCATCAGAAAGATTAAATGATTTTAAAAGATCCTTCAATTTCAAAACCTATAATTTCTATTTAGCATATTGAATATATTTTATTCTTATTTTAACATAAAAGAACTTATTTTTTAATATTCTCAAAAAGAAAAATAGAGGGAACTTTGAATAAAATTTTCCAACAAGGGAATAGAGAAATAAATAGATCAAAAGGTATGGGAATTGGATTATCATTAATCAAGAAGATTATAATGGGATATCATAATAAAATCTGGATAGAAAATAGAATTGAAAATGATTATAGAAAAGGTAGTAATTTCATCATCTTGATTTCCCAAGCTAATTATAAATTGTAAAACAAGTAAAAAAATATTATAGAAATCTTTTTCTTTTAAGATTCATTTTCTTTATTGAAATTGTGAGAAAAAACCATAAAATTTTTTGTGAATTAAACTG
>SMTZ1_10003338_pt1 | contig 16169 bp, 12 predicted proteins | sample DeeMarSWOR136_30_FD_25667 | JGI IMG/M metagenome (IMG submission 25667)
CTCTGCCATTTTATCAATTCTATTAGTTACATAATCTAATTCTTCTTGTGTTTGTGCCCAAGTTTCCCAATTCATCCACCATTGGGAAATTCCCATTTCTTTGTAAAATTCATAATCATGTGGAATCTTATCTTTTGGCCATCGTGCCATAACCAGTGGATAATTGCCTCCTTGAACCATAACAGTATGATGGCTGATTCCAAACTCTTGCTTGGCAACTTCAAGAGTTAAGTTTTGCATGTCGTAAGGATTTGACATGCCCCAAACTACCACTGTTTTATGTTTTGGGTGGGGGTATATCTTTACAGCGGCTTTCGTGACTACTCCAAACGCGCCTTGACTCCCCATAAGAAAAGACCACATATCAGGTCCTAAACCATATTTATAAAAAGGTTTAGCAAAGGGAAGTGCCCAAGAACCAGTTCGTACTACATCTCCATTAGGAAATACAATTTCTCCACACATGAAATTATCTCCTTGCGGACCTACTGAAGAAGTGTACAATGAGAATCCACGATCAATCGCATCTCCCATAACCGTTGCTGCTGGAGGAGCTCCATCAGGAATAGGTGGTGCCCAATCTGGATGATACTTTAACATATAACTCCAAATTTGGCCATTTGTAACTCCAGGTTCAATGATAGCATATCTGTTATCCTCGTCTATTTCAATAATTCTATTCATCCTACCTAAATCGAGAAGAACACCACCAGGTTTGATCGTTGGACATGCAAATCCTCCTGACAAACCAGCAGATACAGGACTTACAGCAATTTTCTCTGCAGAACAATATATTAGGATTTTACGAATTTCTTCAACGTATTTCGGTCGGACAACAATATCTGGAATTTGCGATTCTAAACCCATTACTGATTTTGCTAAGTAAGACGCTGTTATTGCTTTATTATTTGTTGCATACTCTTTACCGACAATCCCAATCATTGCTTCTAAATCTTTTTCATCTGGTAATTTATAGCTCATATTTTCCAACCTATTATTTAATCTTCTAATATTTGATTTTTTATAATTAAAATTATTATTTTGGAAAATTAAGTAATGCATTTTAAATTTTCTTATATCCTTTTCATACAAACTGTAATTTTTTCTTATAAAAATTATGTTTCATTTCTGAACTTTTATTTTTGAAAAGAAGTAAAAATCAATAAATTTCTTTATTCTAGTTTTGTACGGCTATAAATTCATTTATACTTGAATTAATTGAGGATTTTCCCCGCTTTTTATCTTTTACAATGAATTTAAGAAATAATTCATTATTATCATCAATAAATTCCCAGAATTCTTCATAAATTTCTTTTAAACTTATAATTTTCTTTTTTAAAATAATTTCTTGATTGAAATTCCCTTCTTTTAAATTTTTATTCTTACTTAGTGGCTGGTATTTAATATTATTTCTATCAAGCAAAACCTCATCGAATAGACTGCTAAATTTCTTCTCACACAAATTAAAAGCTTTTACTCCATTCCTTAATTTTTTTGAATTTTCATTATTTAATTCCAAATCTACCTTCTGATATCCTCGTATTTGAAAATTTTTATCTATAAAAAACTGAAAATGATGAGGGCAAATTAATCCTTTATGCACTGAAATTGTAGTTAATTGAGATTTTTTGTTTAATCTTGAAGGAGGTATGCCAACTATATCAACTGTCTTACAAATTGGGCAAATTACTTGAATTTTATTTGTTTTACTAAGAAGTTCCATTTGATTCTCACAATTTTAAAATAAGTCGAAATCTTGTAAAAATCTCTAGAATATTATATTTAAACTAAGCTTTTTTATTAGCTATGAACTAATCTTTAAGTTAAATAAATTATTTTTCCAATTATTATACTAATTCTAACTGTAATTTAATAGAAGTTGATCTCATGTCAGATATAGATGTTTTTTTTAAACCAAAATCGATCGCAATAATTGGAGCATCGGATAGTTTTAAATTTGGATACACGACAACAAAATATTTATTAGACTCAAAATTTAAGACATTTCCCGTCAATATAAAAAAACAAGAAATTCATGGCCATAAAGCATATAAAAATATAAAAGAGATCTCTGAAGAAATAGATTTAGCAATAATTCTTATTGGAAATGAATTTGTCCTCCAAGCAGTAAAGGATTGTGCCGAAAAAGGCGTAAAAGGGATAATAATTGAATCAGCTGGTTTTGCAGAGACAGGTATAGAAAGATATATAAAAATTCAGAAAGAAATTGGTAGAATTGCTAAAAAGTCTGAAATCCGAATTATAGGGCCAAATTGTATAGGTGTTACGGATTTTAACAATCAATTCACAACAGCAGACATGAGCTTTGATCAAACATCTAGCGGAAAAGTGGCAGTTATAGCACAATCAGGAGTCCTTGGAAATATATTTATAGATTGGGCAACTGATAAAGGGATTGGCTTTTCTAAAACTATTACGATAGGAAATAAAGTGGATGTTGATGAGGTTGACTTACTTAAATATTTGAACAAAGACCTTGAAACTAAAGTTATTGCTCTCTACTTAGAAGGTACGAAACGAGGGAAAGAATTATTTGAAACATTTAAAAATATGGAGAAACCTGTAATAATTCTTAAAAACGGAAAAAGTGATATAGGTTCAAAAGCAGTTAGTAGTCATACAGGATCAATGGCGGGAAATAATGAAATTTATGAAGCTGTTATTAAACAGAATCCTCGAATCTTTAGAGTTAACAATTTTTATGAAATGTTTAATGTTGCACATGTATTTGCCACTCAACCTTTACCTCATGGAAAGAAAGTTGCTATTATCACAGGTTCTGGAAGTTTAGGGGCATTAGCGTGTGACGAAATTGAAGAACAAGGATTAAATCTTGCGGATTTAAATGAAAATACCATTTCTATTATTAAAAAAGTAATTCCTAATTGGGTTTCAATTAGAGGTACTTTAGACTTGGGTCCGTCCATATTTCAAACATTTATTCCAACTATAAAAGCAATTTTTGAAGATAATAATGTAGATTGCATTTTATATATTTTTTCAGTTCCTCGATGGCCACTCCAAATGATGGGTTCAATGGCTACAAATTGGGCAAAACAACAATTTGAAACCATTAAAGAATTAATACAAAAATTTAATAAACCAATTGTCTGCGTATGTTTTGGTTCTGGATGGACTTTTGATTTTCTTAGAAAGGCAGAATCTTCATCCAATTCAGAAATAAAAATTCCAATAATGAGTAGAATAAAACACGCTTTAATAGCATTTAAAATGATGTTTGAATTTAACAAAAAATTTTGTAAATAATTAACAATTCTCTTATATCTTATTTTTAAAAATTGGACTCCAAATTTTTTTAATTAGAATAAAATCTCCCTATAATTAAGAAAAATAAATTATTTGGAGTGATAGAAAAATGGTTGATATTAGTATTTTTGGAATCACTTGGCAAGAAATTGTTAATTGGTTTTTAGCACAACCAATCTATGCGCAAGTTCTGGTATTAATTGGTGTTTTTGCAGTTTTAGTTCTTGCTGTGATTTTGGTTTATTACATTCTGAAAGGTGTAGGTTACTTAGTTTACTATATTTTAAAGGGAGTATATTATCTTTTAAAGGGAATTGGACTCCTGTTTTACAAATTATTTGAAGGGTTATATTACGCAATCTCCGGAAAACCTAAACCTCAAAAAAGCCAAACATCGCCTGAACGACCTTCTCCACAACAAATGCCACATCAAGTTATGCAAGAAGAAGAACCAATTGTTCCAATTCAACAAAGTGAACAATTCGTCCACTCAGAAGTTGCATATTGTAGTGAGTGTGGAAACAGATTCACAAACTCAATGCTTCAATCTTTATCCGAAAGGGGAGTTGCTTTCTGTATTCATTGTGGGAATAAGAAAACTCAAGAACACCAAATAAGTATTGAAAGTCAATAATTTTTTTTATTCTTTTTCTTTTAATATATCATTCATGAACATAATCCACTAGATAAGATATTGAAATAACCTTTTCAATTAAAAACTTTTTCGAACAATATAACACCAAATCTTTCATCATTATAATATTTAAATCCTGTCTCTTTTATGAGATCTACTATTTCAAGCCCACAAAAAACTTCAAATTCTTTAAGTTCTTCAGATTCAAGCTCTTTGTGAATTGTAAATTGAATTAAATCTAGTGCAGCTTTTGGTTTTCCATAAACTATCATCCACACTTCTTGCTCTGATGGGACCTCGTAATCTTGTGATCTTCCAAAATTAACTTTTTGCAAAATCGCATCTTTATTGTGTATCCATGAGCCATGCTCATCTGTTATATGTTTTAATGGAAGATAAGACCAGCCAATACAGATCTCATCTCCAGGGCCGATATCAAATCCCTTATAGATCTCTTTTGCATCCTTAGCAGTAAGTTCTTTCATATTAGGAACTATTTTATTGGATAATTTAATGTCATCAGGATTTGCCATCATAAGGTCCATGCATTTTTTATGTTTAAAACCGTAATATTTTGCAAGAGAAATTGATGCAAAGTTATCAGATGCAGTATCATATTGAGCTACTTTTACTCCTGATTTAGCAGCGTAATCAACAGCATAACCCAATTGTAATTTACCAATACCTTGGCCTTGATATAGAACTTTTATTCTCCCTCCTTCCAACCATGCAACATCATTATTATATAACTTAACTCTTCCAAATCCAATTAGTTCTGTTCTCTTTTCATCTTTGAAAGTTCCATAGTTCATGCTATTTTTATCTTGGAGCCAATTATCTATGACATGGGGAATATAATCATCTCCATCCCAAATATCCTTACTAATATCTTTTATAGCCGGAATGTCTTCCCGTGTTAATTCTCGAAAATAAACTTTCATATCCGTTTCAAAACCATTAATCTATAAAATTTATTAAAGAAAAAACAATAAAGAAATTTTTCTTTTCCAAATTACCCTCAGAATCATTTAAATAATTTTAAATATTGATCTAACAATAAAAATACTAGTACAAGTAGTTAAATCTATATTAAAAATTATCAAATTTGATCAAAAATGGTAGAAAAAATAATTACAAGTAGCCCATACACAGAAAAAATATGGTTAAAATCATATGATAAACATGTTAAACCGGAGATCAATATTGAACTCTATTCCTTAGCTGAAATGTATAAAAGGGTTGCACAGAAATTTCCAGATAGTCTTTGTTATGACTTTCAAGGTTCTCGAGCATCTTTTCAGGAAACTGAATACTTTATTAACAGCTTTGCAAACTGCCTTATAGAGAATGGATTAGAGAAAGGTGATAGAGTTGCTATAAATTTACCAAATATTCCTCAATTTATTATAGCTATGTTTGGTACTTTTTATGCAGGATGTGCAGTCTCAGGTATGAATTTTCTTCTACAACCAAATGAAATTGTTTATCAATTAAAAGATTGTGGAGCGAAGGCTATTATTACTCTTGATTCCTTTTATGAAGAAAAAATCAGAAAAGCATTACAAACAGGTGAAACTGATGTAAAGATAGTTATTACTACTAATGTATCTGATATTTTAGATCTAGAACCTTCTATGAAAGAGCAACTAATAAAAATTGGAAAAGTTCCAGTTGGAAAAGTTGAGTCTCTTGAAGGATTTAAATATTTCACCTATAATGAGATTTTAGAAAATTATCCAAGAGCTAAAACTCCTGATGTTAAAATTGATCTTGATGATGTCCTATTGCTACAGTATACTGGTGGAACAACTGGACCCCCCAAAGGAGCTATACTAACTCATAGAAACTTAATATCTTTATTACAAATAGTAGAACATTGGTTTGAACCAGGAGTAAACCCAGGAAATGCTGTTTATATCTCAGGATTTCCTTTCTTTCATTTAGCTGGGCTCCAGTTTTGTCTACAAACTACATTTTTAGGAGCAACACAGATTTTAGTTCCAGATCCAAGAGATACTAACTATATGGTAAGTAAAATAAAAGAATATGAGGATAAGATCTCACTTTTTTATAATGTGCCAACTCTTTATCTTCTTCTATTAAAAAACCGAAGGTTTAAAAAATTAAATTTAAGTGATGTACAAGGATATATATCAGGCGCAGCTCCTTTTCCTACAGAAAATATTAAGGAATTTGAAGAAGTGGTTGGTAAGGGAAAAGTTATAGAAGCTTATGGAATGACTGAAAATAGTCCTGGGGTCACAATGAATCCTTATCTTGGACCTAAAAAAATTGGAACCGTAGGAGTCCCTTTACCAAATACAGAAGTAAAACTCGTAGATGTTTCTGATAGAAGCAGAGAAGTTCCTATAGGGGAACCTGGTGAAATAGTAATAAGAGGGCCTCAAACCTTCAAAGGTTATTGGAATAAACCTAAGGAAACAAAAAATGCACTTCATGATGGATGGTTCTATTCTGGTGATGTTGGAATTATGGATGAGGATGGTTACATTACAATAGTAGACCGCACGAAGGATATGATTATAGTTAGTGGGTATAAAGTATTTAGCGTTGAAGTTGATGACAAAATGAATAAGCATCCAGCAATTGAACTCTGTTCATCCGTAGGTATCCCTGATCCAGATCGACCAGGTTCTGAAATCGTTAAATTATATGTATTATTAAAGGAGGGATATAAACCATCCGAAGAAATTAAAGTTGATATACTAAAATATGCTCAAGAAAATCTAGCTAAATATAAAGTGCCAAAATTCATTGAAATCCTCAAAGAGATGCCCCTAACCTCTATTGGAAAGGTTGATAAAAAACTCTTAAGAAGCAAGTAATTTCATTAAATTTTTTAAATTTTATTCTTGATTTTATTATTCTTATATCGTCTATAAAGGTTATAATGCATTAAAAATGCAATAATATAATGAGCAATAATGCATGAAAAATACCCATAAGACAAAAAAATATATCCAAGATATAAACCCATTAAGAATGAATAAATCAAATTGATCAAAAGCAATTTTAAGTTCTTAAAGGAAAACCAGATATGAATATGATAAACTGAAAAAGCAACACTTGAAATTAAGATAGTTAAATAAAAATTCAAATTTAATAAAGAATCAAGTATCCCGATAAAATAGTATCGAAAAATTAATTCTTCCATTATCATTGTGATTGAAAAAATAATCAACACAAATACCCTATTTTTTTTACTAATTAAAGCATCAATCACATCATGATTTTTAATTCGTTCAAAAAGATGACTATTATATGCATAAATTTCTATTAAAATTCCAATAAACAGAAGATTAGGAATACCCAAAAGTAAAATCAAAATTGGAACTAAATTGACTTCTCCTATTAAAAAATATTGAACAAAAACGCCAAAGAATATTGGAATAGTTAATAATATTGTTGTAATGCAAATAATAATGTATTTCTTGATGTTTCTCACAATTTACTAAACCTAATCATTAATTAAGAATATAGTCTAACTGGGATAATCATTTTTAGAGCCCATAAGTGTTGTAGTTTCTTCTACCCATTTGGATAAATCTTGATCAACTCTACAATAAGTAACAATTTTATCAATATCACTTAATTTAGAAAATGAACATTCAACTATGACATCCCAACCTCCATAAATTGGAGTGGCATAGGTTATTTTCCAATCTTCATCTGGTTCCGTAGATTTTAAATTAGTTAGTTTTTCAACAACTTTCCATTCTGTACCAATTGCTTTCAGACGAATTAAGATATATCCACGATAATAAATTTCTTACACCTGTGATTTATATTTATTTAAGCTTATAATACTCTTTCAAATAACTAACATTAATTTGAGTTTAAATATATTTAAGTAATTTAATGTTTCTATAATAAATTGTTATATTTAAAAAAATAAAGGGATATTACAGTTATGTCCGAATTATATAAGAAATTAGAGACGATTGTTTCTGATAAATATCTTTCTAATGATATTTATGTACGCCACGCCTATTCACGAAATGTAGACATTGTTTTACAAGGAGTTCCTGATATTGTTATAAGACCAAAAGATGCTCAAGAAATTTCAGAAATTCTTAAAGTTGCAAATGAAGAAAATGTTTCTGTTATTCCGCGTGGAGCTGGAATTTGTGAATTTGGGGGTAGCAAACCAATTGGAGATAACGGTATTGTCTTAGATCTGAAAAGAATGGACAATATTCTAAAGCTAGATGAAGAAAATCTTATTGTTACCGTAGAAGCGGGAATTTCCTGGGGTAAATTAAATGAAAATCTTTGTCATTTTGGGCTTTATACAGGATGTATGGGACCAGGATCAGGAATGAGTGCTTCTATCGGTGGAGGTATCTCACATCATTCTGTAGGTGGCGGAGGATGTGCTAAATTTGGAGCCTGCACTAACCAATTGGTATCGCTAGAAGTTGTTTTACCCACTGGAGAGATTATTGAGACTGGATCTCAAGCAAATAGATTTTCAAAATTTCCATTCAATAAATTTGGCAATGGTCCAGATTTAGCAGGATTATTTTGCGGCGATAATGGGATCTTTGGTGTTAAAACAAAAGTATCATTGCAAGTCTTCCCAAAACCTGAATTTGCTGAATATAAAACATTTCAATTACCGAGAAAGGAAAGAGAAGTTTCTGCCAAGATTTTATCTGAAATCCGACATAAAGGAATTGATGTTTATGACGCTATATATCTTATGGATCTTCTTGTGAGAATTTATACACAGGAAGGTGTTATGCCTATGTGGAATCAATTAAAAAAAAAGAGAGGAGTTATATTTTACACTGTAGAGGCAAATACAGAAAGAGAATTAGCCGAAAAAGTTAACCAATTGGATAAAATTATGCAAGATAATAAGACTGAATATCTAGGATCAGATATATCTGAAGGTAATATTGCAAGATGGCACTATGAGGAGCAAGGCCATTGGCAATTCTATCACAATTTATGGGGAATGTTTCCTACAATGCAACCGTTAACAGCAGAATGTTTTTGTCCAATTAATATTTATCCTAAAATAATGGATGATATTGATCAATGGGATGTGGAACATGACGGGGATATGCGAAAAATATTTGAGGTTGCTGGTAATCGTCCTATTACAGGGAGTGGTCCTATTCTACTAATTAACGGAAATAACGTGGAAATTACGTGCGGTTTTGCCAGTTTTGGGAGTTATATTAATGGAGAAATGCATCATTTTATTGAAGACTTAAATGTTGCGCTCTGGAAATCATTATTAGAAAGAGTAACTAAACATGGGGTGCAATGGTATATGATGGGAGAATTTATGTCTCGTCTGATGGTGGATATTGGCGCTTTTTCAGAAGAATTTTATAAATTAATGAAGTTAATTAAAAAGACTGTGGATCCAAATATGATTTTAAGTAGAGGAAAATTTAATTTTTGGGGTGATAAATAAAATGAGTGAATTGAAGCATTTAAAGAAAGAATGGAAAGCAGTCTTTTCCTGCATGGGGTGTGGCGATTGTGGATATGCTATAAGACCTGCTGTTGGTAGATATTTAACATGTCCAGTTAAAGAAGCAAAAGGAGAAGAAGGATTTGAGATCATCTTCTCCAGAGGGAGGATGAATGTTCTTAAAAGTCTCTTAGAAGGTCAGATCCCTTTAAGCAAGGAGCTTGCTAAATGGGTTTATCAATGTTCTGAGTGTGGTAATTGTACTGAAGTTTGCCATATGACACAAAATGAAAATATCATTCTTCCGACATGTAAGTGGATCGATCATGTTAAAGTTTGGGAAGCACTGAGAAAAGATTTAATAGAAAGTGGTTTTGCTCCTCTTGATCGCCATGGAAATATCATTAATTATATGAATAATGATACAATGAAAAATCCTTATGGTGAGGAAAAATCCAAAAAATTTGAATGGATAAAAGAATTCCCTGAGATGAAAGATAGAGGTGAATTCATGTTCTTCGGAGGTTGCACAATGCCGTTGAGACAAGTCGATACCTTAAAGAATATGATGAAAATTTTAAAAGCAGCAGGAGTAGAAATTGCAATCTCTAAAGATGAATGGTGCTGTGGCTCTATAGGGCTACGAATTGGGGATATTTCACCACTAACGGACATTGCGAAACACAATATTGAAACTTTTAATAATTTAGGGGCAAAAATTATATTTACTGCTTGTGCAGGATGCTACAGAACATGGAAAAAAGACTATCCAGAGTTATTAGGAGAAGTTTTACCTTTTGAAGTGAAACATATAACTGAAATTTTAATAGATATGTTGAATTCTAACAAGATTCCGTTTAAATCAGATGTTGGTGAGAAAATAAAGGTTACTTACCATGATCCTTGTCATCTCGGTCGTCATATGAATCTTTACGAGATTCCACGTGAATTGATTTCTAAAATCCCAGGAATTATGCTTATTGAGATGAAAAGAAATCGTAAAAATGCATGGTGTTGTGGAGCAGGTGGTGGTGTCAAAAGTCAATTCACAGATTTAGCAATAGAAATTTCGAAAGAAAGAATTAGAGAAGCTTTAGAATCTGGAGCTGAAATTTTAACAACAAGTTGCCCTTTCTGCATAGGAAATTTAAATGATGCATATAATCAAATGGGTCCAGAAATTCAAGAAAAAATAAAATTAATAGATATTATCGATTTTATAGCCTCCAGAATATAAATATACTTATTATTTTTTCTCTGAATATTTTTTTTTAATAAATAAAGATAAAATTTAATCAGAAATATATATAAAGCACTAAAGAACCCTTATAACGCGGCTATTAATTAAAATTTCTTAAAATTAAATCCTTATTAGACAAAAATAGCTTTTATCTTTACTATTACTCAAGTTTAAATATATTTTTTTTTACTTGATTATAAAAAGTAACTTCTTTTTTGATTATAAAATAACTTTCATGAATAGGTATGAGGGATGACAACAAAACTTAGTTTAGTAGGAAAACCAGAAGTAGGCAAATCAACAATTAAAAAGGTAATTTTTGAAGGAGAAAACCCGAATGAATTAATAATATTCCCTCTTGAAGCTACAATAGGAATTAAATATTCTGTCCACAATTTTATGGATTTAAAAATTAGTTTATTAGATTCCCCTGGTCAATCACTTCCTTTATTATTGGAAGATGAACAAAAACAAATTTTAACATTTGGAGATACGAGTGCAATCATATATATCTTCGATTATCCTACTTGGATCAATAATTCGCAAGATATTATAGATGATGTTAAAAAAGTCTATGAAATTAGAAAAAAACATGGCTTTGAATCTAAAATCATTTTATTCTTCCATAAAATCGACCTTTTAATTACTAAAAAAATTGGAAGCATGCTTGCCTTAATTAGAAGGCAAATTTCTAAACAATTGAATCTACCTGAAGAATTACCAATTTATTTCACAAGTTTGCATCCAAATTTGATATTTACTACTTACAATGCAATATCAGATACATTAGGTAGTTTTTCAAAAGATACTTCTAACTTAAAAGAAATTGTAAAAAAAGCTATTAGAGGTTTATCTAAAACAAGTTGCTTTGTATCTAATCAAGACGATAACCTAATTATTCAAGAAATGTCAAAGGATTTTGATACGAGTGTGCTTTATTATTTGTATGAAAAAATTTATCATTTGAGTAGATCACTTGATTTTACAAAAACAAAAACAAGTATAATCAGTCCTGGTGCTAAAATTTTAAATATGGTAATAGAAGATATAAATAAATATCATACTAATTTTAAATATATAATATTATTATCTGAGACTATAGAACAAGAAGATATGATTAAGATATTAGATGAATTAAAGAAAGAATTGAATCAATATTATCAATAAAATTAAAACTTTAATAAGTCTTTCAATATGCTACGACAAGTCTATATAATTTTAAATGATAACATTATTTACCAACGGAATTTTGCTAAAGGGTTAGATGATTCTCTCTTTACAAATGTCTATTTAAATATAAAAAAGTCAGCTTTTTCGAAATTCGCTGAAGAAACTGCCTCTTATGAATTTTTTAAGTATAAATTATCATATATTGCAATTAAAGATTTAAACCTAATTTTTCTTTTTGTAACTGGATTAGGAGATGATTTTAAGAACGTTAAGCCACAATTATATAGCTTCAAAAAAGAATTTCTCGATATTTATGGTGATAATCTCAAAGAAAGTGCCCTTAATATTATAACTGATGTTTTTAATCCTATAGTTGATACAATCCATAGAAATTTAAAAGCAAAAATATCAATTGTTGGATTTTCGGGAGTTGGGAAGACTACAACCACCAAACTGATAAAATCAGAAGAAATTCCGATGCAACATATACCCACGATCACAGGTGAAGTTGCAACAATAAAAATTGGAAAATTACACTTTTATTTATGGGATTTTGCGGGACAGGACCAATTTGACTTTCTTTGGGAAAAATTTATAAGAGGTAGTGATGCAGTCCTTTTAATGACAGATTCAACTTTGGAAAATCTCGAAAAAAGTAGATATTTTTTTGAATTAGTGAATAAAGTAGTCCCTTATGCGCGTTTGGCAGTAATAGCAAATAAGCAAGATTTATCTAGGGCTATGAAAATTGAGGACATTGAGCGATTAATAGGACATAAAACTTACTCTTTTATCGCAATTGATCCAAATAATAGACCAAAAATGATCCGTATTATCGCGGATCTTTTAGATATGGATACACAAGTATCACCCTTACTAAAGCCAATATTTGATAGGGATATCTTAATGGATAAAGCTCAGAAAGCTTTGGAACAGGGTGAATTTAATGAAGCTGTCAATCTATTCGAAAAAATTAGTAATATTTGTCTTGAATTAGGAGATGATTCACTTTCAATCGAATTACAAGAGAAAGCTGAGAAACTAAGAATGATTTTAAGTAAATTACCAAGTTCTAGTTAAATTTTGTAGAAAGAATAATACCTCACTTTTCCCAATTGGAATAATATCAGAACGAAATATTATCTTATTATCTTGATAGGGTATAATAAATCTCATTTCTACTGGTTTTTGGGTTTCAAGGGCTTTTTCTATGTTAGTTAGTGCATCTTCAGCAATTCGATTAGGTACAATCTCAATTATACTTTTTCCGATGAGATTTTGAGGATATGTATTTATTTCAAATATTTTCTCAACTTTTTTATCCAATTTAATATCTTGAAAAATCCCATCTATCGAAATTCTAAAAATAGAGAAGGGGATATGATTAAGTAAAATTGCATTTTTTGCTTCGCTAAGTCTCAAGTTTTCTTGATTTTGCATTTTTTCTATAGCTGTTCCGATTTCTAGGGCAATTGTAATTATTAATTCCATTTCTTCGAAAGATATTGTTCTTTTTCGATCTAAAATCATATTTATCGAACCGATTATCTCAAATTTTGAAAATAATGGGATTACAACACCAGGAATGAATTCATTACTTTTAAAGAATTTTTTAATAATTTCTGGAAAATTTTCGTTAAATAACGCTACTCCTTGCGCAAATACAATATCATAGGGATTTTGAGTTGCTATTATATTATCATTCTGTTCAAAAAAGAACTGTGGAAGATTTTTATGTGCTTTAATTTTTGCAATATTTTGTGTCTTTTCAACTAAATATATGCAACACCCATTTAAATTTAAAAAATCAATGAAATAATCTACAGTTTTTTGCAATAAATCATTAAGATCTTTTGCTTGATTCGCGATACTAATGAATTTATTTAATGTATCTATTTTTCTGGCATGTTCTTTCAGTTTCTCTTCTACTACATATATATCAGATAAGTCATGAAATAGATATTGGATAAAATATTCATCACCCAACTCAATCTCATTTATATTGACTTCTAAATATAATTGTTTACCACTTGATTTCTTTATTCTTGAAATAATAGGTGGCGGTTGATTAATTAAATGTTGAATCATGGTTGAATCTACTACTCCCTCATCAAATAAATCAAGATCTAATGCTTTTATACCAACAATTTCTTCTTTACTTTTTTCTACTAATCTTTCTGCTTCTAAATTAACATCAACAATAATTCCTGTATCACGATTTACTATAAAAATAGCATCCCTCGCCGCTTGAAATAGAGTCTGATATCGTTGTTCTGCCATTTCTAAAGTTTTAATCACCGGTTTAATAGATTTAAAATATGAAAAAAAGAAACTCTCAATTTCCTTCAATTTATCAAGATCCGCTTTATGATCTTTGGGTTCATAATCAAAAGCAAGATAAGCATCTTCAAGATTTATAAGATAATTAGCAAAGCCTTCAAGAAGCTTATTTGCGAGCATTAAACTAATTTGAGTTTTAGTATCTGTAATTATTGTAATCAAAAAACTTTCATATCCTCCTCGAGCAAACATATTAGGTTGTTTAAAGAATAAGTTGGCTGTTTTAATTGTTTTAAATATGTGGATAAACACTCCTTTTGTGGGGAGCTCTATTAATGAAGGAATTTCTTGTATGAGTTGCTCATCCAAAGATTTTGGTGCCTTTAAAAATATACTTGGTCCAAACAGAGGATCAAAACGCACGAGGAGTAAACCGATCAAAAAATCTCACAATTATATTGTTATTATCACGATTTTTAAGTAATAATAGAATTATAAAAATCTTTTGATATAAATATAATTTAAAAAGTGCTTACATAAAGTTATCATTTATTTTTTAATCAAATCACTTTGATAGGTGAATTTCTTTAACTTCAACATTAATTTGGATTAAACCAATAGATCTACTGTTATAAAGTCACAGGGTAAAATTCTAAAAGGATTAATTTTTTTCATTATCATGGAGGATCTGAAGATATATCTGCAACCAACTGAATTCTTTGATTTCCAAAGAAAAAATGTGAAAAATTTAGCTTTTGAAATTACCAAAGGGTTAAAAACTGATAAGGAAAAAGCAATGGCTTTATTTTACTGGGTTAGAAATAAGATAAAGTATAACGCATTTTCATATTATCCAAAAGTTAAAGCAAATCTTAAAGCTTCAGTCACAATACGAAGAAAATATGGTTTTTGTATGTCTAAAGCTACATTATTATCAACTTTTGCACGAGCAATTGGAATACCTGCTCGTATTCACATGGTTGATATTATTAATCATAAAATTTCTAAAAAACTTGTTGATTTAATGGGTACAAAAGCCTTTTATTGCCATGCTTATAGTGAATTATATTTAAACAACAAATGGGTAAAAGCAGCACCCATTTTTGATGAAAATACATGCATTAAGGGAGGATTTTTTCCTATGGTTGAGTTTGATGGAGAAAATGATGCTTTATTTGCCCCTTATGACGAAGAAGGGAATATCTTTGTAGAATATATAGGAGATTGGGGTACTTACGCAGATGTACCCATAAAAAAGATTGACCAAATATTTACAGAAAAATATCCAAAATGGTATAATAATATTTCAAATCTTCCCTTAAAACCGATAAAAAAAGAACCTTTATCCCTAGATAAGTGAGACAAGAAATATATTATTAAAATTCAAGAAAAGTAGCTTTCGCTCAATCCTAATTCTTTTAAATATATTTTATATTTTCCTAATTTTCCCCCATAATTACCTGCAGATATTTTAATAAGACCTTCCATGTCTACTATACCTTCAATTACTTTTAACATTGTCTGGTTAATTGTGTCAACATCTAAACTATTAAATACAATTTCGGGAATTGAATTAACTCCATCAGGGACTTTAGATTTTTCTGGGAGTAATTTCTTCTTTAATGTAGGGCAAAATAGGTGATTTGTTGTTGGTCCAATATCAGAAAAATTTGTTTCGAGTTTAGACCCAGCTGAGCATACATCAAATGTAGTACATACTTTATCAATTTGAGCTATAATTTTAACTGCTTTACGTCCAATTTCTATTCCTGAATCAACTGAACTACAGAATAAATATAAATTACCTCCCATAACACCCTCAGCAAAAGAGAGTTCTTCTTCTATTAAAAAGTCATGTCCCATCATAATAGGAACAGAAATCATCATTCTTTCGTATTTGTTGATGATCTCTTCATATCCATCTCCACAATGCCCAACATTATTCATCATATTAAATTTCGTATCTGATTTATTCGGGAAATTATCGAAAATGGCAGTAGTGGGAACCACTAAGATACCTTGTCTGATTCGTCTGCCTAATTGTTGATAAAACTTTGATGTGGCTTTCTTTCCTTTTCCAGTAACCCATAATTGGACAATCGCACCCA
>SMTZ1_10008076_pt1 | contig 16167 bp, 10 predicted proteins | sample DeeMarSWOR136_30_FD_25667 | JGI IMG/M metagenome (IMG submission 25667)
TTTAAATATTGTGTTAAACAAAAGAACTCAGGTCAATTCAGTATTCAAATATTAATAAACAAATATAAAGATATAATAATACTAAAATAAAAAAGGAGGATGTTTTATATTATAGAAACCTTCTAACTATCATCCGATTTTCAGATGTTAATCCATCGTTATTATATGCTTTAACTTTTATGGAAAATATATGGAAAAGTCTCAGGCGATCTCTTGTCCAATTATATTCATATGGTTCAGTGGTATCATTTCCCATTAATCTATTATTAATATAAAACTCTACTTTTTCGATTTCAGAGTCCTCATCTGTAGCATTGGCCTCAATGGTTATTTTACCAATTATTAGTGTCAGACGAATGAATCTAGGTAATATTTTTTTATTTCTAAAATAAACACCCCTCTCTGGTTTAATTATACTTACATTAGGTTGTGTTGTATCCTTTTCAATGTTGATTTCCTTGGAGGTTGTGTCTACTGCATTATTGTCATCCTTTACGGTTAGAACTACTGTATATAACCCGTTTTTTACATATTTATGGGTTGGATTTTGTTCTTTTGAGCCAGTTGTTCCATCTCCAAAATCCCATGTCCAATCTATTATAGTACCATCTGGATCAATTGACTTATCAGTAAAATAAACAGTATCTCCTGAAGTTGGATTTTCAGGGGAATACGTAAAATCAGCTGTAGGTGGAACATTTACAACAGTAATTTCCTTACTAGTTTCATCATAAGCACCATAATCATCAGTAACATTAAGACTCACATCATAAGTCCCAATCTCATCATATTGATGAGTAGGATTCTGCAACGTAGATGTACTTCCATCGCCAAAATCCCATAACCAGGACACAATATCCCCATCAGGATCAATTGACTCATCAGTAAACTGAATAACATCAAGTATCGAAGGATTTTCAGGGGAATACGTAAAATCAGCTGTAGGTTTTATGTTTGATGTTTCTTCATTTCCAACAATATAAAATGTGCTAGGTTCTTTCTGATTTTTGTATTCCGTAGACAACCATGATGCATTTTTTGCTACGTTTAATATTCGAACTTCATCTATTAAACCTTTAAAACGACAACAGTTCCATAATTTTGTATAACCAATATTTACTGATCCTGTGCAAGTATTTATATCTGAATAACTAACTGGGTTGCAATCTAAAACACCATCAACAAAAACATATATATGGCGCCCATTGTAAACACCGGCAAGATGATGCCAGTCAGAATCTGTTATGGTTGTATTAGAATTTATGTTAACACCACCTTGTCCGTTAAACTTGAAATCAAGTTTATTATAGTTCGAAAAGCCAAACCACCATTCAGAATTTCCGGATCTGTCTTTAGCAGCTATTGTTCTCCATAAATCAAAGGATTCAACTTTTGCCCATACCTCAATTGTAATAGCATTTGATAGATGCAAACTCTCATCATCTGATACTTCAATATAATCATTATTTCCATCAAACTCATCGGCACCATCTACCGTTCCAATAGCGTCCTGATTCAACATTCCGTGTGGTGATCCATCATTATCATAAGAGGTTGAATCATAGTGTGTACCACTTGTTTCATTAAGATGCTGCACCATTACAAAACTGGAATCCCAAACACCATTTACAACTTGCTGATTACCACAAGTTGAGTTCCCGTAATAAATATAAATTATTGTATCTTCTGTTGAGGAAAGATTGGTTACATTCACCCAAGCAATAAGCTCACCATTAGAACCATTAAAGTACTCGATTTCATGATGTAATTGATTGCTATTTTTATTGGTGAATAAAATATCATCTCCATCATTTTGGGCATTATTTGCTAGATTAACATCAGAATTGAGACTAATTAGAACAGGGAAGTTTATAAACCTAGCATCGACTTTCGAATGGTTAATAGTTATCTCTTTTCTATATTCCCAATCTGTATTCCACCAAGATTCACTATAATCTAATGGTAATAAACCTTTATAACTTATAATTTTCACATTTTGTGAATTTATAACTGGTGTAATCGAACAAAGTATAAATAACAACGTGATCAATAGAATAATGGTTTTTTTTCCTCCTGTATCTATATAAGTATAATTCTTCATCTTTTTTTCCTCACTGATTTAAATTTTAATAATACTAATAAAATAATTAGATATAAATATATGGTTAACAATAGTAAACTGAAACTGGCTGAACAGTTACCATAATAATAAATTGTTTTTATCTTCCCTATAATCTAATATAACTGATTTTAAATAGTAGAGATTCATATATTTATTTTTCCTAATTATGTTTTTTTAATAAACCACCAATCAACACGATAACCAGCAAGCTGAATAGATGAATGAATACCTCTTTCAGCTGCAAACTCAATAACTGCCCTTGCAACATCATAAATATCAAAATCATGACCAGCTATTATACCACCTTTTCTAATTTTTTTAAAATATAAATTAATATCATTCTTAACAAAATCATAATCATGGTTTCCATCTATATATACAAAATCAACATTAAATGGAATTTCAAAAATTGCTTCTGAAGATTTTTTAAAAATAAAATTACATTTATCATCATATAATCTCAATTTCTTTAAAGCAATTGCTTTATCATTTTTACGAGTCTCTCCAATATACGGATCTATCAAATATAACTTTTTAATATTTAATGTATCCAAAATCATTTTTGCATTATCTCCTTTCCAAACACCGATTTCTACACCTGAAATTTCCACTCCATTGAAATGATGTTCCATAAATTGTAAATAAGGTCTAGGACTATAAGAATCATTTAATATTCTAAGATATCGTAAAGATTTATTATATAGAGATTTTTTCAATTTCCAAAGAATTTTTTTAAAAAAGAATCTGTTTTTACTGTAGATTTTTTCAATTTTTTTCACATCCAAAATCATAATATTTTTTGTTTATAAAACTTTCTTCAGAATTTTTTTTTTTTCCCACCCTTAAAAATAAATTTTCAGGATTCTAATTAAATATTCTGATATAAATATATCCTTAACAATTGTAAAAACCTTTAATAATCTGAAATTTTATTACAATCCCCACTCTCAATCTTTTTTAAAAAAACTATAAAAAATAATATTCAAGATATTTTGGATTTTCTTGGGCATGTAGAATCATCTTTTACAGCTGCAAATAGTTATCTAAAGGATGCGAAGGATATGTTCAGGAAAATGGAAAAAGACATTTCATATAATATTAGAAGCAATTGGTGAAAATAAACTATTTATATCAAAAATTTAGTGGAATATTATCATCATCAATTATTAAAAAAATATACTCAACATATACTTTATCTAAGTTCTCAGTTTTGTTTACACCATATAAATAATATCCAAAATTTTACTGTAAACAAAATAATTTTAAATAGATTTTTTATTACAAACAAGATATGAAACCAAAAATAAAAAAATTTACAATTTTTATTGTATTATTTATTTCTATATTCATATTATCTTCTGTTTTGACAAACTTTGTTCTCCCAGTTAAAACAAGTTCAATTAGTGGCACTGTTGGCAAATATAACAGTAGCGATATCCTTTTTTATACCGAATCGGAATCTTATACTATAAATGATTACATCTTTTATAGACCTTCTTCGATACAATCGACTTTATTTGCTAGAATAGTCGAGATTAACCCTGATAGTACATTCAAAGTATTAGGAACCAACTCAGAACCAATTGATGATCTTGACCAAAATAATCTTAAACAAGAGCAAATAATTGGAAAAGTAATATCTTCCATATCGATGTATATTTTTTATCCCATAGTTATAATAATAACTCTAATTTTTACTTGCATTCTGACATATTTTATAACTAGAAAAAAGAATAAAGATAAAACAAAATAAATTTTATTCGCCATAAAACAATATACAGATTATATATTCCAAGAAAAAATATTAAATAACTTTATGTTAGAGCTAAGACCAGATAGACTTATATTTTTTAAATTCTTTCCTCCCTTATAATGAGACTTTTAAACATATATTAGTTTATAAAATTCTCCTTAACAATTGTAAACTTTAATATTACTATAATTTTTTGCTACAAATCACAACACAACTATTAATAATCCTGTACTCTTTTTTTTAAAATAATAAACCAAATAATACAAAAGTACTTGATTACTTTAGGGAAGGGGGAATCCAAACTTTATATAGCTAATTATTATCTTAGGGACGCTGAAAGTATTATATTAAAATTGGTAGAAAAATGATTTATTTTTAATAATAAATTCTATTTAATTTAGTTCTTCTAACTACTCGTTTAATATCTGGAGAACTACATATTTTACAACGTGTAGCATCGTTACTACCAGTAAACACATGGCTAAACTCTTTCATGCAACTGTTACAATAGTACCATAAAATCATAATAATTCCCACCACCCCAATCTTGGACAATTATTTTAAATTTTCCCTAAAACAAATCTACATTACTCTGAATAGACTCAGCAGTCTTTCCAGCAATGTAAAACATTACAGAAACAATTAATAAAAAGAGAATTTTTTGATTTTCATTGGTACCTATGGTATTGTTATTGTTATTTTTATGGAGAAAAAAAATAACTAATTTAATTCCCAAAAACTCTTAAATATTAAATTGCTAAACCCAAAGAGACATTGCAATGAAACATATAATATTTGAAAAAAAAGACTACGTAGGTTGGATTACATTAAATTCACCTAAACAAAGAAATGCATTATCCCTTGAATTAATGAATGAGATGAAAGAACAGTTAAACAAAATTTCAAAAGATAAAGAAATAAAAGTTGTTGTTATAAAAGGAAATGGTCCTGATTTTTGCACAGGACATAATCTAAAGGAGTTAGTTGGAAAAGATTATGATATAAATCATTTTCGTAAGATATTTTCAGTTTGTTCTAATATGATGCAGACTCTTCATAACTTACCTCAAATAGTAATTGCCCAGGTTCATAGAATTGCAATGGCGGCAGGATGCCAACTTGTGGCCACGTGTGATCTAGCAATAGCAGATACCAATGCAAAGTTTTCAACTCCCGGCGTAAAGATTGGCTTGTTTTGCTCAACACCAATGGTTCCCCTCAGTAGATTAATTGGAAGAAGAAGGGCTCTTGAGATGCTTTTAACAGGTAGATTTGTATCAGCAAAAGAAGCTGAGAAAATTGGCCTAATAAACAAGGTAGTACCCTCAGATAAACTTATGGAGGAAACAAAAAAATGGGCTGAGGAAATTGCACAATATAGTAAATATACATTAGAGCTTGGAAAGAAAGCATTCTATAGACAGATTGATATGGATGAAAAATCTGCATACAGCTTTGCTAAGGAAGTTATTTCCAAAAACTGTCTTGATTATGATGCACAAGAAGGTATGAAGGCTTTTCTTGAGAAGCGTAAGCCTAAATGGAAGGGTGAATAATAAATTTGAAGGTCTTATAAATTATTATAGCTGATTTTTAGATGCAATAAATTTACTATTTATATTGGTTAGATTCGTATAATTATGAATATTCTAGTTTAAAAAAATTCGAAAGGTGAAGAAAATCTATAATTTTTAATTGTAATTATTATGTAAAAACTGTAACAGTTGTTCCAATTATTTTCAAGTAGTAAACTTTATATGTTGCAAACTGATTTTAATAACATATATTGAGGGAGGAATATATATGAAAAAAATAAAGATTTTTAGAATGCTGGGAAAAAATAACCGAGGAGTGATGTCTGTTTTAATTGGATTGTGCCTTGTTTTTATTCTAATTATTGGCAGTTCAGTGAGCTCAAAAGCTGCCCCAACCATAAAATTTGATTATAAATCAACAGGGTTTATTCCACCAGAACAAGACCTATCTCATTTAACTGGAGAAGAAATGCCTGAAAGATACGTTGGCCAATCACCCCCTTCAAGCTTTGATTGGAGAAAGAAAGGGGCAATTACATCTATAAAAGACCAAGGTGATTGTGGAGCATGCTATGCATTTGCATCCTTAGGATGTTTTGAGTCAATGATTAAATTACATGATAAACAAACATTTGATCTATCAGAAGATAATGTGAAAGAATGTGAATACTATCATGGATGCTGTGTTGGAGGTAATTTCTATAAAGTTGCAAGTCATCTTTCTCAAAGTGGAACAGTTCTTGAGTCATGTGACCCGTATCTACCATATCACAATACTAACCCTCCTTGTGATTACTGTACCCGTAAACACGTTCTTTTAGATTGGAGGGTGATATCAGGAGATTACATTGCAAATACAGATGTATTAAAAAATTATATTTACAATGATGGACCGGTTTATGTTGCAATGTGGCTTGGGACTGGTTCCTGGAGAGATGAATTTGTAGATTATGATGGAAGTTACACTCTTTATTATGACGGTAGCACTACCACCTCAAATTGGCATGCTGTCATGATAATAGGTTGGGATGACAGCCTAACCCACGATGGTGGAAGTGGCGGATGGATATGTAAAAACAGCTGGGGAACTGACTGGGGAGGCACTTGTGGATTTGGTTCAGAAAAAGGTTTTTTCACAATTGCTTATAGATCTGCTGATATTGGAAAATATTCATCATTTTTAGACCAATGGGGCAACCATGATTCTTCTGGAGGTGTCCTATGTTATGATGAAGGTGGATGGTCTGAAAGCTGGGGATATCCCTCGGGGTCAAATCCTACAGTTGCATGGGGACTGGTTGGAATTTACCTATGGGGTGAGGTAGATATAACTAGAATTGAATTCTGGACAAATGATGCACCAACAAGTGTTGATTTATACATTTACGATAATTTTGACGGATCTACTCTTAGCAACTTGCTATATAGCAGCTCAGGTCATACCTTTAGTGAAGCAGGCTATCATGGTGTAGCAGTTGTCCCACCATTAAATAAGATGGGCATGGATACCATATTTATTGCAATTAAATTTTCAAATAAAGACTACAAATACCCTGTTGTATGTGATGTAAATGGTCCAAGTGAGACAAAGAAAACATATTTAAGCCCCGATGGGAGCTCTGGATCATGGGAGGATCTTGGAGATAATTATGTAGATGCAGCCATAAGATTACGTTTTACAACAAGCAACAATGATCCAAATGATCCAACTATAACAGGTCCGTCAAGTGGAAACGCTGGAAAAAATTTAGATTATGATTTTAGATCAACAGATGCAGACGGAGATAAAATATCATACTTTATAGAATGGGGAGATGGAGAAATTACAGATTGGACGCAGTTTAGGAATTCAGGAGACATATATACCGGTACTCACTCCTGGGAATCAAAAGGCACGTATACTATAAGGGCAAGGGCTAGGGATATTTATGGTGTTGAAAGCGATATAACAGAAAAGCAAATCGAGATACCTAGAAACAAAGTATCTACAAACCCATTGTTCAAATATCTGTTGGAAAGATATCCAAATGCGTTTATTATCCTAAGATACGTTCTAAAGTTAAAATAGCCATACTTTTAATTTACAAAAATAGTAGCATTTAAATATTCATAAATTAATTTAATTTATAATAATTATAAGAAAATATTAAAGTTAAAAGGAGAAAATAAAATGAAAATAAAAATAATAGCAATATTGATTTGTACACTGTTTATAGCATCAGCTGCTTTACCTGCTACAGGTAACATTTTAAAAATTGACAACAAAGAAGCATCGGGCATTTGTTCAACTAGAGATTTAAATCTTGATTTAGCAGTTACAAATGCATTTGAAAATAAAGTAAAAATATTTCTAGGTGATGGATCAGGAGATTTTAACATTAAAGGAAATTTTCCAGTTGGAAATTTTCCAGTTGGCATTACAGATGGAGATTTTAATCTAGATGGTGTTCTTGATATTGCAGTAACAGATTATGATGATTTTAACGTATCTTTACTACTAGGTGACGGATCAGGCAATTTTATAAATGTTGGGAGCTATCGTGTTGAAACCCAACCAGTAGGAATAATCGGTGAGGATTTCAATTCAGATGGAAATTTTGATATTGCAGTTGCAAACTCTGGTACCTTTAAAATAAGTGTTTTACTAGGAAATGGAGCAGGTGGATTTTTACCTCAACAAACATTTTCAATTGGAGATGGTCCAGTTGACCTATGCAAGGGTTTATTTAACGAAGATGAAAATATTGATATAGTAGGTGCAAACCTTGATGCTAACTCTGTTGGTGTTTTAACTGGTGATGGAGCAGGAGGGTTTGTCCTATCCCAAACAATTTACCTTGGAGAAGATTATAAACCATTTGCAATTACAAACGCAGATTTTAACAAAGATGGTTTTATGGATGTAACAATTGCCAGTGGCACTTATCCTTATGTTGGAGTATTACTTGGAAATGGAACCGGAGGTTTTAGTCCTCTACAAAACTTCACTGTTGGATATGGTTCAGAGAGGTTTGACATTATCTCAGAGGATTTCAATGGTGACGGAAACCCAGATATTGCAGTTCCAAACACAGATAATGATACAATAAGTGTTTTACTTGGAGATGGATCCGGTGGTTTTCAACCACATCAGACATTTGTTGTTGGTGATTATCCTGCAGGTATCTGTGGAGGGGATTTCAATTCTGACGGCAATTGCGATGTTGCAGTAACAAATGCATTTGACAGCACATTAAGCATTCTTATTGGAGATGGCGCTGGTGGATTTGGAGCCCAAAAGGTTTATTCTGCAGGAGACGGTCCGGTAGGTATTCTATCAGGTAACTTTGATTATAAACCAGAAGCAGATTTAGAATGCAATGGATCTTTTCACTGGAGAAAAATAAAACCTGGAGATCAAATAATAGATGAATTCACAATTGGAAATATGGGAACCGAGGGTTCAGTTCTAGACTGGCAGATTGAATCCTATCCAAACTGGGGATCATGGAATTTTTCAGAAACAAGCGGTAATCTGCCAGAAGGAGAATGGAAAGGAATACAGGTATTTGTTGAAGCACCAAATGAACCAAAAACAGATTTTTCTGGTAAGATAAAGATAGTAAACGTAGATGACCCAAGTGACAGCTGTGAAATAGATGTAATACTTGAAACGCCTAGAAGCAAAGGCATATTAGAGACATTGTTTAACCTAATACTTGAGCGATTTCCAAATGCATTTCCAATAGTTAGGTGGTTATCAGAAATTTAAAAACAAATATGAAAAAACTATAAGCCAACCTAATTATCAAATACAATTCTCAACTTATTTTTTTCTGCGGATTTTTCCTAATTTTTCTATATAATAATTTTTAGGTTGTGGTTTTAAATAAGCTTTTTCAGTCTTTTAATTAATAGTAAAAAAAATCTGATTTTTTTACGTTTTTAACAGGATTCAAACTATAGAGAAATTTATAAATAAACAATTGCATTTAATGTAAGTTAAGGGAGGTAAAAAAATGAAAAGAAAATCATTATTTTTAACTATATTTGCAATTTTTTTAATTCTTGGATTTGTACCTAGTATACATTCTGTGAAAATAAATTTTGAAAAAGGCAGTTTTTTTGAGGTTAATAATGGAGATCCCTATCCACTTACTCCAGATTGGATTTCTATTAATCCTCACTACAGTACAGGAGCTGCCCTAGCTGATCTCAATTTAGATGGTTGGCTTGACCTTGTGGTTTCAGATGGAAACGACATGGCAGAAGGTAAACTTAATGTTTATTTAAACGATGGAGACGGTAATCTACCAACGACTGCGAGTTGGCAATCAGATGATATAGGTTATAATGGTCATCTTGATGTTTCAGATGTAAACGGTGATGGTTGGCCTGATGTTGCGGTATCATATCTGGGAACTTCAGCTTCATTTGGGCCTGTTGCTAGACTGTATTTAAACAACAATGGAGTTCTTTCTTCAGAACCTGATTGGAATTCAGATATAATTGGTAATGCATTTGGTGTTGACTTTGGGGATATGAACAACGATGGCCGACCAGATTTAGCTGTAGCTACAGGTTGGTCTTACAGTCCTCAATATGAATACAAAAACGTTGTTTATCTTAATGTAGATGGCGCTCTTTCATCTACCGCAAGTTGGGAGTCTGATGATACACATACCTTTTTGGGAGCTCATTGGGTAGATGCAGATTATGATGGCTGGTTGGACCTAACATATATCGGAACTTTTGAGGAAACCTGTATATATAAAAATCTTGGTGGCGAACTAGAAACTACTGTAAGCTGGCTTACAACTGATAGTCAAAATCAGGATGGAATAATGCTTACCAGTGGGGATGTAACTTTAGATGGAATAAGGGATCTTTTTGCAACAGAAAATATACAAACAGGAGGAAATGGAAGATTTAAGCAATATACCGGTCTTGCTGATGGTTTTTTCGAAACAACACATTCCTGGAGCTTTGTGGAAGGTTACGGATCTGCAGTTGCCTTAGCAGATATAAATTGTGATAAAAAACTTGATTTAGCAACTGGAGCCTGGTGGGATAATACCAGAATTTTCTTAAATGATGGTTCAGGACTTCCAACAGAGCCTTCATGGACATCTGCAGGAACAAGTGTTGTTGAAAAAATTGTTTTTGGAAATGTTGGTCCAACATTAATTGAAAAAACATATATTGAAATTTTTCCAGCAGATAAAGACTGCAAATTATTTTATCTTCCGCATCAAAACATTCAAAAAATAAATAGTGTAAAAATTGATGATAAAGAACTAAATCCCTCAGAGTTTACATACAGTCGAGAACATGGATGGGTAACTGTAAAGAATTCACCAGTTACAGCTTTAGAAGTAAGTTATAATTATTCCAGATCACTTGATATGGTAATATCAAATTGGGATCAAAACATTGGAAATTATCTTTACTATAACCGAATTTGTGAGGAAATTTGTCCTGATTTGGAATGCGAAGGCGATTTAAGATTTATTGATGTTCTCCCGGATTCAATAAATAATGGTAGTTTTACAATTAAAAATATAGGTGACCCTGATTCCGAGCTTGATTGGGAGATTTCCGAGTTTCCTGAATGGGGAGAATGGACGTTTAATCCAGCAAGTGGTACCGATTTAAAACCTGAAGATGGAAATATAACAATAGATGTAAAAGTTGTTGCACCTGAGGATACCAACGAGATATTCACAGGGAATGTAAAAATAGTAAACACATATGATACAGATGATTACTGTATAATCGATGTATTACTAATAACACCTAAAAGCAGGCCAATTTATCATGCATTTATCAATAGATTATTTTATAAACTTCCAAATATTTATCCATTAGTTAGTAATATTCTTACATCTATCTATAATACTTTTTCATTATAGTTTTATTCTTGCTACTCAAATTTTTAATACAAAAGTTTTTAAATCCTACAACTTATATTTTAAATAGATTAATCAAAACAGCGGGGGAGATAAAAAAATGAAGAAAAAAATGATTTGCTTGATTTTAGTATCATTCCTAATTCTTTCTACATTTACATTTGCATCATCTGAAAGTATAAAAAAGTCATTTAATGTAAATACAATTGGAGTTGAAATACAAGGTAATACTTTGATTACTGAAAAGATAAAAAAAAGGGTTTTTGAGGTTGATACAACTGGAAAAATTGTATGGCAAAAAGCAGGACTAGATTTTCTAAGTGATTCTGAAAGACTAAATAATGAACACACATTGATAGCGGAATATGGGGCCGATCGAATAATTGAGATTGATAGCGCTGGTAATGTTTTGTGGGAGAAAACTGGAATCTCTGGTCCAAACGATGTGGAAAGGTTTGAAAATGGAAATACTCTTATTACAGAAACTTTAGGGTCACGGGTTTTTGAAATCGATAATTTTGGAAATATAATTTGGCAAAAAACTGGTTTATTATGGCCTATGGATGCAGAACGCATTGAAAACGGCCACACCCTTATTGCTGAAGGTCTTGGTAAACGTATAATTGAGGTAGATACTGAGGGTAATATAATAAGGCAATTAACAAATCTATCCAATCCAGTTGATGTTGAAATGCTTCCTGATGGAACTTTTCTTATAACTGAAGCAAATGCTGGCCGGGTAATAATAGTAGATGGTTGGGGAAATATTATCAGAGAAATAGCAGGGCTTGATTCACCATGGGATGCAGAAAGAATATCAAATGGAGATATATTAATTGCTGAATACGCAAATCACCGCGTATTTCAAATCAATCCAGATGATGAAATTGTATGGGAAGTAACAGACCTTGAGGGTCCTGTTGATGTGGAAAGACTTCCTAACATGCCACCATCTCCCCCAAAGATAACAGGACCAAAAGTTGGGAAAATGTTAGTACCTATATATTACAACTTCACCTCAGTTGATCCTAACGCAGATAGAATCACTTATTATGTTATTTGGGATGATGGTTCAACAAATAACTGGTCTCCTTGGAAAAACTCAGGGGAATCTTACTGCGATAATCATACTTGGTATGTACCAATTAATTATACAATATTAGCAAAAGCTAAAGACAATTATGGTTCAGAAAGTGATTGGGCAACATTTGATATTATAATTCCTAGAAATAGAGCAGTAATAGAATGGTATAAAGTATTATTTAATCGATTTCCAATGCTATTTCAGATATTAAGAAATTTTCTGAAGGCAGGTATACATAAACAATCTTCATTAATTGGTTAAATAATTCTGTTACAAATGTTTCATTAAAACTATAAATATTTTTAATAAAATACTTTAACTAAATTAAACAATTTTAAAATTTAAATAAGATTAATAATTATTTAAAAAAGTTTTATATAGTGTTAATTACATTATCATATAGTTAACATGTGTTAATTACCGATAAAGTTGGGGGTAAACATGATGGATAGAAGCTTTAAAAAGGTTCTAATATTTGGAATATTTGTTTTATTTATCGGCGCAGCTGTTGCTCCAAGTATTAGTGGATATGATAAAAAAACAGAAATTAAATCAGTAAAGGAAGCTCCTACTGGTTTTCCATTGGATGAAGACGATTATATAAATGCTTTTTGGAAGTTTGATGAAGGTAGCGGTAACACAGCAGGTGATTCATCAGGACATAATTATGATGGAGAGATTCGTGGTGGGGCTACGTGGACTGATGGCCAGGTAGATGATGCATTGAATTTTGATGGCATAAACGATTATGTTTATCTAGATAATTATGCAAAATATTATTTAGGTTTTAATAAAACTGATGATTTGATAGTTACATTTTATTTTAGATCATCCTCAAATGATAAAGGTATTATGTATAGTATGAGTCATAATGATTGGAATTACAATCCAGGGTTTCATGTCGCCCTTGCTTCCAATGGTACAATTGAAGTTCAGGTATGGCGTACTATGTGCGGAATATTAACTTGGTCTAATGATACTTATAATGATGGTGAATGGCATTTTGTTAAAATTTATTATAATGGAATTTCATCCAGTCCTCTTGTGTATATCTACGTGGATGGAGATTTAGATAGTACTTATGAAAAATATGTATGTGATTTTCATTCTGATAATTTTAAATTGGCTCAGATGGGTAGAAATAGCTTTGAGGAAACTGATTATTTCGATGGGGATTTAGATGAATTTAAAATCATTAAATATTCTGGTGGTAACGAACAAGAACCGCCAGAAATTGATGGTCCGCAATATGGTGAAGCTGGTGTAGAATATGAATATACCTTTACTACCTATGATCCTGAGGGAGATGACATAGATATTATCTATATTGATTGGGATGACGGACCAATAGAGGAGATAAGTGGACCTTTTGAATCTGGTGAGGCAGTACCTGTGTCACATCAATGGGATGAAGAAGGCGAATATAGAATTAAAGCTAAATCTGAGGATTTCTGGCATACAAGTTCTTGGTCAGATGGTTATCCAGTTTACCTAGGTAATCAACCTCCGTCCCCACCAATAATTGAAGGTCCTTTTCATGGTGATCCTGATGTGGAGTATACATATTCGTTTAGATCAGAGGATATTGAGAAAAATAAAATTAAGTATATTGTTGAATGGGGTGATGGTACTAAAACAGAATCTAATTATTATTCCTCTAATCAAACAGTTGAACTACCCAATACTTGGGATGAACCAGGGGATTACATAATTAAAGCTCAAGCAATAGATGAATATGGTGCTGAAAGCATAGAATCAGAGTACAACATACGTATAGGAGATAAGGCTCCGCATAAACCTGATATTGATGGGCCAATAAGTGGCGGTCCAAACGTTGAAATTGACTTTGAATTTTCAGCAATTGATCCCGAAGGTGACCAGGTATGGTTTGATATTGATTGGGATGATGGAAACGTACTGACAGACGTTGGACCTTATGAATCTGGAGAGGTAGCTACAATCTCCCATATATGGACCACACAAGGGACCTACATTATTAAAGCAAGAGCAAGAGACACTTATTATAACTATAGTGACTGGGAAAGTTATCAGATTAAAATACCAAGGTTTAGAGGTTTCAACTATAATCTATTTGAACTATTTTTTGAACGATTCCAAAATACATTCCCTATATTAAAATATTTATTAGGATTTTAGATAATCTCATCCTATCTTTCTTTTATATATTAATATGAAATGTGATATAAAACTTTTAATATTAATAATTATATAACTAACATTAATTATAATTTAGAATTAATTTACTTAATTTAAAACGATAAGGAGGTAAAATGATGAAGAGAAGATGTTATAAAAATATTATTATGTTTGGAATATTTATTTTATTTGTCGGGTCCACTATCTTGCCAAATATAACTATTAAGGGAATTATTTTTTCTGAAGGAATTTATTGTTTAAGTGAAAATTCAAAAGACTTTTTTAATAACAGGTTTGAGTCAGAATGTTTTTTTGTAAAGATAGGTTATGAACCACCAGACCCACCAATAATAGAAGGGCCCAGATGTGGTGATCCAGGAGAGGAATTGACTTATACATTTGTATCTGATGATTTCGAAGGGGATAATGTTTTTTACTTTGTTGACTGGGGTGATGATACATTTGACGATTGGTTTGGACCGTTTCCATCTGGAGAAAAAGCAACTGCTTCCCATTCATGGGATGAAAAAGGAGGTTATGAAATTATTGCTAGGGCAAAAGACACACAAGATTCAGAAAGCGGATGGTCAGAACCATATTCTATACTGATAGGAGAAAATTCTCCACCTGAAAAACCTACTATTGATGGGCCTAAAAAGGGCTCAATGGGCACAGGATATGGATACATATTTGTTACAACAGACCCTGATGAAAATAAAATTATTTATGAAATCGATTGGGGGGATGGTAAAAGCGATGAAACAGAGCTACATCTTTCAGGTGAAGAAGTAGTTATTAATCATGCTTGGGATTTTCCTGGACTTTTTACAATAAAAGCTAGGGCAAAGGATGAATTTTGCGGTTCCTATAGTGAATGGTCAGAATATGATGTAAACATTCCACGAAACAGGGCTATAAAATTTAATTTTATAGGTTGGTTTTTTGAGCAATTTCAAAGTATATTTCAAATAATAGAAAATTTTATTAAATTGAATTGTTTATTTATAATATAAATAATATTATGCGAAAACTTATAATACTAAAAAGTGATATTAACATTTGTTAATTTGGAGGTGAATTATGAAGAGAATCATAATTGGAGCTTTAATTAGTATGCTGGTGCTAAGCAGTTTTATGGGCGCTTTTACGTCTGCAACTGCACAAAAGGAATCTATAGATACTGAACCTATTGGTCGGGATTATACCCACAATGTATTTGGAGAATATTTCACAGCAACAACTTGTGTTCCTTGCAAGTATACACATTCAGCATTGAAGATTTTGTATAATAATAATGCCCATCCGTTTTATTATATTACTTATGTATATAATAAAAACAACGTTTCAAAAATGAGAAAAACCGAGTTACAGATTGTAGGTGTACCTACAACATGTTGGGACGACGATTATGATAGAATTACAGGTGGAAGTGGCTCAAATGAAACAGAGATGGAAAAAATAAATGAAAGTATTCTTTTATGCGGAGCAAGGGATGTAAAAGATATTGACATATCCTTAAATGTTGAATGGCAAGGTGCTGTAAATCCATATCCACCAGATGATGCTACTCAAATTCCTATTGAAGCGGTATGTAATTGGACTATTACTGAGATGAAGATTGACGTTGC
>SMTZ1_10017412_pt1 | contig 16162 bp, 13 predicted proteins | sample DeeMarSWOR136_30_FD_25667 | JGI IMG/M metagenome (IMG submission 25667)
CGGACAAAGACTGGGCAAAGGCCGATGCCCTAAGGGTCCGCCTCCAGGAGATGGGAATTGTGCTTGAGGACGGCCCCGACGGCACCACCTGGAGATACGATATATAGATAATTGCCTAAAGTGGGTTTTGGGACATTGGCTAAGATGAATCATAAACCTGAACTTTAGCCTCATTAGAGAGGGTCGAAAAACCTGATTCTGAGAGGCTGATGGAAAATGTCCAGATGCAAGGCTTCCGAAGTCCCGAGGAATGAGGCGTACAGAGAAGTACGCCGCAGTGACGAGGGATGAGGGTAAGCGTTTTCCGACAGCCTCTATCACTTCTTATGTTTGAACTGGTTACACATCTTGAACCTTGCGGGGATCAGCCCCATGCGATCGAGTCCCTTTCTGAGGGCGTTAAAGAGGGACTGCGCCATCAGGTTCTTCTGGGTGTGACTGGGTCTGGCAAGACCTTCACCATGGCCCACGTCATAGCGCGCACACAAAAACCCACCCTGATCATAGCCCCCAACAAAACCCTGGCTGCACAGCTATTTGGAGAGTTGAAAAATTTCTTCCCTCACAACGCCGTGGAATACTTTGTCAGTTACTACGATTACTACCAGCCTGAGGCCTACATTCCACAAACAGACACCTATATCCAAAAAGATGCCCACATCAATGATCACATTGACAAGATGCGGCACTCCGCCACCCGCTCCCTCCTGGATAGGGATGATGTGATCATTGTGGCCAGCGTCTCATGTATCTACGGTCTTGGTTCGCCTGAGGCCTACCATAATCTTCTCCTTTATGCGGAAAAAGACGATGTCCTCCCAAGGGAAGAAGCCATAAAGAAATTGGTGGAAATCCATTATGAGCGAGGAGAAATAGATTTCTACCGGGGCAGGTTTCGTGTCCGTGGCGACGTTCTGGATATCTATCCGGTCCATGAGGAGGACCGCGCGGTGCGCATCCATTTTTTTGGAGACGTGGTGGAGGCGATTCAGGAGATAGATCCGTTGACGGGGAGGGCGACAAGGGAACTCAATCGCATCACCATTTATCCTGCAACCCACTATGTGACCACGGTCGATATCAGGGAAAGGGCCATAGAGAACATCAAAAAGGAGCTTGCAAAGAGGGTTGAAGATTTCCGCTCACAGAACAAGCTGCTCGAGGCCCAGCGGATAGAGGAGCGGACCCTGTTCGATTTGGAGATGATGATTGAGATGGGCTATTGCCATGGCATTGAAAACTATTCCAGGCATCTTACAGGAAGAGCCCCTGGGGAACCGCCGCCCACCCTTCTCGACTACTTTCCAAGGGACTTCCTGGTCATTCTTGATGAAAGCCATATCACGGTTCCACAGCTCAATGGCATGTACAATGGGGACCGGTCCAGGAAAGAGACCCTTGTCCAATATGGGTTTCGCCTCCCTTCAGCCCTTGATAATAGGCCCCTTAAGTTTGAAGAATTTGCCAGCAAAGTCCGACAGGTCCTCTATGTGTCGGCCACACCGGGCCCTTATGAACTTGAAAAATCGGAATCGGTCACAGAGCAAATCATAAGGCCCACGGGCCTTATGGATCCAGAGATCGTTGTGCGGCCTGCCAGCAATCAAGTAGATGATCTCCTTGGTAGGATCAGGGAAAGGGTGGCACAAAATGAACGCATCCTTGTCACAACCCTCACCAAAAGGATGGCTGAAGATCTGGCCGACCATTACAGCGAATTGGGCCTGAAGGTGCAATATCTGCATTCTGATATAAAAACGATTGAGAGGATGGCCATTATCAGGGATCTCAGGCTGGGGGTCTTCGATGTGCTTGTGGGCATCAATCTCTTGAGAGAAGGGCTCGACCTCCCTGAGGTATCCCTGGTGGCCATCCTTGATGCGGACAAGGAGGGATTCCTGCGCTCAGAAAGATCCATTATTCAGACCTGCGGCAGGGCTGCCAGAAATATTAATGGCACGGTTCTTCTCTATGCAGACGACATGACAGGATCCATGCGGAGGGCCATCGCGGAGAGCACCCGCCGTCGTGAGATGCAGTTGGAATATAACAGAGTTCATAATATTACACCCGCATCCATCCAAAAAAACATTGAAGATGTGCTTGGGTCTGTTTATGAGGCGGATTATGTGACCGTCCCTGATATGGCAGAGGAGGAGGCGGAATATCTCACACCGGAGCTTATCCGGGATATGGTCAGAGATCTTGAAAAGAAGATGAAGAGGGCGGCCAAGCAGCTGGAGTTTGAAGAGGCTGCCCGTTTCAGGGATGAGATACGGTCATTAGAACAGAAAGAGCTTGATGTGCGCGGGTAGCTTCGCTTCGCTTTCGCTCCTCTCAGGAGGAATGGGGGGACGGGGGGACGGCGAAAGGGAGAAACGGGCAAAAAGGGGAACGGGCAAACGAACCACACCATATAAAGAAAGGAATCTTTTCAGATGGAAGATGACATTCGCTGGATGAAGACACATTGCGCGAGAATGGACCATGGAGGCTGTGCACTTCTGGTTGGAGTCAAGCATAACAAAATCGTCAAGGTCAAAGGGGACCCGGACGGTTTTCTAAACAAGGGCTATGTCTGTCCCAAAGGCCTGGCATCCCCGGACCGACTCACCCATCCTGATCGTCTCAAACACCCCTTGAAAAGGGTCGGGGAACGGGGAGAAGGAAAATGGAAAAGGATATCCTGGCCGGATGCCATTGGGGAGATCAGCAAAAATTTCAAGATAATAAAAGAAAATCATGGCGCCAAGGGGGTTGCCTTTTGCCAAGGCATGCCCAAAGGCCTGGAACACTTTGTCATGGTCCGCCTGGCGAATACCTTCGGTTCTCCCAACGTGGTGGGCATCCAGGACGTCTGTCACATGCCACGTGAAATAACCGGGATCCACAGCTGCGGGTTTTATCCTGTGGTGGATTTCCATCACCCGAGCAAACTGGTCATACTCTGGGGAAGCAATATCACCAGCACCAACGAGGAGGGCGCCATATGCAGTCTTATGTTGAATCAAATCAACAATGGGACCGAACTGATGGGGATAGACCCCAGGAAGACAGAGCTTGCAGATAAAGCCAGGTTTTGGCTCCAGATAAGACCGGGGTCGGATAATGCCCTGGCGCTCGCTTTCCTCAATGTCATCATCGGGGAAGGGCTTTATGATCGGGATTTCGTCGAGCACTGGACACACGGTTTTGAGGAATTGGCCAGTCATGTCCGGGAATATACACCAGAGAAGATGTCCGAGGTGACCTGGGTGCCGGCAAATCTCATTCGAGAGGCTGCAAGATTTTATGCCCAGTCCCGTCCAGCGGCCATTCAGTGGGGTAACCCCATTGAACAGAATGTGCACAACTTTGATACGGTGCGGGCCTTTGTCTGCCTCATGGCCATATGTGGGAATCTGGATGTGCCGGGCGGCAACATTCAAGCCAATGAGCCCAAAACCTGTAATTTTGGAGAGTTTGTGAGGGCAGACCTCATCCCCTCAAAAAGAAAGGAGATGATTCACGCCTATCACCAGACCATCCCCAGAATGATGAACGTTCCACCCGCTTTTTTCAGAAAGGCGGTGCTTGAAGGAGTCCCCTATCCCGTGAAAGGGGCCTATATGCACGGGACCAACCCCATACTTGCCTATGCGGATAGCCTAAAGACCTATGAGACCTTGATGAACCTGGACTATTTGGTTGTCTCTGAGGTATTTATGACCCCTACAGCATCCTTTGCAGACATCGTGCTTCCAGCGGCCACCCACTTTGAATTCAACGACATTGGTCATTGGGGCATTGGTCATGGTTTTATATTGGCCCGGCCCAAGGTGGTCGATCCTCCTGATTACATCCAGTGAATACTGGTACGACGATTATGAGGAGCTTTTAGAGGAGGTTGTGAAGCCGAGTGGCCTCAGCTACAAGGCCTTTGTCGATAAAGGATATCTGGCGGGTGAAAATCAGTTCAAGAAGTATGTCTCCACGGGGTTTAAAACCCCGAGTGGTAAGGTGGAGTTGGTCTTATCTCAGGCAGAAAAGTTTAAAGTCTCTACCCTGCCTCAATTTGTTGGCCTTCCAGAGGAGAGTGATCCTGAGTATCCACTGGTCTTGACCAGTTGCAAGAGCCGCATTCATCCTACAGGTGGTTGGAGAGACTCAGAAAGCAAAGGCCACATCCAAAGACTGAGATTCATCCGGATACCGCTGCAGAACATGGTATACAGGATGGCTATGAAGTGATCGTTGAAACCAGGTTCGGCGAGATAACCCAGTTGGCTCACCTCACTGAAAAGATCCATCCAAAGGTCATTAACGCAGCCTATGGGTGGTGGTTCCCGGAGGGGACGGCTGAATCTCAGTATGACTGGAAGAAATCTAATTTCAACATCCTCACTTCTGCAGAGAAACTGGGCAAGGCCTTCGGCACCCCTAATCTCAAAGGCATAGGCTGTAAGATAAGAAAGAAATAACGGAAGTAGGCATTTTCGTTTTTTGAAAGCCTGAGCCTTATAAAACGGACATAGGGCCTCCTTATGGAAATTCCTCTCATAAAAGATATCCTCATCATATTTGCGCTTTCTATGGTGGTGCTCTTCGTTTGCCACAGGCTGAAGATCCCTGCAATCGTCGGTTTTCTCTTAACTGGATTACTGGCAGGCCCACACGGACTGGGGTTGATAACGGCGGACAAAGAGGTGGAAGTTCTGGCTGAAATCGGTGTCGTGATGCTTCTTTTCACCATTGGTATCGAGTTCTCCCTGAGAGACTTCCTTCGCATCAAGAGGGCCGTATTGATGGGAGGGTCTTTTCAAGTTTTGTTGACCCTTGCAGCAACCTTCCTTTTCTCCAGGCATCTTGGTTATGGGCTGGGTCAATCGGTTTTTGCTGGCTTTCTTGTCGCCCTGAGCAGCACGGCCATCGTCCTGAAACTTCTCCAGGACCGTGCTGATATTGAAAGCCCCCATGGACAGACAACGCTCGGTATTCTTATTTATCAGGACATTATTATTGTGCCGATGATCCTGCTTACACCTCTTTTGGCTGGAAAGGCAGGCGATTTGGGCACCTCTCTTCCCCTCCTCCTAGCTAAAGCGATCGGCATCATCTTTCTGATCATCTTAAGTGCTGAGTATGTTGTTCCAAAGATACTTTATTACATTGCTCGCACACGTAGCAGAGAACTCTTTCTTTTAAGTATTGTCGTTATGTGCCTTGCCGTTGCCTGGCTTACCCACAGCATGAAACTGTCGCTCGCCCTTGGTGCCTTTTTGGCAGGCTTGACCATTTCCGAATCTGAGTATAGTCACCAGGCTCTCAGTAATATCATACCCTTTAGAGACCTCTTCACCAGCTTCTTTTTCATCTCCATAGGTATGCTACTCGATATCCATTTTCTTTTTGCAAGGCCAGGTCTCGTGTTTCTTCTTGCCCTTGGGATCCTCTTCGTAAAGTCGCTCCTGGGCATAGCAGCAGCTCTCTTGCTCGGTTTGCCCTTGCGTACAGCGATCCTTGTGGGATTGGCCCTCAGCCAGGTGGGAGAATTTTCTTTCATCCTATCTGAGGAAGGCGTGAAGTATGGTTTATTAGGCGGAGATATCTTTCAGTTATTTCTGGCCGTGTCGGTTCTAACGATGGCTGCAACACCTTTCATCATCGTACTGGGGCACCGAATCGCTGAAGTTTTCCTGCGCTTACCGCTGCCGAAAAAACTAAAATCGGGCCTGTATCCTTTGCAAGGGCTGACAGATGCCGGGAAAAAGGTCACTCTAAAAGAGCACCTTATTGTTGTTGGATTTGGGGTAAATGGCAGAAATGTGACCAGGGCGGCCAAGTCAGCCGGTTTGCCCTATCTTATTATCGAAATGAATCCGGAAACTGTGAGGGCTGAAAAAGAGAAAGGAGAGCCCATCTACTATGGGGATGCAGGACAGGAAGCTGTCCTCGTTCATGCGAATATTAAAGAGGCAAGAATAGTCGTGTTGGTTATATCCGACCCTGCTGCCACCCGCAGAACGGCTCTCCTGGCCCGTCGTCTCAATCCTGATGTCCATATCATCGCGAGAACCCGTTTTCTCCAAGAGATGGAACCCTTGTATAAGCTGGGAGTAAATGAAGTTATTCCAGAGGAGTTCGAGACATCTGTGGAAATCTTCTCAAGGGTCCTGACCAGATATCTCATACCCAGAGACGAAATAGATCGTTTCGTGACTGAGGTACGGTCGGACGGATATGAGATGTTTCGACGCCTTCCTCAAGACGGAACAGCTTTTTGCGATTTGCAATCCTATATTCCAGATCTGCAGATTAACACAGTAAGGGTAGGCAATGCTTCTCCATTTGTTGGGAAGACCTTGGCTGAAGTTGGGCTGCGCAAAAAATACGGTGTGACCTTGCTTGCCATACGTCGCGATAAAGAGATACTTTCCAATCCCAATGCTGATACAAAAATCGAGGCTGGCGATATATTGGTCCTTCTTGCACGCATTGAGAATCTCGCTGAGATGACTCCGCTTCTGTCCTCGGGTTGAAAAATTGAAGATCTACGAATCGGCTTATCTTTAGTTTCTTCAGAGGGCCTCAATGATGAAATGCCCAAAATGCCCGTTTGAGAATCCGGAGACTGCCAAGTTTTGCGTCGAATGCGGCAACAAATTAGAAATAGTATGTCCAAATTCTGGCGTCCCCAATGCACCAAGTATTGGGCCGTACTTGTTCAGCAAGTCGTTGAAGCCCCACATTTTAAAGGGAGGGGCATTCTGGCATATACGCGTAAAGAGGAATTATGGATCTCAATGGACTTTGGACGCCAGAGTGGGCCTACAGTCCATTCATCAAAGCTTCCTGATCTTCACAGAACTCACCTTGAATTCCGGGATCTTGGCCAGTGGATCGAAAGCATCCGCGTTGGTGAGCACATTTGTGGGGCTTTCTCCAAAATGTATAGGCAAAAAAACCATGCCGGGTTCCACCGAGGAGGTTATCCTTGCAGGGGCCTCTATCTCGCCCCTCCGGGATGAAAGGAGCAGTATATCGCCAGCCTTCACGTTCAGTGCTTCGGCGTCTTCTGGATGAATGTCCACATAGCCCGCTTTTTGCTCCACGTCAAGATGGGGAGATATCCTTGTCATGGTACCGGTGTGGAAATGGGCAAACATGCGGCCAGTGGTGAGGCAATGGGGATACTCCTCATCCGGGCTCTCCGCCGGCGCTCGATAGTGGATTGCATGGAATTTCCCTTTTCCCCTGGAAAAGCGATCTTTATGAAGATAAGGGGTTCCTGGGTGATCCTTATCGGGGCAAGGCCACATCAAGCCATCAATTCCAAGACGTTCATAACTCATACCACCATAGAGATTTGGGGTTAAAGCTGACATTTCCGTGAAAATCTCTTTGGCGCTCTCATAATTCATCTCATACCCCATAGCCGTAGAGAGCTTACAGATAATCTCCCAATCCGCAAGGGCATCTCCAACCGGTTCAATCGCTCTGTTAATTTTCATGCAACGGCGCTCTGAATTCGTGAAGGTTCCCTCCTTTTCAGCAGAAGAGGCCGCGGGAAAGACCACATGGGCGACCTGGGCAGTCTCGGACAGAAAGAGATCCTGTACAATCAGGAGGTCGAGGTTTTTCAAGGCATGATTAAAATGGTTCCAGTCAGGATCACTCAGCTTAGGATTTTCCCCGATCACATACAAGGCCTTCAACTTCCCCTCCAACATGGCCGATACCATGTCTGTGATGGTCAAACCTACTCGATTCGGGATCTTTCTCCCCCACGCTTTGGAGAATCTCTCGTTGACTTCCGGGTCACTCACCGGCTGGTAGCCAGTCAACACATTTGGCAGGCCTCCTAAATCGCATGCACCTTGAACATTATTCTGTCCTCGTAAGGGATTCACCCCCCCGCTCCGTACGCCCACATACCCGCAGAGCATGGCCAGGTTGCAGCAGGATTTGACATTGTCCACGCCCGTGGTGTGCTGCGTGATGCCCATGGCATAGAGCAAGGAACCCGGGGGGTTTGTGGCATACAGCTCCGCCATCCGTTGAAGCTCTGGAGGGGAGACACCGGTAATGTCCTTAACCTTTTCGGGGGTATATTCTCCCACAACCCTCGCCAGCTCTTCGTAGTCCTCGGTCCTCTCCTCGATGTACTCTTTCGCCTGCCAGTCACTACGGATGATGATGTTCATCATCCCGTTGAGGAGAGCCACATCGCTACCGAGACGATGTCTTACGGCTATATCGGCAAAGCGCGCCAGGTGTATGTTTCTTGGATCGGCCACAATCAGTTTGGCGCCCTTCTCCTTGGCTCTGATGATGCGGCGTGCTATCAAGGGATGGCATGCTGTCGTGTTAGAACCGATGACGAAGACACAGCCGGCATCCTCGATCTCGGAAATGGAATTGGTCATCGCTCCACTGCCGAATGCGGCGACAAGACCTGCCACCGTGGAGGAATGTCAAAGACGGGCACAGTGGTCAACGTTGTTGGTGCCGATGGCAGCCCTGGCAAATTTCTGAGCGAGGTAGTTCTCCTCATTGGTCATCTTCGCTGAAACCAGCACCCCGAAGCTGTCAGGACCATGTTTTTCGATGATGGCCATAAGACGCTCGGAGGTGAACTGGATGGCCTTATCCCAGGTGACCTGACGAAATCGCCCATTCATCTTGGTGAGAGGTGATCTCAAGCGCATGGGGCTGTTCACATATTCGTGAAGCTGCCAGCCTTTTTTACACAGTTTCCCCTCGTTTACGGGATGTGTCTTCAAGGGCATAGTCCCCTTGAGTTTCCCGTTGATAACCTGGAAAAGGACACCGCACCCGGTGCCGCAATATGAACATACGGAGGGAACAATTCTGGAATTCATCTTTCTTACTCCATCGGATAAATGGAATACACGGTTCACCCGGCGCTCAAGGATTTGGGCTCCAACGTGACCTTATCGCCGAGTATATTGAACGGTGACTGGCTGGAATCGATTCCGGCCTTATAGTCAAACAGATCCATCGTGATCTGGTTTACTATTTTGTAAAGCAGCCTCAGTGGAATATCCATGGGGCAGGCATCTTCACACAGACCACAGTCTATGCATCGCCCTGCCATATGCACGGCTCGAACCAGGTGAAAAATAGGCACTTCCACGGGCAGGTCACCGGTGCTCACGAGTTCATGGTGCTCCAGGCTGCATTCCTTGCAAAAACAGACAGGACAGGCATCCCTGCATGATGCATTTTTCAAATTCATACAGCCATCTCCTCAAGCGTTCATCCCTGTTGAATTCTTTGACATCATCCATATCCATGTTGTTGTCTATCCCCACCGACTTCTTCTGGGATTCCGTTTTTGGCTGACTGAGCAGAGAGCAGTCCGCCTGTTCTTTGAGCTGGGAAGGGCAGCAGTTCACTGGAATCAGCTTCACATTTTCAGGCTTCAGTTGTCTCCAGACAAACAGGACGTTCAATGCCCGCTGGTTGCAGTCGCGGGCCAGTAGCCCGATCTTTATGTCCGGATCTTCTTCAGCCAGTTTGATGGCCATCTTTTCAAGGGGGTAGCGTGCTGGCCCTTCAACAAGGGCTTCTACCTCTTCCATCCTATCCTTGAGGAAAAAATGGGGGAGGGGATGTCCTTCCACCATCCTGTATCCCAGAAATATATCCACCTCACCCTGTTCTAGCCACTTCTTGACCTGCTCCTTCATGTCTTACTCCTTCTACGGCGCTGGCTGTACTTGTTTGCATTTCAGATGTCACTTCTAGGATGGGCATTTCGGGTCCGCCCGACAAAGGGTTAGGTCCCAGCGCCCTTATCTTCTCTGTAAAATCGGTCATCACCTGGGCAAACTTCTGGGCCTCTGCCGAGGAAATCCACGCCAGGTGCAAACGACCCTCCAATCCCACGATGGCGAGCAGCTCCTGCAAGAAAGCGATCCTTTTGATCGTCATGTAATTACCATACAGGTAATGGCATTCACCAATATGTCACCCGCCCACAAAGACACCGTCGGCCCCGCTCTGAAGGGCTCTCAAGATATAATGGGGCGAGACGGTGGCCGAACACATAACGCGAATAGGACGAATATTAGGAGGATATTTCATCCGGCTCACACCGGCCAGATCAGCTGCACTGTAAGTGCACCAGTTACACATAAAAGCGATTATTTTGGGTTCAAATTTGTCCCTTTCCACTTTTGCCTCCTTATTCTTTTAAGCCGAGAGTGCGCCTCTGATTTGGGCATACAATTCCCGTCTATCAAATCCCATTAGGATCACGGCTTCAGAAGGACATGTTGCAGCGCAGGCACCACAACCTTTGCACAAAGCCTCATTCACGACAGCAACCTGTTCCCCATCATCAAAGGTGATCGCGCCGTAAGGGCATACGTTGATGCACCCATAGCATCCGGAGCAGAGCTCAGGCACGATACGCGAGACAAGGCCCCCAACCTTAATACCTTCTTTCGCCAGGACCGTGAGGGCACGTGATGCGGCCGCGCGGGCCTGGGCGATGCTCTCTTCAACAGGTTTAGGATAATGGGCCATGCCGCAAAGGAAGATGCCATCGCTGGGAAACTCCACCGGCCTCAGCTTTTGATGGGCTTCCAGGAACCACCCGTCCATGTCTAATGGAACTTTAAACAATTGAGCCAGATCCTGATCCTTGTGAGATACGATAGCCGTCGCCAAGCAGAGAATATCTACTTTAACCGAGATTGTACGATCAAGGATTGTGTCTCTGAATTGCAGCTCCACTCGATTACCCTTCGGCGTGGCCACGGGTTTTTCATCTAACACGTAAGGAAAGAAGAGGACGCCTTTAGCCCTCGCCTCCCTATAAAGGTCTTCCCTCTTTCCATAAGTCCTTATATCCCTGTACAAGACATATACGTTGGTCTCCTTGTTCCTGCGCTTGAACTCCAAGGCACTGACCAAGGAATGGGTGCAGCAAACCTTTGAACAGTAGGGATTCTCCTCATTTCTGGATCCGACACACTGGATAAAGGCCACATCTGTGACCCGATCCAGCCGAGGATCATTATCCAGAAAAAGCTTATCCATTTCCAGATGGGTCATTACGGCGTCATGTTCCCCGTATAAGTATTCGTCGGGCGTGTACTCTTTGGCACCAATCGCAAGGACGGCCACACCGTGATCTATGGCGTCAGTTGAGGTGCCGTCACTAACCTCGGTCGTGAAGTTACCCACAAAGCCGTCCACATTCATGACCATAGAATTTACATGCGCCGTAATATTTTCTTCGGATTCAACAGCCCTTACCAGGTCTTTCACATGGGAGGCGATCTCCTCGCCTTTGTATGTTCTGTGAAGTCCGAGTGCCTGGCCCCCAAGGGACCCGGACTTCTCCACCAGATGAACAGGATATCCATGACGGGCCAGGGAGAGGGCCGCTGTCATCCCTGCGATACCGCCTCCCACCACAAGCGCCGAACGGTTGATGGGCAGGTCCCTTTCCTTTAGGGGACTGAGAAGTGCAGTCTTTGCCACAGACATTCGTACCAGGTCTTTTGCCTTTTCTGTGGCCGCATCCGGATCATCTGGGTGGACCCAGGAATCGTGATTCCTGATATTGGCCATCTCAAAAAGATATTTGTTCAGACCGGAGTTAATTAGTGTTTCCTGAAAAAGGCCTTCATGGGTTCTCGGCGTACATGCCGCCACCACCACGCGGTTTAGGCCCTGCTCCTTTATGACCTCCACCATCTTGTCCTGGGTATCCTGGGAACAAGTAAACAGGTTCTCTTCCACATAGGCCACATGGGGAAGGGTCTTGGCATATTCTGCCACCTCCGGGACCCTCACCACTCCCCCGATATTTATCCCGCAATTACATACAAAAACCCCTATCCGCGGTGGCTCCCTGGTTACATCTCTCTCGGGAGGCCTTTCGACCGTTTTGGTCATGGTGTGACGTACTGAGGCTAGACCTTCTGTCGCGGCACAGGCGGCGGCGCTTGCTTCCATGACCGACGAGGGAATATCCTTGGGACCGGTAAAGGCGCCGCAAGCGTATATTCCCGGCACCGAAGTAGCCACGGGATGAAAGGAATCCGAAAGGACAAAATCATAACCATCCAGCTCAACGCCAAGCCGATCTGCCAGCTCAACGACCCTCTCATCCGTTTCAAGGCCTGTTGAAAGGACGACCATGTCGAAGATCTCCTCATCCAGTCTCCCGTCTTCCCTTGCGTACCGAACCAGAAGATCATCCGTGCCCGGTGCCGGGTCCAACGAATGAATCCGTGCTCGGATGAATCGTACCCCCTCATTCTTGGCCTTCTCATAATAACGATCAAAATCTTTCCCTTGGGTGCGCATGTCCATGTAGAAGACAGCACAGTCAATAGGGATACTGCTATGTTCCTTGGCAATGATTGTCTGTTTAACGGCATACATGCAGCAGACAGAAGAGCAATATCCGTTTTTGAAACGGTTAACATCCCTTGATCCCACGCATTGAAACCAGGCGATTTTCTGCGGCTCCTTCTCGTCCGAAGGCCGTACCAGATGTCCCATGAAGGGGCCGGTCGCAGAGAGTATCCGTTCGAATTCAATGGAGGTTAAGACATTGGCTTGGCTAGCGTATGAATAGGTGTCGTAAGATCCGGGGTCGAAGGACTTAAAGCCGGGTGACAAGATGATAGAGCCCACAGTGAGCCTTATCTCTTTTTCCGCATCATTGAAGTCTATGGCTCCCGTGGGACAGAACTTTTCACAGGCCTTGCATTTGCCCTTTTTGAAATAGATGCAGTTCTCCGGGTCAATAACATATTTAAGAGGCACGGTTTGCGAATAGGGCACATAAATCGCCTTGCGTTTCGACAGTTTTCCATTATACGTGTCGTCCACCTTTTTAGGACATTTCTCGGAACAGGTCCCGCAGGCTATACACTTGTCCATATCTACGAAACGCGGATGTTGCACAAGAGTGACCTGAAAATGGCCTTCTTTTCCCGATACATGTTTCACCTCGCTGAGGGTGAGCAGCTGGATATTGATATGCCGGCCGACCTCGACCAGTTTCGGCGCAAGGATTCACATGGAACAATCATTGGTGGGAAAGGTCTTGTCCAGCTGGGCCATAACCCCCCCGATGCCCGGCGACCTTTCCACCAAGTAGACGTAATACCCCGAATCTGCAAGATCAAGGGCAGCCTGCATACCCGCGATACCGCTGCCTACAACCATGACGCTGCCTTGCAATTCCTTAGTGGAAACTATGTTTTTCATGGACAAACTCCCGCTTTATCTCTTCAGCAAACTCACTCTGGTCATTGTTCATACGAGAATGTTTTCAGCGTTCTCATAACGGCCATCCGACTCTCGGTATCACGACTACCATACCTCCCTTTCCAGCCGTTTTAGGATGAACATGAGCTGTTTTTGTGTGAGCTCGCCAACGTTATCATTGATCCACTTCAGGTCCCCCGAGAGGATGGCCGCCTTGGCTTCGCTGGAGAGCTGATACTCCTCCAGAACTTCCGGTCCTCGCTCCATCAGATCACGCCAGAATGTGGAATCCTCATATGTCCTGTCCAGGACACGAATGACTTCACGTTTCTGAATGAGTCTCCCCTCTTTGGTGTCCGATAAGAATCTTTCGGTGGCACCCTTCTCCCTTTCCTTTAACGCCTCATCTACGGCAGCCAGGAAATCATCATCAGTAAAAGGTTTTCGAAGATAGTCGGAAACCCCCATTTTCGCAGATTCAACAGCAGAGGAAACGGATGGGTACCCCGTAATGATAACTACCTTTACCTCCGGTCGCTCCTCCTTGATCTCTCTAATCACATCCATGCCGTCAATGTCAGGTAGACGAAGATCGGCCACCACAAGGTCAAAGCCGTTCCCCCTGAATGTATCGAGTGCCTCTAATCCGGTCATGGCCACGTCGACACCATACCCCTCTTCGCTGAGAACCAACTTAAGACCATTGGCCACGCTGAGCTCATCCTCCACAAGGAGGACATGCGGATGATGGATGTGCATTGCACCCCTACTCTCTTTCCTTGCCTCCATGACTGTGCCTCCCTTTGTTGTTAAATCATTACGCCGAGTTTGCCCGCAAACCCTTCAGCGGGCGCTTCTACAATGTGTAGTACAGCAAATACCGTTCCAGTTAAGATTTCTCTAGCCGAGAGAGGGAAAATGATCGTTTTTAATAGTTTTTTCAAGAGCTTTGCCTAAAAGCGAGGGGTGATGAATTGGACTTTGAGGGGCCAAACTGTATGAGAGCACATACATGGGCTTTTGAGCTATTACCAGAACAACGAATGAATTCAGCCAGTTATGACCGCATGGCCATTCATACACATTATAGTCGGAAAACAGAAGGGCTGGGTCTAGTGGTTTGGGGCAGCGCTTCTACATTGGCCCTTGACGGGACAAAGCCGTTTCTTATAACCTATTATAATTGGGAAAATTCTCTTAATTTGCCACACCAACTTATGTGGGCTCAACCGTAGAAGGATTTCAGATGGATCCCTCAATAAATATCGAGGCATTTAATTGTATTTTTAGGGATATCAGCCCTTCAATGAAAACTGGCGTTAAGCCGGGTGAGATTGCGAGGATGCTGTTAAAGAGAACCGTTGAAGTGCTTAAGGCCAAAGGCGCTGTCATCCGTACCTTGAACCTGGAAACCAACCAACTGGATCTGGCCGTCTCTTATGGTATGAGCGACAGATTTCTTTCCAAGGGGCCCGTTTCCTGGGAAAAAGTCATTAGAGAACTGGGTAAAAAAAACGAGCTCCGTGTCATACTGGATCCTTTTGAGAATCCCTGTATTCAGTACCCCAGAGAGTTATGGGAAGAAGGGGTCCGTATGGTAGCAGACGCCCCACTCATCATGTGGGAAAGAACCATTGGAATGCTCAGGATATACTTTGCTGAAAAGAAGGAAATTTCCCTTGAAGAACGTAAGTTTTTGATATTTGCATCCCGTCAAGGCGCTTGTGCCATTAGTGAGGCGGGATTGCTGGAAAAGCAAAGGATCCAGTATGAGCGTTTGGCCCTCCAGACCGAAAAGATGTCGTCCCTGGGCCGAATGGCGGCCGGTATCGCCCACGAGATCAACAATCCCCTGGCTGGTATACTCCTTTACAGTTCAAACCTCATCAAGAAGGCACCAAAGGAAGGACCCCTCAGAGAAGGCCTGGAAGTCATCATCAGTGAAACCAAGAGATGCAAGGCAATCATTCAGGATCTGTTGGAATTCTCTCGAGTGGGAGAGCCTAAAAAAGCTTTTGCCGATCTCAATGAGATCATTGAAAAGGCCTTGTCCATTCTTGAAAATGAGTTTAATCTCCGCCATATCCGTATAGAAAAGCATTTATCGAAGAAAATGGAAGATGTTTACCTGGATGAACAACAGATAAGGCAGGTATTTGTCAATGTTTTACTCAACGCGGCACAGGCTATAGATAAGAAGGGTGTGATCACTATCAGGAGTCTTGTTGAACGTGGGAAAAAGTCTGTAAGGGTTGAAATTATTGATTCGGGACCTGGTATTCTCGAGGATCATCTTCCCAGAATATTTGAACCCTTCTTTTCCACGAAAACAAACGGTACGGGGCTGGGACTCTCCGTCAGCTTTGGTATTATCCAGAACCACAACGGCAAGATCCAGGTATCAAGTCCAACTGGAAACGGAACGTGCATCACGATCGATTTCCCCCTCCCCGGCGGATCCCTTACCAAGGGAACCAGAGGTGGTCGAAATGAAACCCCCTAATATCCTGGTCATAGACGATGAAAGCGTCATTTGTGACGGGTGTCGCATGGCATTGGAGGAAAAAGATTATGATGTGAGCATCTGTATGACTGGAAAGGCAGGGCTTGAGGCCATCCTGGACGGCACATGTGACGTGGTCTTGCTGGACATGAAGTTGCCCGACATTGACGGAATGGATATCCTCAGGACGGTTCAGGAGAAGAAGTCTAATGTGTATGTCATTGTCATGACCGGCTATTCCACGGTCCAAAATGCCGTGGAGGCCATGAAACTGGGGGCCTTCGATTACCTCTCCAAACCTTTCACAGATGATGAACTGGTACTCATGGTGCAGAAGGCCATTGAAAAAAAGAGCTTGGTTGAAGAAAACATCTCTCTCCGCAAGGAGCTCCTCGACCGGTTTAGCTTTAGCAACATCGT
>SMTZ1_10003341_pt1 | contig 16160 bp, 14 predicted proteins | sample DeeMarSWOR136_30_FD_25667 | JGI IMG/M metagenome (IMG submission 25667)
TTAGTTTTTGAACCGCTGCATGTTTTTTACAATTAAAATGTTCTTACTTCTTAAATTCAAAACAAATTACTATATTTTTGCATGCTGCATAAATTCATTTTTTCGATTATTTTGCTTTTTTTATGTCGCTGCGCGATACTCACTGAGCAGGTAACCGTTACACAAGGTATGAGCAATTTTCCCGCCGGTTTAGATCCTGCCAGGAATTTTGATGTAAATGATATTCAAATTTATGCCCAGATATACGAAACCTTGCTGACACTCGATAATGACTTTAAAACACTCAGACCACATTTAGCTACTCACTGGGATGTCTCAGATGATGCAAAGTGTTACACGTTTTATTTACGTCCCGGTGTAACCTTTCACGATAATAGCAATTTCACAGCTCACTCAGCCAAATATGCCTTCGAACGACAAATTAAATTGCATCATTCTTTTCCAATTTTTGAAAATATTGACTCTTTTATTGTGCTTGACTCACTTATTTTACAAATCAAATTAAAAGTTCCTCACGCCATATTTCTATATGCCCTGGCATCACCCATTGGGCTGGTGGCCATCTCACCAATGGCATTACAGAAATATGGAGATGATATCGCATATCATCCTGTTGGTAGCGGTCCCTTTCGCTTTCATGAAGCGATAAAGGATGATAAAATAGTATTAAAAGCATACTCAAATTATTGGCATGGCGGGAATAACATTGATTATATTATATTTAAATTTTACAATGACAATTACCAGCGCGAGCAATCGATTGAGCGTGATAACGTTGACATCCTTTATGCCATATCAAGTTATTATGTTGACCGTCTTAAATGGTTGGGCACCATCGATTTCTATATCCAAAAACCTGCTAATGTCATTTATCTTGGTTTTAATAATAAAAGTACTCCATTTAATGATCCTACACTTCGTAGGGCGATTTTCAAAGCAATCAATATTCCAAAATTTGTCCACAATCTTACTAGAGGAAATGCAGAGATTGCCCGCGGTCCCATCCCTACCGCTTTGTTAAATTATAGAGAATTAGAACAGGATAAGTATGATTACTTACAGGCAAAACAATTGTTAAAAAAAGCAGGTTACGCTGATAGTTTGCAGGTAAAGCTCTTTTATCCCGAGATGGCTTTTTCCAGACATACTATCTTAGAATTCTTGAAAACGGAACTGGCAAAGGTTGGCATCTCGATAAAGGTTACCCGATTCAATTCCTGGGAGGCGCTTGATCGAGCAATCGTATACGACAGTTCACAAATGTTTATTGATAGCTATGGTAGTGAGGTAATCGGCGATCCGTGGAATTTTTTGTATTCTCTTTTTTATTCCAATTCCCCACAGAATAGAATGAACTATCACAATGCAATTATTGACAGTCTCCTTGATCAGTGTACCCGAGAGTTTAATAATGAGCAGAGAGTTTTTCTTTATAAGAGAATAATATCTCATATTTTGCATGACACGCCGGCAGTATTTTTATATCATGTTACATCACACTTCGCTTATAATAAAAATAAAATTAAAGAGTTATTTGTTAATCCTTACGAAATCATCCAATATCAAAGCATAAGTTTAAATGAATAAAACTGAATTTAAAGAGCATCAAAAGCCTTTTATACTAGTCAAATTTGAGCAATTGAGATTAAAGAACAAATTCTTTATCCTGTTCTCTGCTGTAGTGGTTATTATAATAATATTTGTTTCCGCTGCTGTTTTTTATTTTCAGAGACAAATGCTTTTAAAGGAGGTGCAGGAAAAGGCATTTAGTCTCACACGCACACTCGCCTACAGCAGCCTTAATGCCATTTTACAAAATGATTATATAGTTATTCAAATGTTGATTGATAGTATGGTCGAGAGTGCAGATATATCTTCAATTGCCTTACTGGATACAAGCGGTAGAGTAATCGCAGCGGATAAACCAGAATTAAGAGGACATCATTTTACAGATCAACTAACACAGAAAGCCCTGGCGTCTGACACATACCATTTACAAGATATCAGTCTTGATGATGGCAGGGAGCTATGGGACACCGCAGTGCCAATATTTCAGTTTAATAGGAGAATCGCAACGGCTCGAATCACCTACTCCATGGAAGAGCCCTACCAGGGATTGATGAATACCATTATTGGGATAGGCATTGTCGCTCTCCTGATAAGCCTCGCACTTGCATACACCATTTCAAAATCGATCTCAAAGCCTATATTAGATGCCGCCGGATTGGCAGAAGAATATGGCAAGGGCAATTTTGATGCCCAAATACCGCATTATGCCGGAGACGAGATTGGACAACTGGTCATTACTCTTAATAAACTCTCAAAAGAGCTACAGGATTTATTGAACGAGAAAATAGCTAATGAAGGATTGATTATGATTGGTGAATTTGCTGCGTTTATCATCCATGATCTAAAAAATCCCATAAACGGTATTCATCTTTTAGCTGACGGATTGCATCGTCGATTGCCTACAGATAGTCCGCTCAGAAAATATGCAGCAGAAATCCTGCTGGCCTCTCAACGCGTGGAAGATTTTATTAAAAGAACTTTAGATATCTCAAAATCGACGAAATTAGATATACAATCTATACAAATTAATGAAATCATCGAGGATGCGGTTCAACAGGTACACATGGTTTCAACCCATATATCCAGAAAATATGATCAAACCATGCCCAAAATTCCTGGAGATTATGCCATGCTATTGATGGCGTTAAAGAATTTGTTGATAAACGCCATGGAAGCGATCGTCGATCGTGGTACCATTTACATAGAGACAATCTGGAATGGTGAAGCTGTAATAAAAATAGGTGACACAGGCATAGGAATATCAAGCGATCGTATAAATACGATATTTCGTCCCTTTTTCTCCATGAAAGAGCAGGGGCATGGTCTGGGGCTCGCCATGGTTAAACGCGCAGTAACTATGCACCGTGGTAAAATTGAGGTAGAAAGCGAAGAGGGTGTTGGATCTACTTTCACCATAATATTGCCGGGAAATTGTTCAGGGCCATAATTCTTTATTATAACTTTTGAGTATATACAATAAAAAACCAGGATATGAATAACAAATTTATAGGAAGAATTCAATTATGTACCGCTTATTAATAGTTGATGATGAGATAACCATGTTAAAGGGTATTACTTTTTATTTGCAGGAAAATAAAGATTATGAATTATTAACAGCTTCTGACAAACGAACAGCGATCCAGTTATTGGAAACAAATGAAATAGATCTTGTTGTGTCTGACCTGATGATGCCCAAAGTTCAGGATGGTCTGGAAGTGATTAAAAGTGCAAAAAAGCAATGGTATCAACCATCAATTTTAGCCATGACCGCATTTGAAACAGTCGAAAATGCCGTCAATACTATGAAAGCAGGGGCAGATGACTTTGTTTCAAAGGGATTTGGTATAGACGAATTAATGCTGCGTATTGATAACCTCTTAACGAAAAAAATGCAGATGCATCAACTGGCTGTAGAAAATCTTATTCTCAAAGAAACCATTCAACACCATTATAGTGGTTTTCAGATTATTGGTAAATCGGTTCAAATGGAAGATTTGATGAATAAAGTACGCAAAGTTGCAGCCGATGCAAAAGCTACTTGCTTAATTGAGGGAGAAAGCGGTACTGGAAAGGACTTGGTTGCACGTACAATTCATTCCTTAAGTAAGCGTCGTAGTGCACCATTTGTACCTATAAACTGCGCTGCAATTCCGGTTAATTTAATCGAAAGTGAATTATTCGGACATGAAAAAGGTTCATTTACAGGTGCTTATAGCACAAGACAGGGGAAATTTGAACACGCTAATGGTGGCATAGTATTTCTGGATGAAATATCTGAATTACCCCTGCAACTACAAAATAGCTTATTACGCGTTTTAGAAGAGCGCAACTTTTATAGAATTGGAGGAAAAAGAGCTATTGAAGTTGATGTGATGGTTCTCGCGGCGAGCAACAAAGATCCGCTTAAACAAATAAGCCTCGGTCGTTTTCGAGAGGATCTGTATTATAGACTTAATGTAATTAACATCTATATCCCCCCGCTAAGAGAAAGACGTGAAGACATCCAATCTCTGGCCCATTTTTTTATAAATAAATTTAATCAGGAACGAAAGAAGAATATAAAACTTACTAAAAGTGCTATCCGTATCTTAGAGGAATATGATTATCCAGGTAACGTACGAGAGTTGCGAAACATATTAGAGGATGCCTTTGTATTTTGTAATACGCAATGGATAAGGCCAGAAAACTTGTATATCAAGAGTATTGATAATCATTCTAAAAATATTCGCAATGAACATATCGAAAAAATACTTCCTAGAGGAATTGAGAATCTTGCCCATAAGAAAGCCCTGGAAATATTTGAAAAAGAGTACTTTCTAAAATTAATGCAATTGCACTCCTGGAACGCTAAAAAAGCTGCTCATCATGCAAAACTTACTCGTGAATGGTTATCTAAAAAAATTAAAGCCCTTGGTTTACAAAAGTGTGAAGAATAATTCACACTCTGTGAACTAAAATCGTGAAAGTGTGAAGAATAGTTCACATTTGCTCCATCGTTACATTCATTGAATAATCTCTGAATCTCTCAAAATCCTTGATATTCCCATTAAATTCCGTTTCATTCAAAACTTTTAAAAATTGGTACAAAGATTGCTAAACAATAATTGGAATTAAAAGGAGGATTTATAGTATGGCAAAGATATTAATAGTCGAAGATGAACGCTCAGTGCGGCAGGCACTACGCTTTGAACTTGAAGATGAAGGTTATGAGGTCATAGATGCATGTGATTTTCCTGAAGCGGTGAGTGCCTTTAATGCTTTTAAATGTGATATAGTCATCTCTGACCTGTTTATTAATCAGGGTGATGGTATACAACTTTTAAAAATGGTACAGGATGATAAAAAGAAAGTGCCCTTTATTGCCATAACCGCTTTTCCCGATTCAAAAATAGCATCTCAGGCGCGTATTATTCTAAAAGATCGTTTTTTTGTCAAACCCTTCCTAGCTCCTGACCTAAAACAAAAAATATCAGAATTACTAGATCAAGGAGATCAGAAACATTGAGACGATTTATTTGATTGCATTATATTAAAAGAGTTTTGTACCTTTATTCAAGTTGATGAATTTATTTAATATAGTGAGTTAATAACTATGCAAAATGTCGAGGAAAGAAGAAAATATCAAAGAGCTTTTTTTGATCTTGATGATCATGTAACCGGTATATTCAGCTTACTTAATAATGCTGGAAAAGCTATTTCTACTTATATATTAAATATAGGAATGGGTGGCATTTATTTTACATTAAATTCAGACGCAGACTTAGCCATAAAAAAAGGGGACAGACTGGTCTTATTACAAATCAAAGCTTCATTCGATTTAGAGTTTTTATTAAATATTGATGCCGAAGTAAAATGGGTATTGAACCCACCCATGCTTGAGCACATCGGTGTTGGATGTGAGTTCGTCAATATACCTGAGTCAAGCCTAGATAAAATAAAATCATTTGTGGATTCATGGAATTTAAAATCATAAAATATATCATATTACCTGCCGAGCTTGTGAATAAGTGTAAATGGAGATATCTCTGAACATTTCCCAACGCGTTCACAGCATAACCACCTCTCCCACGGTTACTATTGCCGCAAAAGCAATTCTCCTGCGCAGGCAAAAAGTTGATGTCATAGATCTAAGCGTAGGAGAACCAGACTTTCCAACACCCGGTCATATCAAAGAAGCCGCTAAAAAGGCAATTGACGCAAACCTGACCAAATATACCCTTAATAGTGGGATACTAGAACTGCGCGAAGCGATTGCACAAAAATTAAAGAATGATTATCACATCGAATATGATACAGATGAAATAATCGTTTCTAACGGCGCCAAACAATGCATCATAAATGTCATTCTTAGTCTTATTAACCGAGGAGATGAGGTGATAATCCCTGCACCATATTGGGTATCCTATCCCCAGATGGTAAAACTTGCTGAAGGCCAACCAAAGATTATTCAGACAAGGGAAGAAAACGGCTTCAGACTTACTGCTCAAGATCTAAAAGAAAACGTATCTACAAAAACGAAAGCTATCATCCTGTGTAATCCGAGTAATCCTACTGGCTCGATATACAGCAAAGAGGAACTGGAAAATTTATCCGAAATCATTGAATCTAGACAGCTTTTCCTGATTGCGGATGAGATTTACTCTAAACTCACCTATGACAATATAACGTTCGTAAGTTCTGCTGCCGTCAATGAAATCATGAGAAGAAGGACTATTATTGTTCATGGTGTATCCAAAGCCTATGCCATGACGGGCTGGCGAATTGGGTATGCTGCAGGTGATCGTACCATCATTGAAGCAGCTAATAAAATTCAAAGTCATAGTACCTCAAATGCCTCTAGCATATCCCAATACGCTACTCTTGAAGCATTAACCGGTCCCCAGGATGAGATAATTAAAATGCGTATAGAATTCGAAAGAAGACGAGACTATGTTTTTAATAGACTAACTATGATGCAAGGCATTACCTGTTATAAACCATCAGGTGCATTTTATGTTTTTCCCAATATTTCATCATTTTTTGGTAAGCATTACAGGGATTATGCAATAAACAATTCCTCTGAACTTGCTGAATTCATTTTGCAGGAGGTTAAAGTTGCCTTTGTGCCGGGATCCGCGTTTGGTGATGATCATCATATTCGTATTTCTTACGCCACGTCAATGAATAACCTAGAAAGAGGAATGGATAGAATCGAAGAAGCCCTGGGGCGATTGGATTAGCTTAAAATTTATCCCTTATTTTTCTCCATAATCCGGAGCCAATCATTTTGTCCGCCGCCAGTAAAATATTTTTAATTGTTGTTAATATATCTTGATCGCCAGCCCACAACTCGCGCACCACACTCGCATCGTTCTCATTAATATATTCATTTAAAATATATGCGCTTAAAGCAATATCATCTAAATATCCCAAGGGTCCCACAAAAAGCTCGGGTAATAAATCAAGTGGAGAAATAAAATAAGCAATTACAGCTAAAAACTTTGCTTTTCGTCCTGCAGGTACTCGCTTATCTAAACTCAATTTAACCAATAAGTGAAATAGGTCGGGAGCTAACAGCAAATAATCTGTGTATTTAGATTGGTGTTTTTCTTGATATTTTTCAATTTTTTTGCGCAATTTAACATAGAAATCATGATGCTTCTCATTCATACAAAAATACTCCATAATCTTTATCCTGTATCAATGTACTTTAACTACGAGAATAAAAATTAGCAAGTTCTTTTTATGTAAAATCCCATATAAAATATTGAGTTACTGGAATGTGATTATTTGGATTTTTCTAAAGATTGTGTAAATTAGAAAAATAATAGTAATAGCTAGGTTATGATATAGAAACCACCAGTTTTAGATGCGTCAATGACAGTTTTTCAAAGAATACTTGATACTCGTAATAAAAAAGGTGCTGGCTATTGGATTCTATTGGATCCCGATAAAATATCATTGGACAAAATTCCTTTCTTCATGGCACAAGCCGGGAGGGCGGGAGTAGACGGATTCTTGATTGGGGGCAGCTTAATTCTAAGTTCAGATTTCCAGCAATTTGTGCAGGAGATAAAAAAATACAGCAACGAAATTCCAGTTATTCTTTTCCCGGGAAGCGTTCATCAGATTACGCCTGAAGCAGATGCCATGCTTTTTCTTTCATTGATTAGTGGCCGCGATGCGCAACATATCATAGGTAGCCAAGTTATGGCAGCTCCGCTAGTCTATCGTTCGGGTATTGAGGCCATTTCAACAGCTTATTTGCTGATTGATTCTGGTAGGCCAACTTCAGCACAGTTTATGAGTGGCACCATGCCTCTACCACGGAACAAACCTGATATAGTTGTTGCTCACGCCTTAGCTGCCCAATACCTTGGTTTTAAATTAGTTTATTTAGAGGGGGGAAGCGGTGCAGATCACTCAGTTCCCGTCGAAATTATATCTGCCGTATGCAAAGTAATCAATATTCCTGTAATTGTGGGGGGAGGTATCCGCACACCTCAAGACGCCAGAGCAAAAGTAAAAGCCGGCGCTTCATTTATAGTTACAGGAAATGTCCTGGAATCATCAAAAGATTCGGATCTCATGTCCAAACTTGCACGTGCTGTGCATCAATCGATTTAGCAAAGCATATCTTTTCTAACTCTGCTAATATATAACAAATATGGAATATTAAAATAAAATGGATCGTAAAATCTTTTTGGAATCTCAAATCGATGAAAGTATTGTCAATATTACTCAAGTAAAAACAGCTTGTAGCGATGCGTTGCTCAAGGGTGTAGAACTGATCATTGCCAGCATGCGTAACAGGGGTAAGCTAATGCTCTGTGGCAATGGTGGAAGTGCTGCTGATGCACAACATCTGGCAGCAGAATGTATTATACGTCTGTCAAAAGATGTTATCAGGCCAGGATTGCCTGCCATAGCCCTTACAACTGATACCTCTGTATTAACTGCCGGTGGAAATGATTTGGGATTTGATACCGTTTTTGCTCGGCAAGTGCAAGCATTAGGACATCCCGAAGATGTCTTACTGGCCATCACTACAAGTGGTAATTCTGCAAATATACTAGTTGCGCTGGAGGTGGCTAAAGAGAAAAATATTAAAACAATTGGTCTTTATGGATGCCAGGGCGGAGAATGTGCAAAATCAACTGATGTCCCAATTATCATTCCTTCGTACAGTACACAACGTATTCAAGAAGCACATATTCTTTTGGGCCACATCATGATCGAACTGGTTGAACGAGAATTATATGGTGCTGAATAAAAGAGCCTATCCTTATTTCATGATTTAATATAGAAAAGCACTATAATTTTTATTATTACACCTCTCACCACATTTTCCTTTAAGTACCTGACAGGTACGGGCGAAAATATCTCTTAAAACGATAAACTGAAATGGAGGAGAAAACTAAATGAGTGAACGATATCTTGTTACAGGCGGTGCAGGCTTTATTGGAGCCAATATTGTTGAGGAACTAGTTAATAAAGGCAAAGAAGTTCGCGTTATTGATAATCTTTCCACAGGAAAATTTGAAAATATAGAACCATTTTTAGGTAAAATCCAATTTATACAAGGCGATCTGCGCTATTTAAATACTGTGTCAGAAGTTATTCAAGGGATCGATTACGTGATTCATCAAGCAGCTCTTCCTTCGGTACCACGATCCGTTGAAACTCCTATTGAAAGCAATGATAATAATACCAATGGTACGCTAAATGTATTGTATTCCGCAAAACAGGCGGGTGTTAAAAGGGTTGTATATGCTGCCTCTTCCTCGGCTTACGGAGAATCACCCACTCTGCCAAAAGTAGAAACCATGAATCCCGATCCGCTTTCTCCTTATGCCGTGAATAAATTAATAGGAGAATATTATTGTTCAGTATTTAGCCATGTTTATGGTCTTGAGACGGTTACGTTGCGTTATTTCAACGTATTTGGTCCCAAGCAGGATCCCAATTCGTATTACTCCGCAGTTATCCCTAAATTTATTAAAGCTCTTCTGGAAGGGAAATCTCCAACAATTTTTGGAGATGGAAAACAGAGCAGAGATTTCTGTTATGTTGAAAATGTAGTGAATGCAAACATACTTGCCTGTACTGCTCCTGAAGCCGTTGGTCAGGTCATCAACATCGCCTGTGGTGAACGAATAACACTTAATGAACTATATCGCAGTTTATGCCAGATTTTAGGGATTTCAATCTCTGCAAATTATGGTGAACCCAGACCAGGCGATATTAAACACTCATTGGCGGACATTGAGAAGGCTCAAAAGCTGCTTAATTATCAGGTTTTGGTGCGGGTACATGAAGGATTAGAAAAAACAGCACTGTGGTTTAAAAAATATTACGGTTTTTGAGCTTTATAAAATCATAGGCGGTATTCTGCACTATGTCAATCGGACAGCGTATTATTAAAAATAGTGTCATTCTTCTTTCCAGCCAAATTTTTTCCAAAATTATTAACTTTGCGCTCATTCTGATCCTAACACGACTGTTAGGTAAAGATGATTTCGGACTATATAGCTTTTCCTCCGCTTACGTTGGGCTTTTTCTTTTTCTCATGCATCTGGGAATCACTAATCTACTAATGCGTGAAATTGCCAAATATAAAGATAAGAGTGTAGAAATTGTAAGTTCAACTTTACCTATTGTAATCATACTTTCCTTATTTAGCCTCGTTTTATTGAATTTCATCGCGTTTGTATTGAGTTGGACCATGAATGAACGTATTGTAATTTTTCTTTTTAGCCTGTATTACATGTTTGAAATAATTGCACGTTTTTTCATTGCTATCATGCGAGCATATGAAAGGATGGAATATGAGGGATTATTGACTGTGTCGGAAAGAATTATGCTTTTGATCGTGTCGCTCTTACTGTGGGTAAGTAATGCCGATCTATTTACACTATTAATCTGTTTCACTATCGTTCTGTTTTTAAAGGCCATCTCTTCCTTTTGGTTGGTCAAAAAAAATTTTCAAAAAATCAATATTCATTGGAATTTTGAACAGACAAAGGCCATTTTAAAACAATCATATCCTTTTGCACTTATTGGTATGTTTGGAACAATCAGCATGCGCATTGACCTCGTTATTTTGAAAATATATCATAGCCAAGATCTGGTTGGTATATATAATGTAGCTAAAAAGCTAATTGAAAGTATTAATTTCGTGCCCGAAAATATTTATTATGCGGTATTCCCCACCTTATCGATACTTTACTTGAGCCGAAAAGATAAATTCAATCAAACCTATAAAAATGTGCTCATATTTTTAATTATATCAGCCGTACCCATGGTTGTTATTTTTTATTTATTGGCCCCTAAAATTATTAATTTTTTATTCGAACCTGAATTTTTTCAGGCTTACCTGCCTTTACAATGGTTGGCTGTGGCTACTGCTGCTTTTTTTATTAAACATGCCTTTGCCGTAACACTACATTCGGTAGGGAAGCAACATATTTTTTCACTATTCGTGGCAATTGGAATGGTAATAAACATCAGCTGCAATTTAATATTGATTCCACCATTAAAAATGCTGGGAGCGGCACTGGCCTCTGTTATGGCAGAATCTGTGATAGCAATATTAAGCTTGTTTGCCGTAAAGAAATATGTTAGCTACACAAATTTCTTCCCGTCTCTGCTGAAAATAATGATAGCCGCTTTAATCATGATTATAATACTGTACTTGGCTTACGATTGGAATATAATTATTTTAATAATTATTTCAATACTTACTTATTCCGGTTTGCTTATTGTATTTAAAATTATACCACGAAATATTTTTCAAATGGTCATACAAAAAACCTTTACATATTCAAATGGAACAAATGACTAAATATCGTATACTCATGATTTCTTTTACTTCATTTATTCAGGAATTTTATCAAAGCCTGCCGCGGGAAATTGCCAAGAATAGTGGCTATGAAGTAAAAGTACTTGTGCCACCCTACTGGAAAGAACTGTGGAGTGGCGGAAAAAAATACCTGGAAAAAACATATGATCCTAATTATGAAATTATAGTCGGGAAGATTCTTTTTCCCGGAAATCTTCACTTTACCCTGATTCTAACAAAATTAGCCAAAGTTCTAAAATCATTTAAACCGCACATCATTGATCTGGAGGATGAACCGTTTAATGCCGGCAGTTTCCAAATATTCAGGTATAAGAAGATATTTTCACCAAATAGTAAGTTGATATTACATGCTTCACAGCACCAGTATAAAAATTATCCACCTCCTTTTAGCCTTATGGAGTGCCATGTTCTAAAAAATGTGGATGCAATTTTAGTACGAAATTCAATGGCACATGATGTTCTGATCAGGAAAGGCTTTAAAGGTAAAATCGAACTAATAACCCATGGTGTCGACACCGAGGCATTTAAACCCAGAGCCATTTCAAACAATGGTAATGACATCCCGAAGAATGACAAACCAATTATCGGTTATGTTGGTTCTCTGGTAGGACATAAGGGTGTTGATTTATTGCTTAAATCGGTTCAGGGATTAGAATGTAAATTGCTGATCATAGGCGACGGTTCAGAAAAACCTAATCTAATATTGCTTGCCAAACAAATGAAAATAGATGCACAGTTTATACCTGCTGTTTCTCATAAAGAAGTTGCGCACTATATGAATGTGATGGACATTTTCGTTCTGCCTTCACTTACACGTCCCAACTGGATCGAAAAATTTGGCCGCGTATTAATTGAAGCCATGGCCGCCGGCGTGGCGGTAATTGGATCCAACTCCGGCGAAATCCCCAATGTACTGGGTGAAGCAGGTATTATTTTCAAGGAAGGCGATATCTATGCTTTGCGCGAAAAAATACTTTTACTTCTGAAGGATAAACATTTAAGATATAACTTAGCCCGTAAAGGAAGAGAACGCACTCTTAAGCATTATTCATGGAACGCCATTGCAAGACGTACCATTGAGGTGTATAAAGATGTGCTGGAAACCAATTGATGAATCAAAAAAGGAGGAAATAGCAATTCTGCCTTTGTTCAGAGTTATGGGTATTTTAACTTAATTAAATAATTTTTAACAGATATTATTATGCAAGCTAGTAATAAGCATAAAATTTTAATAAATGGCCGATTTTTAACACAATCTATTTCTGGAGTTCAACGTTATGCCCATGAAATTGTTACTCTCTGGGATGAGATGATCGAAGCAGGAGAAAAATCGATACTCCCTTTCGAATTTGAATTGCTCGTACCGAGGAAAAAATTTCTTAAACATAATCTTGAGTTAAGGCATATTCCTACAAAGTTCCTGGGTTATTTTACCGGACACCTCTGGGAACAACTGGAATTGCCCTTTCATACAATGAAGCGAACTTTGTTTTGTCCCGGAAATACTGCCCCGATACTACACCTGTTAACTAATAATCCTACGGTAGTAACTGTACACGATTTATCATTCCGTTATTTCCCACAGGCTTATAGTAAGCTATTTAAGGTAATTTATCATATTTTAACGCCTTTGATCTTTCGTTTCTCAGAAGCCATCATTACTGTCTCCAGAGCAGAAAACGCATCACTGCTAAAACTTTATCCCGCTGCCCAAAAAAAAGTGTATGTTATACAGAATGGTGGTATTCCGTTACGCTATTTAAACCAGATTGATACAGCCATCCACTCGAAAAATACCATCCAGCAGCCATTCCTGCTCTATGTCGGTGCTTTAAATCAGCGAAAAAATCCACAGGGTGTAATTGCGGCGTTTAACAAATTGAAAAAATTTAAAGATTTGAATCTGGTAATAATCGGTGCTGAAAGTAAATCATTTAAACAAATTGAATATGATCGATTAACTGATATTTCAGATAGAATAATTTTCAAAGGTCAGATTGATGATGCCTATGCCTTAATTCCTTATTACAGGTATGCCTTATGTCTGGTTTTCCCATCTTTTTACGAGGCTTCTCCCTTACCCCCGATTGAAGCGATGGCCTGCGAATGCCCTGTATTGTCTTCAAATATAACGGCATTACAGGAGCGCTGTGGTGAGGCCGCACTATATTGTGATCCCAATAGTCCTGATGACATTGCTCAAAAAATTGAACAGCTGGTGATAAATAAATCATTAAGGGAATCTCTAAAGGATAAGGGTTTAAAAAGAGCTGCACAATTTACCTGGGAAAACTGTGCTAAAAATACGCTCAAAGTTTTTAAAGATCTGCTAGACAAGCAAATGGTATAACCTTCAATTTTCTTTTAAATTCAATATTAGTTAAATTATTAGATCCATTTAAACTGCTAGTTTTGATAAATATGTGACTGATTATGAACGAGAAATTAAGCGTTGCTTTTGTACATGATTGGCTTACCGGAATGCGCGGGGGTGAAAAAGTTTTAGAAGCTTTATTTGAACTCTATACAGACGCTGATTTATATACCCTAATACATAATCGCGGTAGCGTCTCTACAATAATCGAAAAGAGACGAATTGTTACATCTTTTATCGATAAGTTTCCTTTTAAATCCCGGCACTACAGGCACTACTTGCCCCTTTTTCCGACGGCAATCGAATTATATAACCTTAAAAAATACGATCTGATTATTTCTACTTCACATTGTGTCGCCAAAGGTATCCGCACGCCACCTAATGCCTTACATATCGCATATATTCATTCACCCATGCGTTATGTATGGGACATGTATGATGACTATTTTAATGAAGAAAATTTGAATTTTTTAAGCAGGAGATTGATTCCTCTGTTCGCTAATTATTTACGGATGTGGGATGTAACCAGTTCAAATCGTGTGGATTATTTTGTTGCCAATTCAAAGCATGTTGCCAATCGCATCTGGAAATATTTCCGCAGAGAAGCCACCATAATCCATCCCCCCATTGACTGTGAATTATTCAATATTAGCCATGATTCGGATGATTATTACCTTATCGTATCCGCTTTGGTACCTTATAAAAGAATTGACCTCGCCGTAAAAGTTTTTAATGCACTGGATCGGGAGCTGTTTATTATCGGAGATGGGCCCGAGAAGAAACGCTTACAAAAATTCGCAAAAAAAAATATTAAATTTTTAGACTGGTTACCAGCGAGAGATCTTATAACATATTATAGTCGCTGTCAGGCACTTATATTTCCGGGTGAAGAGGATTTTGGTATGGTCCCCGTAGAAGCGCAGCTTAATGGCAGGCCGGTTATAGCTTATGGATTGGGTGGGGCGTTAGAAACGATTTTAGGTTATGATGGCAAGAATGAAGGTCGATGTAGCGGTGTATTTTTTACGGAACAATCGGAACAGGCGCTGCTAGATGCAATCACTCAATTTGAGAAATTAAAGTGGGATTGCGATTTTATTCACAAACATGTACTAAAATTCAGTAAAGAGCGCTTTTTAGAAGAGTTTAAGAAGTTTCTGAATGAAAAACTGAACGAATTTTATAGAATTTAATCGCTTAAAAAACTCAGCTATTAATGAGATTAAGAATTTTACTATTGATTCTCCTTTCTTGCGCTGACTAATTCAGGTGGTAAATGAAAAAAGGTGTATACACACATAATTTGTTAGTTCCTATCATTAAGATTCTTGTTGATTCGGTAAGCATCGAATTGGCGTTCGTTTTTTCATTCTGGCTACGATTCTATTCACCTTTAATCAACCTCATCCCGGCAACAAAAGGAATTCCTCCATTCATTAACTATCTTTATTTTTCAATTTTCCTCTTATTAATTTATATTTTTTTATTTAGTACCTTTCGTTCTTATCGCACGCGGATTTTTACAAATTTCTCCCAGGATATGCCGGTTATATTTAAAGTATGTTTTTTAGGGATTCTTTTTGCAATGAGCGGTGCCTTTCTGTATCGTGAATTTTCTTACTCACGACTCGTGTTCTTACTAATTTTAATTAACACAAATATATTTCTTCTTTCTGGCAGATTTATTTTCCACCACATTAAAAAATATTTTATTAAAAAAGGATTCGATGTTCTCAATGTTTACCTGATGGGATCCACAGACCTATTACCAAAAGTTGTCAGCCAAATACAGACAAGTAAGGCGCAAAATTTTAACATAACAGGTTATGTGGCCGATGAGAAGATAGATTCCTTTTCTATACCATACAAGGGCAGTATCAGCGACCTCCCCGCAATCTTTAATGGCATCGTACCTGATGGATTTATTTTAGCATATAATCAATTTGATTATCATAATATCTTAGAAGTGATCAAACTTAGTGAAGGAAAAAATATTGAATTATTTTATGTCCCGGATATATTAGATCTTTTAACTTCAAATTTTAATGTAATTGAAGCTGAATCACTTATCCTGCTTCAATTAAAGGCCTTCACCTTATCAGGCTGGCAGGGATTCATCAAAAGAATTTTTGATATTACGATAAGTATTGTTAGCCTTGTACTGCTGACTCCGTTGTTTTTATTCTCTGCTCTACTAATTAAATTAACCTCAAGAGGTAGCGTTTTTTATTTACAAAAGCGCATAGGCATGGACGGTATAGAATTTACGATGATAAAGTTTCGTTCCATGCGCAGTGATGCAGAGTATAAGACGGGACCTGTATGGGCGGCAAAAAATGATCCACGGGTAATGAAGTTCGGCAGATTTCTCAGGAG
>SMTZ1_10006222_pt1 | contig 16159 bp, 19 predicted proteins | sample DeeMarSWOR136_30_FD_25667 | JGI IMG/M metagenome (IMG submission 25667)
AAGCCAAACTCTTGTCCTCTTCGCCGCTTATCTGCGGAATAAACGGGTTTGTGGTGCGGGCAAGAGCCTGATGGATGGGACGAGTCTCCCTCCCGAAGAAAAGAAGATCAGTTTCCACCGCGAGGCAACCCGACTTAACCGCATCCTCCACTATAGCCTCGTTGGCGCCCCCCAACCTCCGCTCCTTGTTCTTGTCCTGCAGATCCCCCAAAGCTCCCACCACAGCGAGGCAGGCTAAATCAATGTTCGCCTTGTCCATCTGCTTGGCTGCAAAGTAGGCTACTCCTGCGCCGCTGATGTCGCGTGTCCCATCTATGCCGTGAGCGTGGGGGTTGACGTGAACAAAGTTCGGCGGAGCCTCTGAGACTGGCTGATGGTGATCAAAAATTATCACGTCTCGGTTGGCCAGCCGCTCTCCCAACAGGTCAAGGTAGCCGCTTCCCATGTCAGTGAATATGGTCAACGCCGCATCTTCTTCCGCTATCCTGGCGGCAACCTTCTCGTCCATCCACCTTTCGAGGCGCAAACGAAACTTTGCCCCTGCCCTGAACAGCGCCTTTCCCATGATGCCCGCGGCTGAGATGCCGTCAGCGTCTATGTGAGAGGACAAATGGATGGCGTCGCCTTTTTCGGCATGCTCAAGAATAAGTTTAGCCGCCTCAGACGCGTTTTTTTGGAGGCTGACAATCTGTTTCTTCTCAACGGACAAAGTGAATCCCGAAACTAGAACAGGGAAATCGCTTTCGGCGAGTATTTCCAGTCAGGAGGAAGCACGCCTTCTTTTTTGTAGTATTTGGAGAGCTTGTAGATTTTTGCCTCCACTATCTGCAGCGCCCTCTTGTTATGCAAATCTGCCTTGTTCTTGTCGTAGTGAACATGGAGGCGCGCAGCCTTTCGCAAAAGATTCTCTAAATCCTCGGGAAGAGACGAAGACAGCTTTCTCTCCTCAAGTATCTTGGTGACAGATTTCCCGGTGATGGGTTTCGCCAACGGAACACCATGTTGGTCACGGAGAATTATCCCTATCTTGCTTGGGGGGTGTCCCTCTTTAGCCAGCTTCATGATCAGGGCTTCCACTTCCTCAGCCGTGTATCTGCACCATGCTGGCGACCTCTTGGTTACCGGTCTTGTCTGATGCGAAATCCCCTTCTCTTTTTTCGGCATGTTTCTCTTTTCTCCGGAAGCTCCCTAAAGGCGGAGGGAACGCGAGTATTTAAAATCTTCGTTTGCTAACAACGGGAATACCATTCCGCAAACTTTCTCAGAGCCCCAGCCCGATGAGAATACATGTTCTTCTGTGCGGTGGTCATCTCCGCGAAGGTTCTGCCATCACCCTCCAGCGGCACAAATATGGGGTCGTAACCGAAACCAGCGGTTCCCAGCTTCCGCAGAGAAAGCTTTCCCTCCACCTTGCCGACAAAACAGACAGGTTGCTCTTCTGGGCTGCCGAAGGCGACCACGGACATGAAGTAGGCGCCTCGGTTGGCTACGTTTTTCATCAGTTTCAGGATGCCGTCGAGTCCAACCGTGTCGTAAACGTATCTGGAGTATGGTCCGGGAAAACCGTTTAGTGCCTCAACGAAGAGTCCGGCATCCTCCACGAAGACGGGCAGCCCACAGTTTTTCACCGCATCCTTGACGCTGGCTTTCGCGATATTTTCGAGATTGTCATCCTGAATCTCAACTGCCTCTACTTTGAGCTTGGCTGTTGCAATGCCGTATTCGGAGAGCACTCGGCGGGCTTCCTGAAATTTGTGAATGTTGCTGGTCACGAAGTAGGCTACTTTTCCCCATGGAAAACATTGTGAAATGTCATTTTTTTGTTTCATTGTTGGCGTCCCTTGCGTTTAAGGCGGGTGGATGCAACATTCTGTAAGATTGCCATTTAATGTTTTATGTTGACTGTTACTGTTTGAGGTTTGGGTATTTTTCTTTTATTTTTTGGTCAGCTATTTTGGCTATCATCGCGTTGGAGATAAGCACATACTTGGCGCCCTTGAGGTTCGCCAGTTCCGCAGGTTTCTGGTCTTGGGTCACAAGCAGCAAGTTATTTTTCACTGCATATTCCACAACAGTCCTATCTTTTGCCCCCTGCAACCCTGCCTCTTGAACGGTGATTACGTCCCAGCCTAGAATCTCAAAATACTCCCTCAAACCAGCGTACATCTCATCAAGCAGAATCTTCACCAAACCACCTCAAAGAACACCAACGTAAAAGCATCAACACTAGAGGCTTTCAACTTTTTGGTGCAAGCTTTTCTTTATCTCTCTGCGACGTAGCGTCCTCTCTTTTCTATCTCCCGAATCTTGGCGGTGACCTCTTTTGCTTTTTCTTTTCCCACAGCTTCACCGTACCCTTCCATGACCGCTTTGAAGCACTCTTTTGCGTGCTTGTAGTGGGTGCTGTGGAGAGCACGTTTCATGAGGTGAAGGTCAACTCCCTTGGGCTCCAACTCCTCTGACCTTTCGCTTAAACCGAAATCGACGAAGACAACTTTGCCGTGCGGCGTCAGAATCATGTTCGAGGTTGTGAGGTCGCCGTGGATGATTCCGTGCTTGTGGAGGCGCCCAATCATTCTGCCAATAAGCCTGCTCAAGCTCAGCCTTTCTTCAGAGGAAACAGTGTCTAAGACTTCTTTGACCTGTTTTCCCTCCACAAACTCCATGATTATATTTGCATCTGCAACGTCAACCATAAAAATCGTGGGAGTAGGCACCCCCGCCTCCTTAGCCTTGTGAATAATGTTGGGCTCATGCACTGTCCGCTGAGAACGAATAGTCTGGTCCAGTTCCGGGATGCGATACGTCTTGGGCAGCCGCCGCTTCATTACGACTCTACGGTCATGCCAAGTCTCCAAGAATAGGCTGGCTTCGGCGCCCTTCTTTATCAGCATGTTTACTCCTCCACCCAAGGCGCATAAACGTCCTCCAAGCGCCACTTCACATTAACGTAACTCTTGTCTATGGGCGTGGAAACGCCGCTCCTGTAGGCAAGAATCCCAGTCCAGGCTATCATGGCGCCGTTGTCTGCGGCAAGACGGAGGGGAACAACACAGAAACGGGCATCATGCTCCTCCGATATTATCTCCAGCATCGACTGCAGCTTCCGGTTAGCAGCCACGCCCCCAGTTAACAGAACTTCCGGCTTCTCGGTGTGAGCCAAAGCCCGCTCCGTCACCTCAGTCAGCATGGAGAAGGCGACCTCCTGCAGACTGAAACACATATCCTCCAAAGAATACTGCCCTGACTGAAACGCCTGCACAGCCGCGGTGAGAAGCCCACTGAAAGACAGGTCCATGCCCTTCACGGTGTAGGGAAGAGAAACAAACTGTGTACCCTTAAGCGCCAGCTCCTCAACTACGGCACCGAAAGGCGCTCCTCTTCTCTGCTGCAAACCTGCCGCTCTGGCAAAAACATCCAAACAATTCCCTATGGCAATGTCTAGGGTCTCTCCGAAAATCCGGTATCTGCCAGCTTCAAAGGCTGAAACTATAGTGTTTCCTCCCGAAACATACAATGTAACCGGGTCCCTAGCTCCGGTTGCCAGCTTGCCGATTTCGATGTGACCAACACAATGGTTGACTCCCACCAGGGGGATATCAAGATAGGAGGCTAAGGCGCGGGCTGCGGTTGCACCTGTGCGGAGGCAGGGACCTAACCCTGGACCCTGAGAAAACGCCACCAAGTTAACGTCTCTGGGTCTGATTGCTGCTTTCTGGAAGGCTTCTGCAAGAACCTTTTCTGCAACTTCGGCGTGGTGCCTAGCTGCCTCACGCGGATGTATTCCTCCCTCCTTCGGCATGTACGCATCGTTTATGTTGGAGAGAACCCTGCCCTCAAAGGAGACTACTGCGGCTCCGAAATCGTCTGCTGTGGATTCGATGCCTAGACAGTAAGAGTCCGCTGAGTTGTTTGCAGGCAAGTTTTTGGTTCCTCCAAGCGACTTTTTATTGGTGATTTTCTGGTTTGCAGGGAAGATTATGCTGTTTCGGGGTGTTAAAACGTTTCGTAGCTCAGTTAGCCAAAGGCGAGACCCAGGTTTGCTGATGCACGTAAATAGAGAAAAAAACCATACATCCTTTTATGCCTTGAAGTGCCTATATACTAGGAAGACTTGAAGGACAGATATTCAGATGCCTAGACGCAACGAACTGGAACACAAAGCATTAAACGTTATCGTCAACAACGGAAACGACGGCGTGCTTCAATCCGAACTGTGGAGAGAACTGGACGCTACCAGCAGGGAAGGAAGCAGAATCGCCCTGAAACTGGAGACCAAGGGTCTGATTCTCCGCGAGAAGGAACTTTCTGGAGGAAGGTGGACGTACCGCCTTTACCCCAAAAACAAACCTGTGTCACTCAACACCATCATCGACGCTCCCTGTTTAATGTGCCCAAACGATGCAAGATGCGGAGCTTGGAGCCAAATTTCCCCCAACCAATGCCCAATGCTGACCGCGTGGATTCTAGGGAAAGACCAACCGGAAACAGAAAGTTCTGGTGAAAACTAGTTTTGCCTAACGCATGGGTCAAAAACCGGAAAAGAGAACATTATTACCGGAAAGCAAAAAAGGAAAAATTTCGTTCACGGGCATCATATAAACTTCTTCAGGCAGTAAAGAAGCACGAGTTCATCAAGCCTGGCTATGTGGTGGTGGATTTGGGGGCTGCTCCCGGCGGATGGACGCAGGCTGCCAGAAAACTGGTGGGAGACTCAGGTTTTGTTTTAGCGGTTGACCTGAAACTGATAAAACCTGTTGACGCACCCAACGTTCGCACAATCATCGGCGACGTTGCTGAACCGCAAACAATCCAAAATATCCTAGAGTTTTTGCCCCGTTCAGCCGACGTTGTTGTCTCAGACGTTTCGCCTAACGTCTCCGGAGTATGGGAGCTTGATCACGCCCGCCAAATTGATCTCGCAAGCCAGTCTCTGCGGATAGCCACCTCTATTCTGCGGTCTGGAGGTAACTTTTTCGTTAAGGCCTTTCAAGGAGGCACACTGAACATGTTTGTTGACGAGGTAAAACAGCATTTCAGTTTCGTGAAGCTGGTTAAACCAAAAGCTAGCAGAGCAAAGAGCGCGGAACTGTACGTTCTTGGAAGGAACTTCAGAAAGAAACCATGACTTTTTGTCTCCAGTTCAGCAGTAAAGTGGCTCCGTGGACAGACAAATGATAAATCTGTCTACTTCAAATATTTTAGAAGCTGAGAACTAGCAGATAAGGCAGAAGCGTTCTCAGAACTGCTCGGAGTTTGGGGAGGATAGTTTGAGAATAGTGGCTGCGGACTCTGGAGCCGCAATCCTAAACGACCGTTTCGAACCTGTAACGGTTGTTGCTGCGGTGGCTATTCTAACAGAGCCGCCATACAAAAGGGCAAACTCTGTACTAGCGGAACCCATCTTCGCCGAAGCGGACAGCGGATATGAGCTGATAGTCCATGAACTGGAGCTCTGCCAACAACTTCTGAAGAACGTGAAGGCAGACGTGGTACATCTGGACATGTCCCTGAGAGGAATAAACTTGGAAGAACTCTCCGCGGTCGGAATCTCCGCCATGAAAAAATCCCGCAACGCACGGAAACAGATTCTGAAAATACTGCCGAAACTGAGAAAAGCATCATCAAACATACTGCGGACCTACGGCATAGAAGTTCTGGCATTCGGAAAAGAAAGCATTCCGGTTAGAATAGCTGAACTAACCTCGGGCGCCCACGCCATCCGCTACGCCGCAGAAAAAGCAGTCAAAGAGAAAATCAAGTTGAAGCTTGGGCTTCCCACCAAGTGCCAATCCGAACTGTTCAAAGATAAGATTGTGTTGCAGTCTTTGGTCCCCACAGAAGATGAGGTGGTTGGCTACGCTGAGTGCAGCAGAGACCTTTTGGAGGGCGTCCAATTTTCGGATATGCTTAACCCCTGTGCCCGAGGCTTCAAAATGCTGGAAATAACCCCCCTCTAGCAACAAAATTGCCCAAACAGTCTACGCTCAGTTTGTTTGTGCGGCATCAACAATTATTTTGGCGGCGGTTTCCAAGCCGTCCCACTTCATGACTTCCTTCCGGATTTGCTCTGACCTCTCTCGGAAACGGCTGTTATCCAAAATTTTTCGCAAAGTCGCCAGCAGAGCATTCTTGTTAAGGTCTTCCTGCTGCACTATCTCGGCTACTCCTAACTCAGCAGCCTTTTTTGCGTTGTTAAGTTGTTCAGTGTGATTGGGTGTGGGAACAATAATCTGTGGTTTGCCGTAACAAACTGACTGAGACACGGTTCCGTGACCAGCCCTAGAGACAACAACATCGCATGCCTTCAAGTATTCGAAGCGGTTAGGAATCCACCCGTGGATGGTCAGGTTTCCATCAGTGACAGGTTCCGCTGAAGCCTTAGGATAGCCAAGGGACATAACAGTCTGGTAGTCGTCAGGGAATCGGCTGAAGACTTGCCGCAGTAATCCCGTGAAATAGGCGCGTTCCTTGGCGGGTCCGCTGATGGGCGCGAAGATCAGAGGCTTATCCTCTGCTAAACCCAGCTTCTTCCTAAGCTTCTTTCTGTCTGGCAGGTCGTCGGGGCGCACAGAAAGGATGGGACCTATAAATCTGATTTTCTTGTGGTAAGCTCTCGGAATATGCAGGTTTCTGGTCGAAATGGTGTAGGGCAATGGAAAATCTGGAATCAGAGCCTGGATTGCGCTTGCCCAAATTTTTCCGATAATTGTCAATGTGGAGGCGTCCGCTATTCGGGCAAGCCTCAGGAACCTTTTCCGCCGAGGAATCACTACCTGAAATTGATTCAAGATGCAGATTTTAGGTATCCCCAACGCCTTTGCAGCCATAAGAGAAGACGCCCGCGAATCCGAAACCACCACATCAGGCTCGAAAGCCTTCATAAAATCAATTTCCGCGTCAACCTGCTTCATGAAGGTGAAGACGCTCATGAATGGTCCAGGCTTCACTGTTGTTTGCCTGAAGTCGATGCTTCCGTCAGGTTTAACTGCGACCCCGAGGGCAGGAGCCTCCACAACCTGAAAGCCTTCCTGCTGAACGTATCTGAAGCCCTCTCGGTAAGTGGAGAATAAAACTTGGGCTCCGTCCCTTTCAAGCTTCCTGGCTATGGGGATACAGCGGCCAACATGCCCCAATCCCACGCCGGAAGGACAGAATTGAACTCTCATGAACTTGGTTCCCTAAATTTTTTTCATTTCTATATTGCCTTTGGGTAAGGCTTCCTCAAAAATTATCGCCTGGAACCTGTATATCTTTGTATCCTTAAGCAGCCACGAATCTGGCGGCAGACCCGCCTTCATGCAGCATTGGCAGAGAAACTCTTCCTCATTCCAGTTCCATTCAACCGGCACTTGGGGCAGAAGCAGACCTTTACAGTAGCTTCGTTCGATTATGAGTCCGTCGCGTGCAACTTTGATTTTCGAGGGGTAATCTGTCGGCATCTTGACGGTGACACGTTCAGGGGGAGTTAAGACGCTGACCTCAAAGGTTATGTGGTCGAGTTCTTGTGGGGTGACCGTTGGGAAGCGGGGGTCTTGGGTTGCGGCGCTGAGGGCAGCCTCTATCACCGCCTTAGCGAGGGGGGTGGTGGGGTAAGGGAGACCAATGCATCCCCTCAACCTCTTTGCTCCATTACGGAAGCTGTTTAATGTGACAAAGACCCCGGCTTTTTCCATTAGGTTGTGTGAAACGCCGTCGGGAACCTGTAAGATTTTCCCGTTTTTTAGGTATTCAGTAACAGTCTGTCTAGCCAAATTTACGAGAAACTTGCCTTCTTCGGGTGTCAGCTGAAACGTCACGTTGTTTCGCTCCTATCCATGAAACAATTCATTGCTGACGGTATTAACGTTTCTAAGCTATTCTTGTAAATTCTGTTAAGCCTTGCCGATTTTCTTTACAGTTAGAAGTTTTTGTATGCATTATTGTTTGCAAAACTTGGTGGGATAGATTTTATATACTAGAATAGAGAGAACTGGTGAAACGTTAGGCGATTAAAAATGAAGAAAACTATCTTAGTAGTGTTGCTTTCAGTATTCCTATTATCTGCGATGACCCTTCCAGCTCTGGCTCAGGACATGACAGTCGGCGTATCTGTAGACGACTGGTTCAAATACGAAGTTAAAGTCGCTCTATGGGAAAGCGAAGATTCATTTCTTCCAGAGGGGTATTTCGGTCCCTTAAGCTTGGCCGATAATGAAACAACTTCTATAGTATACACTGTTACGGACATAACGCCTGTTGCTGGTGGTAACAACGTAACCTTCACAATCACATATAACTGGAAAAACGGGAGTGTAACAGAAGGGAGCTCAACAACACCCGTAACCACTGCGGTCGGGTCCCTATATACAGTTCTGACCGGCGCAAACCTGGAACCAGGTGACATGGCAATCGATACATTTTCTTTCTTTGGCATGACGGAAATTCCACCACAGTACATAAATGAGACGATAATGGTTGAATACCCAGATGAAACAAGAGAAACGAATGTACTAGAATATTCTGCGCCTGAAATGTTTGGCAGTTTCTATGACTACAAGACGCACTTTGACAAAGAAACTGGAATACGCGTTTACTACGAAAACCACGGCGAAGTAGCTGGATTTGGAGGGTCAAATCCGTACAATTACACTCTTGTATGGCAGCTAGTAGATTCAAGCGTTGAAAATCTGTATGTACCCGATCTTACAGGACCAGCCATGCTGTTAACGTTAGTTGCAGTTACAATCCCAATAGTCCTTCACAAACGAAAACGCTAAAACACTGACCACAGCTAGAAAGCTTCCGTTCCTTCCTCTTTTTTGTAGTCTATATGCTGTCTAAAACAATCTCTCCCCAATTCTAGTAGTCATTAATCCAAACTTTGAAAATTGACTTACTAGCCTTTCAATGCAGAATGAACATTTTCAGAAGAAAGATTCTCAAGAGATACTTGCGCCCTCTTCTTGGATTCCTTCCTTTGTGATGGTTAGGAAATCCACGCCGTCGCCGCTCATGACGTCTCGGCGTACAGAGGATTTTATGGCTCGCAGCACCAGCGCTTTCGCATCCTGCTCGGACATGCCGTCTTTGTATCCTTCCTCAAGAACCCCAGTGGCAATCTGGGCTCCTGAGCCTACAGCAGCATACTTGTCAGGTAGAAGAGATCCAATAACGTCGAGCACGTATATTGACGGTCCGTCATCGTCCATTCCGCCTACAATGGTCTGGGTAATCAAAGGAATCATGCGCCTGTTGAAGAGAACATTCGACATCACTTTAGCTGCTGACTTCACTGTCATCGGTCTCTTAGCGTCGAATTCAAACAGCTTTGCGTACGCCTCTATCTCCCGAACCAGAACCTGCATGTCGGAAACCAAGCCTGCGCATGCTGCGCCGATTTGGTCAGAAATTTTGAAAACCTTTTTTCCGGTTTTGCTCATTATCATGGAGCCGTAGGTAACTCTTTTTTCTGAGGCTAAGATCACGCCGTCAGAATAAACTAGGCCGATAGTGGTGGCTCCTGGAATGAAAAAACGAGCTTGGGCTTCGTCACTCAACCATTGTTCCTCCAAGTTTCAATGCAATAATGACCTGAAAGGCACTTTTAAACTTAATTGATTTTCTTCCGGAGAGATTTGAGCCTTAGAAGTTTTTGCTCTTCACTATATTCTTAGGTAATTGCGTAACGTCTGTAGTCCATGAGTTGTTTTCTCTACCAACCTAAACTTTTGGATGCAGATGATTAACAGGATGTAGAGGAGAATCCACGCTACAAAAAGCAATTCTGCATGGACATTGTGGAAGGTCTGCGCAGCATCCAACCCTTGGTTACCGAGGATGTAAAAGTAGACGATTATCCTTAAAATATTAACAAGGTATGTTCCAATTGCTCCGCCAATAAAGTAAACCAACTTACGGAAACGTGAGATATCAGACTTTTTGAATAGCAACAAAATGATTAACGTGTAAAGAAACAGGCTGTGAACACCCGCACATGGCCAAGCAATACCTACAGAAAAAGAGCGACCGCCAGTGCTCGTTCTTATAATGGGCATAGCATCTACTCCCGGCGAAAAGGATAGAGTGAACCTGTAACCCAAAATGTCAAGCAAAGCGGCTGCACATGCGGCTGTGGGAAGCGCTAACATCTGAAGAGGCTTAAACACTCCGTAGGGGTACATGACGTCTATCAGGTAGGCGATGCTGATTCCCGCGACAAGAGCTAATGAGATTGAAAAGGCTTTCAAACCAGCTTTTCCGTAGGCTAAAAGTATGGTGGCTAGGAAAGAAAATGTGAACACAAAATATTCCAGTGTTATGGGCCAGTCTCCTTCAAGAATAAGATACCAGTAAGTGGAATGTTCTCTCCAGTATTCGCCGCGAATCATGTCGCCAAGGTTTAGGATGGCTTGATCTAACCCCAAAAAGTTAACACCAACGACGTAAATCAGTGGAATAATTGCGCATATGAAAATGGCTAGAATCTTGAAGGGGCTTCTAGGCTTGGTTTCTGCGTCTTTTTTTGACAGTTTCTCCAAGTTTAATGAAGATTCTAGAACAAAGAGCCACAAGAAGAACAGGAGGAACAGCCTGCCTTTCCAGGTGTAGTCGAAGTAAAAGCCCCTTTCATTAAACAAGGTTAAGCTTTCGATGTTGAAGTAATCCAAAACCATTAACAAGCCAATTGCTGCGATGAAAAAAACTAGCAAAGAAATGTGGAGTAGCGATTTCTTCCAATTTTCTGAAATTAGAGCTATTAAGGTCACCTTCTTGTTTAGGGTGTGGGCATAACAGGTTTTAGAGTACGTTGATGGCTGTTTAATTATATATTTCTATCCAAACTAAAGTTAAACGAATTAGGTCTTCGACAAGCCGCCGATATTTGTCTATAACTTTGAATACGGCTTTAAATCAGCCGGTTCGCCAGAACCGGAAACAACTCTTGTTGACGATTTTGAAAGTTAAACATTTGAAACCTGTTTCATGCGCTTATGGGCTTGTTTTTGAAGCTTTTTGACGGATTTCTCGTTGCTATTGTGGTTTGTTTGCTTTATTGTAGGGTTTAGGGGAAGACATATATTGTCAAAAATTGATTAACTTTCACTTTAGGCTGGAAATGAGAAGTGAAGTCACTTAAACGAAAGAGTTTGACTGTTCTCGTTTTGGTGTTTTTCGTTTTTGCTGTTTTAGGTCCAGCCATAACAGTTTTCTTTCCAGTTGTTAGAGCCGAAGACAGTCTGATTGACAGCTACAGCAAAAGAAACCAGGACGATTATGTCAAAATTGAAGCCTTCTATTGGTTCAACATCACCCGGTATGCGGCTGTTGGGCAAACATTCAACATGAGTTCACCCAATGCAACTATTGGTTCCGCTCAGTTTTATCTGAAAAAGACAGGTAATCCCACAGCGGATCTGTACGCTGTTTTGTATGACCATGCTGGAGAGTTCGGAACTACCGGAATACCGTTTATTAATGCTTTAGCATCCAGCAGACCAGTGAACTCGTCATCATTGAGTTCTTCTTGGGCGCTAACAACATTCACTTTCAGTGAACATGCCCGTCTGATTGAAGGACACAAGTATTGCATCGCTGTTCAAACAGCATCGGCTGGAGGCAAAATAAATTCATTAAATTACGTGAATGTGGGTTTAGACTTCTCTAATCCTTCACATAAGGGCAACTATTTTGCTTACGATGGAAGATGGACTGCTAATCCTGACGGACCAGGCGATTTATGCTACTCTGTCTATTTCGCAGTTGGAGAAGCAGGCGGAGGAGGAGGCGGCGGAGACACATCCTTTTCGTTATCGTTTCTAACAGTTCCGATAAGCGTATTCACTTCAATTTACTATTTCATGTGGCTGTTTCTTTCCTTAGTGCATGTCTCCAAGAAGGACGAACCTCTTGTGGAGCCGAAGTTTAATCCGCATCCACCGCTGGTCAGCGTACTTCTTCCCTGTAGGAACGAAGAGGCTGTGATTGGAACAGTAATTCAACAGAGTTTAGATCAAACCCACAAGAACCTCGAAGTCGTGGTTGCACATAACTGCACGGATAACACAGCTCAAGTTGCTAGACAGTTTAAGGACCCCAGAGTCAAAGTCTACGAGTTAAACACTGAAGAGGTTGGAAAAGGCTTAGGTTTGAATTACGGGGCGAAATATGCAGAGGGAGAAATCATCATTTACTTCGATTCTGACAGCATCATCTCTAAGGATTATATCGAGAAAGTTGTAGATATGATGGTTTCAAAAGGTTACGATGTTGTACAAGGAAAAATTATCGGATCAAATCCAGGCTACAACAAACTTTGTTTCCTACAGCATATGGAAAACCAAATATTCCTGAGCATGTTTTGGGGTGGGAAACAAAAAGTAGGGTTGCCTGCGGGTCTCGGCGGAACTGGTGTGTCGATAAAGAAATCGGCTTTGGAGAAGATTGGCGGATTTAGGAATATTTTGATAGAAGACTTTGATTTATGCGTGCGCGCTCAGGTGGCTGGAGAAACTGTGGGATACTGCAGAGAAGCGGTGGTGTATGATGAAAAAGTGCCCAAATACAATATGTTGATTAGACAAAGAAGTCGTTGGATGGCGGGGCACATCCAGTTAATCTCTAGCATGATAAAAGAGAAAACGCTGGGTAAACTATTCCGAAAGAACCCAGTAGACTTCTTCCAGCTGATTTCTCCAGTCTACACGTTTTGCTTGTGGCTTGGAGTGTTTGTGGGGATAATAACGACGCTTCAAAACCAAGCCCACATATTTTCTGGGGGGTGGATAAGCTTCTTCTATGTGCCCTTGATAATCTTTCTTTCCCAGACTCTGGCGTTACAACTGCTGTTTGTGTTGATATTGAGAAAGGAATGTAAAACAAAAGCAGAGTTTCTCAAGTCTGTTCTGAATTTGCCGTTGTTTTACATATATTCGATGCATTGGTTCTGGGTGCTCCTAAGATTGGCAATCTACAGAAGCAAAATTACATGGGCTCACACAAAAACTGAACATGGATTTAGGAGGAAATGAGACTGTGGAAGATTCCTCTGAGTTGAAACGCGATGTTTTCTGGGCAATAATGACACTCCTGCTATTTCTGTTTATATTTGGTGGATTAGAGTTTGTATACAGAAGGGAAGAACTTGCGCAGCTGCTGAGGGCTAACAATTTTGTGAAGATTGTCACAGATTTTACGATGATAGGGCTTGTCTCAGCGTTTGTAGTAGTGATGACTATAGGCGTTATCGTTTGGCGCGCAGAAAGGGGTAAAGAAAGGCAGCCTAATGAAAAGAAACTCGAACTTTAGCAGAAAAATTTTCAACTTCAGCGACAGCCTGAGAGTATATATAATTACGCCTGAGGACATATATAACTACAAGTTGTTTATTTTTGGTCAGAGACACATTTCAGCATCGAATGTTTAAGGTGAAGGAAAGGGATGATTAAGCGGATTGGTTTGGTAACGAGTGGCGGGGACGCTCCGGGCATGAACGCCGCCATCCGAGCGGTTACTCGCGTCGCCGTTTCACATGATTTAGAGGTTTTTGGTTTCGAGAAGGGATGGGAAGGCTTACTGACCAACACGTTTAGGCAGCTGACTCGCCGGAACGTCGGCGGGATACTTCATGTGGGCGGCACCATTCTCCGCACATCAAGAAGCCCAGAGTTCAGGAAGAGGGAGGGCATCCGGAAGGTTGCGGAGACTCTTGCCCTGAACAATCTTGACGGGCTCGTTGTGGTTGGCGGCGACGGTTCGATGCATGGAGCCTTGGAGCTGAGCCAGGAGACGGATGCCTTGATTGTGGGGATTCCGGCTACAATCGACAATGACGTGTTTGGGACAAGTGAGACCATAGGTTTCGATACTGCAGTGAACACAGCGATTACGGAGATTGACAAGATCAGGGATACAGCGAGCTCTCATGACCGGATTTTCATAGTGGAGGTTATGGGGCGGATGAGGGGTTTTCTTGCGCTTACAATCGGGTTGACTGTCGGGGCTGAGGTGATTCTAGTTCCGGAGGTGGAGTATCCGCTGGACCAGATCGTTGGGACGTTAGAGAAGAATGCTTCTAAGGGCAAGAAATCAGGCATTATTGTGGCTGCGGAGGGAATCGGCGACACCCGTAAACTAATGCGGGAGATTGAGGAGAAGGCGGGGGTAGAGGTCCGGCTAAGCGTTACGGGGTATGCTCAGAGAGGAGGCAACCCCACAGCCAGAAGCAGGCTCTTGGCTAACCTGTTCGGAGACAAAGCCGTGGAACTGCTGATGAAAAAACAGGGAAGCAGGATGGTTGCGTTGCAGGATGGAGAAATAGCAAGCATCAAACTTGAGCAGGTCTGCAGCAACGAGAAGCCGTTGGATCTAAGTTTGATGGAGCTCGCAAAGACGCTGTCAACATAAGGGTGATTTGACCTAAAAGCTTCTTTGCTGGGAAATGATGTGGATAAGCAGACAACAGAAACCGTTCATATTAGGATACTAATAACAGTGTATTGTTGAAAACAGTCTTTTTTCTGGAATCAGCGGCAACTGCATCCTCAATGTGCTTGACTTCTGTTTCTAAACCATAACCGCAACCATCATAACGAGAGCGATCATCCTGTTGATTTCGTTGGTGGCTCCCATAACGTCTCCGGTTACGCACCCCAAAGTCTTGTTAACATAAGAACCCAAAACCACCACAGCAACAGCCATCGCAGCCAGAACCCAAACAAAACAGACACCAACCAAAACGAAACCCACCACCGCACACAAAAGCAAAGAAGCAACCGCTTCAAGATGCTTGTTCTCCATGGATTCAACCACATAGTATCCCATACCCTCGTACGCCGGCTTCTTTCCCAAGTAGGCAGTCAAAACCATGCTCGTCTTAGCCACAACCTCAGCAACAACCGCCACCTTCAGGATGTCCAAACCAGAAAACTGTCCGAAAGCTAAACCCGTTAATGCAAGAACGATGACTCCAGATGCTATAGCCCCCGCACCCGTGTACAAGTCATGCATAACCTCCAATCTCCGTTTGGCGTCGCCCCTAGCCATTGCCGCGTCACTCAAATCCAAGAGACCGTCTAAATGATGAAAACCGGTCAGAAGCTGTATGCTGACTAGGACAAGGAAACCCGAAATCAGGTCGGGCAGAAAAAAATTTGTTGCAAAGCCCACTGCTCCGGCAACAGAGCCTATGACTAATCCCACTATGGGGCAAAGAAAAAAATATCTGGAGATATCCTCGATTGACTCCATTCCAACGGGCACGATGGTTAAGAAACCGAACAAACCCTTCAAACTTTTTATTGCCAACCACAGCACCTTCAACAGCGATGTATTTTGCCCTGAAGAACATATGTTCTATGCTTAGTCTTTTAAGTTTGTTCAAAAATTTACGCCTGAAAAAAGGAATTTCTTGTTCCGATTTTTCTCAACAAAAAGCTTATACGAAGGGCTAGCTATAAAAACCACACCTACTAGGTGAAAAAGAAGGTATCATAATGGCTTGGTTAAAATCCATGATGGAAAAAGAACCGCCTGAACCAGAAAACCCCATAGGAACCGTTGTAATAGGCACCCTTGACCCCGACCCACACATGACACCAAAAGAAATGGTGCGAAAAGCCCTCAAAAGAGCAAATTTCAAATGCATTGACGTTGGAAAAAAGGCACCAGCAAACCTTTTCGCTTCACAAGCAGCAGCAAGCAACGCAGACATAATAGCTGTTTCAATAAACACCACTCTTGCCAAAAACAACATACCCCAACTGATGGCAGCCATCGAAGGTGCAGGGCTAAAAGGCAAAGTCACAATCATGATCGGTGGCGCAGCCGTGGAAAAAAGTGATGCAGACCAAATAGGAGCATTGTTCGGTACAACAAAGGAAGAAGCTGTAGCCCTAGCAAACAAGGCTATGGGAAAGTAAGTTCGGCGGCAAATTCTCCGAATAAAACATGAGAATGTGAGACGGAATGTTTAGGTTTAAAAAGAAACAGAAAATTATTGAAGCTGGCGGCATAAAACTTGGCGGTCAACCGGGAGAACTTCCCACTGTTCTAACCGGCTCAATCTTTTACGCAGGTCACAAGATCGTAGAAGACAAGAATCTGGGAATCTTCGACAAGGCAAAAGCTGAAGCCCTGATTAACAGGATGGACGAGCTTTCTGACATGACAACTAACCCGT
>SMTZ1_10013383_pt1 | contig 16156 bp, 15 predicted proteins | sample DeeMarSWOR136_30_FD_25667 | JGI IMG/M metagenome (IMG submission 25667)
TAGCTCGTAGAGGATGTTGGCGCCGTCTCTCTTGAAGAGCTGATGGGGCATGACCGTTATCGTGATATGGATGTTTCCAGCCGGGCCGCCTCTTTCGCCGATATTACCCTGACCGCTTAGCCGCATTTCATTGCCGTTATCAATACCGGCTGGTATTTCTATGGTAATGCTGCGTTTGTGCTTCTCCTTGCCTGTTCCCCGGCACTTGGGGCAGAGCTCGGCGATGATTTTGCCCTCTCCGTCACAGCGGGGGCAGGTGACAATATTAGTAAAACGGCCGAAGAGGCTCTGCTGTACCCGTTGCACCCGTCCGTTGCCGTTACATTCAGGGCAGCGGGTGGGCTGACTGCCCGGTTTGGCGCCGGTACCATGGCAGGTGGCGCAGTTTTCGATGCGAGATATATCTATCTCTCGCTGACAGCCGAAGGCAGCTTCTTCCAGGGTAATGGTTACCTGTGAGCGAATGTTGCTACCACGCTTTGGCGACTTGCGGGCGGATGACACCGTCCCGCTGAAGAACTCATAGAAGTCTTCGAAGATACTGCCCACCCCACCGAAACCGAAGCCTTCGAAGTCCCGCCCCGAGAAGCCATCGACGCCGGCATGCCCGAAGCGGTCATAGGCGGAGCGCTTTTCGGCGTTTGCCAGCACTTCATAGGCCTCGTTTATCTCCTTGAATCTGTCCTCGGCGCCGTCGTCGTGGTTGTGGTCGGGGTGGTGCTGGAAAGCCAGCTTGCGGAAAGCCTTCTTTATATCTTCGTTGCTGGCGTCTTTCTTGACACCGAGCACTTCATAATAGTCCCGTTTCGTTGCCATATTGTTGTTTTATCTCTTTCTATCTCTCCGTCTATATTGCTTTCCTTGAGGGTGGTGGGTGGGAATAGATTAATAGAAGATAGGTTTCTATTTACAACAACCTCTCCCCCTTAATCCCCCTCTCCTTGTAAGGAGAGGGGGAGGGTATATAAGAGGGGCTGTGCCCCTCTAAAACTCTCGCTTTATATTATACAGGGAGTTCACCTTTTCGGCTTAAAAATTCTAATTCTTTTGCAAACCTTACAATTAGCTCATCATCGTCTGCGGTAATCGCACCAATCCACATCTTAAATAGAGCAAACCCAAGTGCAGTCTCAGCATCTTGATGTGTTATTTTCCCCTCAAACTCTGTTAAACTCTTTATATATTGAATTTTTCATCTTTCGTCAACTGACGAAACGACTCAATTGATTTGAATCTTTGAATAAAGATACTGTTTGCCATATTGAGACTATGACCTACTGCCACCTGATTTAGTTCATCGGCTTTTTTAAGTTTGGATATCGTATTCTCAAACTCATCTTGAAAACCTACTCTTGAAGAGGAGTCCTTTTTATGAAATAAACCAAACATACCTAATCCCAACTACACACCGTCCTATCTAAGGGAAGGGGGTGGTTTAAAGATTGCCCCCCTTCCTGTTTCTTTAATCGTTATACTTCTCTAAACTCGCCCTCTACGGTACCTTCGTCTTCTTTGCCGGGGGGCGTTTCGCCTTCCGGTGGGGCTTCGCCACCAGGAGGTGCCTCACCGCCGGGAGGGGGCTGCTGCCCGTATACGGCGCTGCCCACCTTCTGCATCGCCTCCGATAGCTCCTGCATCGCCGTCTTGATGGCGTCTAAGTCGCTTCCCTGCAGCGCCGTGCGTACCGCCTTTACTTTTTCCTCCAGCTCCGTTTGCATCTCGGCGGGTATTTTGTCTTTCTGTTCGCGCAGTGTCTTTTCGGCGGTATACGCCATAGTGTCGGCGGTGTTCTTGGTCTCTTCCTCTTCGCGGCGCTTGGCATCTTCGGCGGCGTGAGATTCGGCATCCCGCTGCATCTTGTCCACTTCCTCTTTGCTCAGTCCGCTGGAGGCGGTTATGGTTATTTTCTGCTCCTTGCCGGTGCCCTTGTCAAGCGCCTTGACGCTTAAAATGCCGTTGGCGTCGATGTCAAAGCTGACCTCAATCTGGGGAATGCCCCTCGGTGCCGGCAGGATGCCGTCGAGCATAAAGCGTCCCAGCGTCCTGTTGTCCGTTGCCATCGGTCTCTCGCCCTGGAGGACGTGAATCTCAACACTGGGCTGGTTATCAGCCGCCGTGCTGAATATCTGGGTCTTGGAGGTGGGAATGGTGGTGTTGCGGGAGATGAGCGGGGTTGCCACTGCGCCCAGGGTCTCGATACCGAGAGTCAACGGTGTAACATCAAGTAGCAGGACATCCTTGACCTCTCCCTTGAGCACTCCGGCCTGGATGGCAGCACCGATAGCCACCACTTCATCCGGGTTAACCCCTTTATGAGCCTCTTTGCCAAAGAACTGTTTTACCTTATCTTGTACCAGTGGCATCCTGGTCTGCCCGCCGACTAGCACTACCTCGTCAATATCGGCTGCTTTCTTGCCGGCGTCGGTTAGCGCTTGCTTGCATGGACCCAGTGTTTTGTCTACCAGGTCTACCACCAGCTGCTCTAGCTTGGAGCGGGTGAGGGTAATGTTGAGGTGCTTGGGTCCACTAGCATCGGCGGTGACGAAGGGCAGGTTGACATCTGTCTGCTGGGTGGTGGAAAGTTCGCTCTTGGCTTTTTCAGCGGCTTCCTTGAGCCGCTGGAGAGCCATCTTATCCTGCCGCAGGTCTATTCCCTGGTCTTTCTTGAACTCGTCAACCAGCCAGTCCATAACCCTCTGGTCGAAGTCGTCGCCGCCTAGATGGGTGTCGCCGTTGGTTGACTTGACCTGGAAGGTGCCCTCGCCCAGCTCCAGTATGGATATATCAAAGGTGCCGCCACCGAGGTCATATACGGCGATGGTCTCGTCCTTTTTCTTGTCCAGCCCATAAGCCAGTGAAGCCGCCGTCGGCTCGTTAATTATCCGTAGAACCTTTAGCCCGGCAATCTGGCCGGCGTCTTTGGTCGCCTGCCGTTGGCTATCGTTGAAGTATGCCGGCACCGTTATCACGGCTTCGCTGACCTTCTCTCCCAGATATGCCTCGGCGTCCGTCTTGAGCTTCTGCAGTATCATCGCCGAGATTTCCGGCGGGCTGTATTCCTTTTCGCCCATTACCACCTTGGCATCGCCATTGGACGCCTTTACTATCTTGTAGGGTAGCAGCTTGCGGTCGTACTCCACCGAGGTTTCGTCAAACTTGCGCCCCATCAGACGCTTGATGCTAAAAATCGTATTGTCCGGATTGGTAATCGCCTGACGTTTGGCTACCTGACCCACCAGACGCTCGCCGTTCTTGCTGACGGCTACCACCGACGGCGTAATGCGGTTGCCCTCGGCGTTGGGGATAACCACCGGCTCCCCGGCTTCCATCACTGCTATCACCGAGAAGGTGGTGCCCAGATCGATGCCAATTACTTTTGCCATTGTTTATTACTCCTCCTTAACTGAATTATCAAACCTCACGGTCTGTTATTTTTTATTGCGGTTAACCAGTCCTTTTTGTTATATCGCCACTACCCACGGCTACTGTTGCCGGCCTGATGACCTTGTCACGCAGTTTGTAGCCTCTTTTCAGCTCCTTGACTACCACACCTTCCCTGCCCTGAGCGCACATCGCCGCTTCGTGCAGGTTGGGGTCGAAGTGCTTCCCCTTTGCCTTTATCGGGGTTACCCCTTGGGCTTCCAGGATGGAATGGAACTTACGCTCGATGAGCCTGACGCCCTCCACCCAGGGGAGCTTTGCCAGTTCCTTGGGCACCGAGTTCAGCGCCCGCTCCAGGTCGTCTAAAACGGGTAGCAGGTTGCAGATAAGTACCGAATTGGCGAACTGCTTTGTCTCCTCCTTTTCCTGTTCGCTGCGCCGCTTGTAGTTGATGAAGTCCGCCTGAGACCTCTTCCAGCTATCCAGGTGGCTTGCCGCCTGAGCCCTGGCTTCGGCTAGAGCTTCCCTGAGTGCCTCTATATCCTCCGTCTCGGTAACCTCTAGTTCCGGTTCATCGCTCTGGTTGTCTTCAACCATTGATAATCACTCCTTGGTTTGCTGTTCTCCTCCGGCTTGCCTGTCGGTGCGGGGTAGCTCCTTGCCGTACAGCTCAGCTACCAGGGTGCTCATTAGCGAAGCCAGATAGCCTATAGTGGAGATGGCTCGGGCGTATGGCATACGGGTGGGGCCGATGACGCCTATAGTACCCACAGCCTCATCCGGCAGTCCATACCGGCTGATGACTACGCTGCAGCCCTGGATAACCTCTGCCTTGTTATTCTTGCCGATGATTACCTTAACGCCGTGGCTCTCCATTTTTTCAGGCAGTATCGCTTCCACCAGCTTCCTTTGCTCAAACAGCTCTACCAGTGGTGCCATTCGCTGGCTGGTGTTAAACTCCGGCTGGTTCAGCCAGAAGTGCAAGCCGTCCAAGTAAGGCTCTTCGTGTGCCCGTTTATCCTCGGTATTCATTGTCCGTAGCAGGTAATCGGTTATCTGCTGTTCGGTGGGGGATAGCTCTATATCCTTGGTCATAATCTGGGGGCCGGTCAAGCCGGTATAGGCGACATTCAGTTTATTGCTGATGGCGGATAGCTCTTCCTGGAGCATAGGCTGTTCGAAATTTATCAGCTGTTGCCTTACCTTTGCCCCGCGCAGAACCAGGACGAACAATGCCAGGTGGTCTTGCAGGGAGACCAGCTCTAGGTGTTTGAACTGGCAGGCTATTGGTTTCGGTTTGGTAACCATAGCCACGTTCTGCACCCGCTGCGCTGTAATCTCCACCGCCAGGCTAAGCCATTCCTCCAGGTCCTCCTCCACCTGATGAAAGAGGTGGTTTATCAACCGTTGCTCTGCTGGCGGCAGCTCCAGCTCCTTCAGTGTCCCGGCGTAATATAAATAACCTTTGTCCGAGGGGATGCTGCCCGCCGCATGATGAGGACGAATTATATAACCGTCCTCCTCCAGGCGTGCCATCTCGTTGCGGATGGTGGCTGAGCTTACCTCCAGACCGCATTCGTCGACAATGCTTGCCGATGATACCGGCACTGCATTAGAAATGTATTGTCTGGCTATGGATGTCAGTACTGTTGCCATTCTGGGGCGCAACACCTTAACCTCCTTTTTAGCAATCTAAGCCCGAGACTGCTAAATTATACTTAATCTAACATCTTTAGCCGTGATTGTCAAGATATTGTGACTGGTATTTATGGTGTTGACACAAATAAATCCTAGTAGTAGTATATGGCAGCTTTTGCAATCTCCTACTAGGGTGTCTATAGAAATGAGTGCGCTTAAAATTGTATCGGTCTCTCTGCTAGGGTTTCTGCTGACCCTTTCTCTGGTTATTTTCGGGCTGGCTTTTACGATGAAAATGACGGCACTCAATGCCAACTATGTTACCTCACGGATATATGCTCTTGATGTATCGGCTCTGGCAGAGGAAGTAATTGGCGAGCAGGCTGCCAAGGGGGATTTTCCGGAAGAGTTCACCGAGGAGCTTAGGGTTGCCCTGGTTGACACTATTGACAGACTGGAACCATTGGTTAAAGAAAAGGTAAGTGACAGCATTCACTCTACCTATGGCTACCTGCTGGCAAAAAAAGAGAGTCCGGAATTAGCCCTCACGTTGAGAAAGACCTTCTTAAACTCGGAGTTCGTTGCCTCCTTTCTGGATGAGCTTGACTTATCTTCGTTAACCGAAACCTACCTTAAAAGCGAGACCGTTCAGGAAGACCTTCCGGAAGAGTTAACCGATGAGCTCGAGGCTGCTCTGATTGATGCCATTGATAGGCTGGAGCCATTGATAAAGGAGAGAATAAGTGCTATAGCCGACCCCGTCTTCGATTACCTGCTGGGTGTGAGCCAGAGCCTGGATTTAGCAACTTTGATAAGGGATAACCTGCTCGATTCGGAATTCGTTGACTCCCTGTTGAGCGAAATTGACATACCCTCCCTGGTGGAGGATGTCGATTTATCATCATTTGTTATGGATTTTATAGAAGAGCAATCTTCGGAGGAATTGCCTGAAGAAGTGGAGTATCTGGTCGGGTATGTGGATGAAATCATCATTGAGCTTGAACCATGGATAAGGGAGCAGGCGGACATTGTTGCAGACCCCGTCTTCGATTACCTGCTGGGCATTAGCCAGAGCATAGATATATCGGTATCGCTGGAGCCGGTGAAGGATACTTTGGGGGATGACCTAAAGGAAAAGTTCTTGGAATCGCCACCGGCAGAGCTGTCTGGCTTATCCCAAACCGAGCTTGAGCAGTACTTCGACGAGCAATTCGGGGATCTGGCTGATGAGTTTTCCTCTACCTTTGATCTTGATGAAAGCATATTGGGGGACTTGAGATCGGATATAATCGATGCGCTGACAGATGCCGAGGAAGAGCTCGGGCAGGTAAGGCAGGATATTACCGATGCGCTGGCTGATGTCGAGGAGCCATTCGAGGAGTCGAGGCAGTATGTCGGCTACTTCACACTCGGCTACAATTTGCTGATTGTATTTATATTACTACTGATTGCCGGCATAGTACTTATCTACCGCGAGATGAAGGGAGCCTGCCGTACCCTGGCGGGTATTTTCATTACCTTCGGCGTCTTCAATATAATAGCGGTGCTGGTCGCCCGGGCTCTGATCAGACCGCCGCTGGAGCAGATTGAGGACATCCCGTCGTCTTTGCTGGAGTGGATAGTGCAGACAGCCGGCAGTACATTGACACCACTATTGATACTGGCTATCGTTCTGCTGGTAGTCGGTATCGCTCTGCTGGTTTTCCCCATTATCTATAGCCGACGTAAAGCCAGAATGGAAGCGGGCTACCCCTACAGCGCTCCCGAGGAAGATGAGCCCTCAACTTAACCTTTTCTGCATAATGTGTTATGCTATATGAGCCGATTGTTTAACAGCCGTTATCGGATTACGTAATTCTGGAGTGATTCTATGAGACTGCCGGGACCTGTTGAGATTATCCTTATAATCATTGTTGCCGCCATTGTCCTTATCGGCGTCAGGGTACTGGGCACGCCCGCTAAAAGGAAGAGCCAGAGTATTGCCAGAAGTGAGGCGGCAGACGAAGAGGACGATGAGGAGATAATAAAAAAGACCCGCCGCTCACGTGTTCAACTGGTGGGTGTTATCGCCATAGTAATAGGGCTTGTCGTGCTGTTATCCAGCTTGAGCTTGGTTAAGTGGGTCTTCTGGGGTCCTATAGGAGCTATTGTCATTGTGGCGATAGGCATAGTGACAATCGTCGCCGCCAGGCGTGGATAACCACAGGGAAATCGCATTATTGACACCCTTTAGTGCCGATGCTACACTTCTTTTTACCTCGTAATTTCCTATATTTTGCCGAAAAAGCAGGTCATAATAATGAACAGAGTTGGTATTGTCTACCACCCGCTTAATAAGAACGCCAAATCGCTGGCGAAAAAGCTGGCCGGGTTTCTGTGCTCAAGCGGTGTGAAAAGCTGGCTGAGCTCTGCCTGGGAGGGCGATGAGGTCAGGGAGAAAATAAATGGCAGCGACTTAATTCTGACCATCGGCGGTGACGGCACCATTTTGCGAGCCGCTCAGGCGGTGGCTCCTCACTCAGTTCCCATTACCGGCATCAACCTAGGGCGGCTCGGCTTTCTGACCGAGCTAACCGCCGATGAGGCTATAGAGAAGATGCCCGCCTTGCTTGCTGGGAAAGGCTGGCTTGACGAGCGGGCTATGCTCGAAGCCGAGATTGTTACTGCTGAAGAAGGCAAGAGAAATGCCCAGCAGTTTTTCGCCCTAAATGACGTCGTGGTCGCCCGGGGGGAGATAGCCCGTATAGTAGATGTCGAAACCAGCATTGATGGCGAGCTGTTGACTACCTACAAGGCTGATGGGGTTATTGTAGCCACTGCCACCGGCAGCACTGGCTACTCTCTGTCTGCCGGTGGTCCCGTCCTTCATCCGCAGACTGACGACTTCCTGCTGGTGCCGATACTGCCTTACCTTAGTCTGAGGCACCCGATAGTGTTGCCACCGAAAACGGTCGTTGAGCTAAAGGTGGGCAACCTTCATAAGGCAGTGCTTAGCATTGATGGTCATATAAGCCTGCCACTGGCGGGCGGCATCAGCGTGGCGATAAAGCGAAGTTCAGTAAAGGCCCGCTTTTTAAGGGTCGAGAAAGCAAAGATAAGTGACGCTAAACAGATGCACAGGTTAATCAACCACTTCGCCGACAAGGGCGAGATGTTAGCCCGACCGCTTAGCGAGATATACGAAAATATCAGGGACTACTATGTGGTGAGGCAGGGGGAGCAGGTGGCAGCTTGCATAGCCCTGCATATCAACTGGGAAGACTTGGCCGAGGTAAAGTCGCTGGCGGTTACCGAGGCCTGTCAGAAGCAGGGTATCGGTGAGCTGCTGGTGGACGCCTGCCTTAGAGAGGCGGAGGAGCTGGGTATTGCCACGGTGTTCTGCCTGACCTATACGGCTAGTTTTTTCGAGAAGTGCGGCTTCTCCCTGGTGGATAAGTCCGAGCTACCGCACAAGGTCTGGGGGGAGTGCTATCGCTGTCCCAAGTTCCCCAACTGCGACGAGCTGGCGCTCGTCTATGGGCTTGGGGTAAAGGATTAGCTGGTGGAGGAGGCGCTTTCCAGCAAGGTGGTATTCAGCGGTCGGGCGGTAAAACTGCGGGTGGATGATGTCAAACTACCCGATGGACGTAGGACCAGCCGTGAGATTGTCGAGCACAGCGACTGCGTGGCTGTCATTCCCATCGATGCCGATGGCAACGTATTGCTGGTGAGGCAGTTCCGCAAGCCGGTGGAGAAGGAGCTACTGGAGATACCGGCTGGCTGTATTGACCCTGGGGAAGAGCCGGAAACCACCGTGAGGCGCGAGATGCGCGAGGAGACCGGCTACCTGCCGAGGAAGGTAGAGAGGTTGGGTGGCTTCTATGCTTCGCCGGGTTACTGTACCGAATATCTGCACCTTTATCTGGCTTATGACCTCATACCGGACAGGCTTCAAGCCGAGGATAGCGACAGCATTGAGCTGGTGCCGGTGCCTTTAAATCAGGTTGCCGGGCTCATCGCCTCGGGTGATATCTGCGATGCCAAGAGCATCGCCGGGCTTCTGCTGTACCTGTCTTTTAAGAAACCCACCTGAAGTTAGCCGAGCTGCCCCGATAGCTGCCTGCCGCCCAGAACATGCAGGTGAAGGTGGGGCACCAGCTGCCCACCCTGCCGGCCGCAATTTATCACCAGGCGGTAGCCGCTTTCGGCAATGCCCTCGTCTTTTGCGAGCTGGTTGGCAACAGTGACCATGTGCCCCATCAGGGGCTTCTCTTTCTTGGTAAGCTGAACCAGAGAGGTAATGTGTTTCCTAGGGATGACCAGCAGGTGCACCGGCGACTGGGGATTGATATCGCGGAAGGCAATTACCTCTTCGTCCTGATAGATGATGTCGCTGGGTATCTTGCCGGCTGTAATATCGCAGAATATACAGTCCATTGTTTCACCTCTCTTGTGCTTTTTGATATATAGCCCTGTTCTGGATAAAAAGGTCACCGCCGTGAATATCATTGGCGACGATAGCCGGGAAGTTTTCCACCTCAAGGCGCATAACGGCTTCGGTAGCCAGCTCCGGATAGGCGATGACCTCCGCCCTTTTAATAGCCTTCGAGAGCAGGGCGCCGGCGCCGCCGAAGGTTACAAGGTATATAGCCCGGTGCTTTTTAATGGCGTCTTTTACCTCTGCCGAACGGCTGCCCTTACCAATCATGGCTTTGAGTCCGGCTTCCAGCAGGGGTGGGGTATCGGCGTCCATACGCCCGCTGGTGGTGGGGCCAGCGGAGCCGATGACCTGCCCTGGACGTGCTGGAGAGGGACCCATATAATACAGGGTCTGCCCCGCGATGTTAAAGGGGAGTTTATCACCGTCGGCGATGACCTTAACTAGCCTCTGGTGGGCGGCATCGCGGGCGGTGAACAATGTGCCGCTGATGAGGACTCTATCACCCACTTTGAGCTTCTCGATTACCTCTGGCTCGATCGGCGAGGTTATATTTATACTATCTGCCAATCTCTCCCTAAATCCCCTTTATAATATTACTTCGCGGTGGCGAGTGCTATGGCACTGGAGGTTGACGGCTACCGGCAGGCTGGCGATGTGTGTCGGCGCTACCTCGGCGTGCACCGCCAGTGCCGTAATCGTGCCACCCAAGCCTAGAGCGCCGATGCCTAATTTGTTAACCTCGTTCAATGTATCCCTCTCCAAGGCGGCGACCTCGGCGTCAGGGTGGGGTTTACCCACCTCTCTCAGCAATGCATCTTTAGCCATCAGCATCGCCTTCTCGGCGGTGCCGCCGATGCCTAGCCCGATGATTATCGGCGGGCAGGAGTTGCTGCCAGCATCGCTGACGGTTTTTACCACTGTCTCGATGATACCTTCGCTGCCAACACCGGGTTTGAGCATAGACAGTCGACTCATATTCTCGGCGCCACTGCCCTTGGGCATAACAGCTATTTTGAGCTTGTCTCCGGGGACTATCCTAGTGTGGATTGCCGGCGGAGTATTATCCCCAGTGTTGGTTCGCTTGGAGAAGGGTCTGCTGACTATTGATTTTCTTAGATAGCCTTTGTCGTAGCCCTGACGCACTCCTTCAGTGACGGCAGTATTAAGGTCGCCACCGATGATATGAATGCCCTGCCCGATTTCCAGAAAGACGACTGCCATGCCGCAGTCTTGGCATAAAGGTAACCTCTCTTTCTGGGCGATAGCGGCGTTCTCTATCAGTTTATCCAGTGCGTCTTGAGCCAGAGGTGATTCCTCAAACTTGCGAGCTTGCTTCAGAGCCTGCAAAACATCATCGCCTAGTTCTAAGTTAGCCTGCTGGCACAGGTCGGCGATGGCGCGGATGATATCATCGGTTTTGATTTCTCTCATATTATAGCCTTGACCAGCTTCCTTACCGCTTCAGCTGAATTTCTAAGGGCTTCCCTTTCTTCTAGAGTTAGCTCCAACTCAACAATCTCTTCAATACCTTTTTTACCCAACCTTACCGGCACTCCAATAACCACGTTATTTACACCATACTCTCCCTGCAGATGTGCGGCGCAGGGCAGTATTTCCTTTCTGTCCATTATAATGGATTCAACCATACGGGCGGCAGCAGCGGCGGGGGCGTTAAAGGCGCTGCCCGTCTTTAGCAAGCTGACAATCTCGGCACCGCTGTTTACAGTGCGCTCCACCAGTCGTTGAATAGCTTCATTGGGAAGTAGTTCGGTTATCGGCTTGCCTCTGGCTGTAGCCAGCCGTGGGATGACCACCATATTCTGCCCGTGCTCCCCTATAACTATTGAGGATACCTCTGAAACCGAGACCTTTAGCTCGGCGGCGATGAAGCTGGAGAAGCGGGCGCTGTCCAGAACGCCGGATAGCCCCACCACCCGGCTTGGCTGAAAGCCACTGACCTTGAGTGTCAGGTGGGTCATGGCGTCCACCGGGTTGGTAACCATAACGATGATGCAGCCCGGGGAGTGCCTGACAATGTTCTGTGTAACCTCGGTGATGATGCCAGCGTTGGTTTTGGCTAGCTCGTCGCGGGTCATTCCCGGTTTGCGGCTGGCGCCGGAGGTGATAACAACCACGTCCGAGCCAGCTGTATCTTGGTAATCGTTGGTGCCTGTTATATTGATATCACAGCCTGTTATCGGTGATGATTGGAGTATATCCAGGGCTTTGCCCTGCGGTAAGCCTTCTATTATATCCAGCAGGACGATGTTAGCGTGTCCCTTTTCCGCTAGTCTTTGAGCCAGGCTGGTGCCGACATTGCCGGTACCGATAATGCTAATCTTTGGCATTTTTGCCTCTTTTTAATCTCCTCCCCGCCACCCCAACTGATTTCATTGCCTTTATTTTCCCACCCTGCCTGCCCTCGGCAGGCTTTTTAATTATCGGGTGGGATAACCACTCCTCTGTTATTTAATTCTTCTATTTGCTCTTCAGTTTTTCGATTACGGCATCTGCTACCTGCGATGTTCCCACCGCTGAAGACCTTTCGTTTTCGGGCTTGAGGTCGTAGGTAAAGTTCTTGCCTTCGGCGATGATGTCGGCTATCGCCTGCTCCAGGCACTCGGCGCTCTTCTTCTCGCCGATATAGCGCAGCATCATCACCCCGGAGAGCATCATCGCCATCGGGTTGACCTTGTTCTGACCTGTGTATTTTGGGGCGCTACCGTGGGTCGGCTCGAAGATAGCGTAATCGTCGCCGACGTTGGCTCCAGGAGCCAGCCCCAGCCCGCCGACCAGTCCGGCGCACAGGTCGGAGATGATATCGCCGTAGAGGTTGGGTGCGACGATGACATCAAACTGCTGCGGCTTTTTCACCAGCTGCATGGTCAAATTGTCTACGATTCTGTCCTCGAACTCTATGTCTGGAAATTCCCCGGCTACATCGCGGGCGACTTCCAGGAACAGCCCGTCGGAAAATTTCATTATGTTGGCTTTGTGGGTGGCAGTTACCTTTTTTCTGTGGCTGGCGCGGGCGTACTCGAAGGCGAAGCGGACAATCTGGCGGCTGCCCGTCTCCGAGATAGGCTTTATGCTTATACCGGAGTCTTTTCTTATTTTGGCGCCTGCTGTCCCGGCGAGAATCTCTAACAGCACCGTTGTTTGGGGAGAATCCCTCTCAAACTCGATACCGGCATAGAGGTCTTCCGTGTTCTCCCTAACGACCACGATGTCCACATTAGTATAGAGTGTTGGTGTGCCGGGGTAGCTCTTACACGGGCGCAGGCAGGCATATAGCTCTAGCTTCTGGCGCAGGGCGACATTGACGCTCCTGAAGCCGGAGCCAACCGGGGTAGTAACCGGCCCCTTTAGAGCAATGCGGTTCTTTCTGATTGATGCCAGCACGCGGTCGGGGAGCGGGGTGCCGTACTTTTCCTGGACGCTAGCGCCGGCGTAAACGATGTCCCAGCTAAAGCTTACGCCAGTGGCTTCCAAAGCCCTCCTGGTGGCTTCGGTTATCTCGGGCCCGACGCCATCGCCGGGTATAAGGGTTATATTGTGTCTCATATGGCAGAGTTGCCTCCTTAAACAGCTCTGGGTTAAAGCTTAAAATCACCGTACTTCCTGATATATGGTATGAGCCCGCCTTCAGCCAGGATAGAGGACATAAATGGCGGAATCGGCTTGAAACCTATTTTATTGCCGTTGGTTATGTCCTGTACTATACCGGTTTCTAAATTTACCTCAATGGTATCACCATCGTCAATCTTATCTGTATCGCAGACCAGCACCGGCAAGCCCAGGTTGATGGTGTTGCGGAAGAATATACGGGCGACCGATTTAGCCAGTATAGCACTGACACCAGCCATCTTGATAACCAGCGGTGCGTGCTCGCGGCTGGAGCCCAGCCCGAAATTATTGCCACCGACGACGAAGTCCCCAGGTTTCACTTTACTGGCGAAGGTAGGGTCGGCGTCCTCCAGGACGTGCTTTGCCAGCTCTGGCAGGTTGCTGCGCAGATGAGCCAGCCTGCCCGGCACGATGTGGTCGGTGGAGATGTTATCGCCGAACTTGAAGGCTTTTCCTTTAAGCATCTATAGCACCTCCCTGGGGTCGGTGATTTCGCCGGCGATAGCCGTTGCCGCCGCCGTTGCCGGGCTGCCCAGATAGATAAAGGCTCTAGGATTGCCCATCCGCCCCTTGAAGTTGCGGTTGGCCGTCGACAGGCAGGCTTCGCCGTCGCCAAGCACTCCCTGGTGCAGACCGAGGCAGGCGCCGCAGCCGGGTGGCAGGATAACCGCCCCCGCCTCGATGAATGTCTGGATATAGCCGGCTTCAATAGCCTGCAGCAGTACCTTCCTTGATGCCGGGGCGATTATGAGCCTTGTCTCTGGGTGTCTCTTTTTACCTTTCAGGATAGACGCCGCCACCGCCAGGTCGCCGCCACCGCCAGGTCTTCCAGCCGTCCGTTGGTGCAGGTGCCGAGAAATACCTGATGAATCCTGATCCCATTTAGCTCTCTTGCTAGCGTCGTATTATCCACGTTGTGGGGTTGCGATACCGTCGGCTCTATAGCGGAGGCGTCTATGTTTAGTATTCTTATATAGCTGGCATTGGCGTCTGGCAAGATGGGCTGGTAATCACCGCCCCGTCCCTGCTCTATCAGGTAGTCGCGGGTTGTATCATCGGCAGCGAAGAGACCCACCTTGGCACCTGCCTCCACCGACATATTGGCTATGGTCAGCCTCTCGGATATCGACATCCCATCTACGGTATCGCCGGCAAACTCCAGAGCCTGGTAGGTAGCGCCGTCGGCACCTATCAGGCCAATGAGGTGCAGGATGAAGTCTTTGGCATAGACTCCCTTGCGGAAGATGCCTTTTACAATTACTTTTATACTCTCCGGTACCCGGAACCAGGTTTTGCCTATAGCCATAGCGACGGCGACATCGGATGAGCCCATACCGGTGGCGAAGGTGCCCAGCCCACCGGCGGTTACCGTGTGCGAGTCGGCGCCGACGATGATATCACCCGGCCTGGCAATGGTTTCGGCGACTATCTGGTGGCAAACACCCTCACCGACATCGGAAAGGATACAGCCGGTATTACTGGCAAAGCTGCGCAGGTGTATGTGATCAGTGGATAGCTGGCAGCTGGGGCTTGGGGCGGCGTGGTCGAGAAAGAGCACACACCTGTCCTTGTCAGCCAGGGAGTCGAAGCTGGACTCGAACTCTTTTACCGTCAGCGGCCCAGTGGTATCCTGGGCAAAAGCCAGGTCTACCCGGGCGACGGCGATATCCCCCGCCCGAACGTCGGTCTGCGACCTATCGCTCAATATCTTTTCAGCCAGTGTTTTACCCATAGTAATATCACCCTATCTCTTAACACAATGGAGTGGCAGAGGTCAAACTGCCGCCAGTCGGATTTACCTTTCCGACAGCTACCTCTTTGAGAGAGCAGGCTTGAAAAACATAACGGCTAGGTGATAACAGCTAGGACATCGTCCCGGGCGACATTATCACCGTCCTTGAATTTGATTTCTTTGACCGTCCCATCCACCGGCGAGGGCAGGTCTATCGCCATTTTCATTGCCTCCAGGACGACTATGTTATCGCCGGTTTTAACCTTATCTCCTGCCTTGACCTCGTAGCGGATAATAAGCCCGGGCATGGGCGCCAGAACCTTTGTTTCTCCACTTTCAGCCTCAGGCGGTGACGCTGCCGGCACCTCCTCCTTTGCCGGTGCTTCCTTTACCGGGGCTGCCGGTTGGGGCGGGTCGGCTAACGCTACCACCTCCGCCTTCATATTGGCTTTGGCGTTGGCGATAAACTCGTCTTCCCTCTTGATGTCCTCCAGCGTCTTGGGCTTGGTTTCCGGCGGCGGCTCCTCCAGCCCGTACTTCCACTTGAGGAAGCGCATGCCAGTGGTGGGATAGAGGGCATAGATAAGTACATCGCCGATGTCCTTGGCGATATCCTTGGTATCGTTAAGGGCGGCATCGAGCTCCGGCTCCAGCACATCACCGGGTCGTTGGGTGATGGGCGTCTCGCCCCGCTCGTAGCCTTTGAGCACTATCTTCTGTATCTCGGAGTCGACCGGTGCCGGCGGTCTGCCGTATAGCCCGTAGACATAGTCCTTTACCTGTGCCGATATCACCTTGTACCTGCCGAAGAGGACATTCTGCACCGCCTGAATGCCGACAATCTGGCTGGTGGGAGTGACTAGCGGCGGATAGCCCAGCTCCTTTCTGACCTTGGGTAACTCGGCATAGACCTCATCGATTCTATCTAGGGCGTTAGCCTCTTTTAACTGGGCGACCAGGTTGGAAATCATACCCCCCGGCACCTGGTGCACCAGCACCTCGGTATCGATGACCGCCATACGAGTGGTCGCCAGGAAGTCCCGGTACTTAGGAGCGATGGACTCGAAATACTGCCCCAGCTTGAGTAGATGCTTGAGGTCTATACCCGTATCTCTATCGGTGCCCTGAAGGGCGACCACGACGGGCTCTACCGCCGGGTGCGAGGTGCGCAAGGCGAAGGGAGCCAGGGCGGTGTCGATGACATCCACGCCAGCTTCTATTGCCTTGAGGATGCTCATCGGCGCCATACCGCTGGTGTAGTGGGTGTGCAGCTGCACCGGTATCTTCAACTCCTGCTTGAGCGCCTTTATCAATGTGTAGGCGTCGTCGGGAGCTATCAGCCCGGCCATATCCTTGAT
>SMTZ1_10010791_pt1 | contig 16154 bp, 18 predicted proteins | sample DeeMarSWOR136_30_FD_25667 | JGI IMG/M metagenome (IMG submission 25667)
CGACAGACCTGCGGCCGCTCGTGATAGACCAGACAACGGCCGTCATCCGCCAGGTGCCGGCACCGATTGTTGACCAGCAGGAACCAGCCGTCGTCGTCCTTGTAGACCTGGGTGTTCTGATGCGAAATCTGCCAGAGCAACAGATCGAAGTCCTCCATCGAGCGCGGCGCGTCGATCTGCTGGGTCAGGTAGGTACAGCAGGTCGAACCGCGGCAGAAACTGCACTTGTTCTCGGCGGTGATGGGTACCTGGCCTACCGGCTTGATGGGAATGCTGCCGTCCATACGTGGTGGAATCCTCGGAAATTGCGCGCCGAGTGTACCACAGCCCTCTGTCGCTCCTCGCGTACTCGGCGCCGCCGGAGTGCTCGACTACAATAGGCCCTTCTTCAAGGGGAGCGATCGCGTGCGTCTGTCGGCGAAGGAATTCAAGGCCTGGCCCAACAAGTCCATCACCCTGCTCGGAATGTCGGGCGTGGGCAAGACGCGCCTGGCAATCCGGTTGCGCAAGAAGAACTGGTTTCACTATTCCGGTGATTACCGCATTGGCACGCGCTACCTCGATGAGCCGATTCTCGACCATATCAAGGCCCAGGCCATGCAGGTGCCGTTCCTGCGCGAGCTGCTGCGTAACGACTCGATCTTCATCCGCAACAATCTGACGGTAGACAACCTGCAGCCGGTATCGAGCTTTCTTGGCAAACTCGGCAACCCCGAGCGCGGCGGACTGCCGCTCAAGGAGTTCAAGCGCCGGCAACTGCTGCACCGCGATGCCGAGATCGCCGCGATGCGTGACGTGCCCGAATTCATCGCCAAGGCACATTCCCTGTATGGCTACCCCCATTTCGTCAATGACGCCGGCGGTTCGCTCTGCGAACTCAACGATCCGGCGACTTTGCGCGTCCTCGCCGAGCACACACTGATTCTGTATATCAAGGCGACCGAGCAGGATGAGCAGGAACTGATTCGCCGCGCTGAAGAAGATCCCAAGCCGCTGTACTACCGCGAGACGTTCCTCGACGAGCAGCTATCAATCTATCTGCGCGAGAAAGACCATGACTATGTCGCCGAGATCGATCCTGATGACTTTGTACGATGGATGTTTCCACGGCTTTTCTACTCGCGTATACCGCGCTATCAGGCGATAGCCGACGAATACGGCTACACCATCACGACCGACGATCTGCGCGAGGCGCGCGACGAACCGGGCTTTCTGCGCCTGGTTGAAAAGGCGCTCGCCCACCACGGCTGACCGACGCGGAATCCTGAGATGCCACTCGTTGCCCACAGCAAGCTGCCCACGTTCGAGCGACTGAGAAGCGATGGCGAGCCAGTCGTACCTCGCGAGGTGGCGCTGCACCAGGATATTCGCGAGCTGCACATCGGCCTGCTCAACATGATGCCGGATGCGGCGCTTGCCGCCACGGAGCGGCAGTTCTTCCGCTTGGTGGGCGAAAGCAATGCGATCGCGCAGTTCTACATGCATCCCTTCACTTTGCCGGAGCTGAAGCGCTCTGCCGAAGCGCAACAGTATGTTCAGGAATACTACGAGAGCTTCGAGCAGATCCAGGAGCTGGGGCTTGATGCGCTGATCATCACCGGCGCGAACGTCACGCAACCGGATCTTGCGCTGGAGCCGTTCTGGAAACCCCTGATCCGCGTCATCGATTGGGCATATGAGAACGTCACCTCCACGCTTTGCTCGTGCCTGGCGACGCATGCGGTACTGCAATTTCGATACAACCAGAAGCGCCGACCGCTCGGCTTGAAGCGCTGGGGCGTGTATGCGCACCGCGTTGTCGATCGCCGTCACCCGCTGGTGAGCGACGTCAACACGCGCTTCGACGTGCCCCATTCACGTTTTAACCAGATTGACCGGGCACAATTCGAGGCAGCGCATCTTCCGGTACTTGTCGAAAGCGAGCAGGCCGGGGTGCATCTCGCCACGAGCGAGGATGGCTTCCGGATCGTATTCTTCCAGGGCCATCCGGAATACGACACCGTGAGCCTGTTGAAGGAGTACAAGCGCGAGGTGATGCGGTTCTCACGCGGCGAGCGTCTGGACTATCCGCCGCTGCTCGACAACTACTTCTCCCAGCGAGTGCGCGCAATCCTCGACGAGCATCAGGAGCGCGTGCTGGCAGCGCGTGCGGCGGGTCAGGTGCTGCCGGAATTCCCTGAGTCGCTTGTGACCGCGAGCGTCGACAACACCTGGCACGATACCGCCGAGGCAGTCATCGACAACTGGATCGGCCAGGTCTATCAACTCACGGCGCTGGAGCGTAAACGACCCTTCAAGGAGGGCGTCGATCCAGCTGACCCTCTGGGTCTTGGCCACAAGCGTTAGGCGGGCAGGCAACCGGGGCATCAGGAAATCCGGTGTTCGCGGCAAATTCGAGGACGCTGGCGACCACGCTGTCGTGAGCTCGATCTACGGGATGGCGCATGCTTGCGGCAAGAAGACAATCGCCGAGTTCGTTGAGCGCCACGAGAAGGCCGCACTCCTCCAGGAAAAGGGCGTGGATTTCGGGCTGGGCCACTGAATCGCGGCGCCACTCCTCGAGGCAGCGCCCAATCCTGAAGCGTGTATCCGGGCACGTAGCAGGGCTCCCTTGCTTGCCCCTACCCCAACCAAGGCGTTTGCTACACTCGATACGGGTCTGCGGCCAGTAAACAACCGGCACGGGACCGGCCTAATCAGAGTGGAGCAGTCGCTATGGATAATCGCATTTGTCACAAGAGTCTGTTTGTGCTGCTGCTCACGCTGTGCCTCGGTCATGGCACTGTCGCTACCGCGGCGGAACAAACGCCCGCCAAGACACCCGAATCCGGCGGCGTGTCAAAACCCAAAGAGCCGCCCAAGCCCCTGCCGGATCTTTCCATCGATCTGCTGGAGCTTGTCCCCTTGCCGATCGATCGCCGGCGCACGCGAATTCGGGTTCGTGTCAGCAATGCGGGCGTCGTGACCTCCCCGCCGACCGGCGTGCTGGTTCAGTGCTTTGTGACAATCAAAGAGGCGGTCCACAATTGCCGGGGCTCGAACCCGCCACCACGCTTCTCGGTGCCGCACCTGCGGCCGGGTGAGTCGCGTACCTACGAGGTACCGCTGGGTCGCTTTCTGGAAGGTGGCAAGCAAAGCCTGGACTACGACATCAAGGCGCTGGTTGACACCAGCATGCGCTCGGCAGAACTCGACCGGTACAACAACAGCCGGCAACTTCGCGTTCGGCTGTGATCTGAACGGGCGGTGCTTGGGTCCACTGCCCCAGCAACAGGAAAGGCAGGCGGTCATAGTGCCCGCCCGCCTTTGTCGTTCATGACTGCCGCTGGAACGGTGTCGCCCAGCGGGCTCCGGTAACGCAACGCCCGTGTCAGGCGTCCGGCGCCTTGACCTTCAACTTGCCGTACTTGAACTCGAAATAGCCCTCGGCACCGCCTTCCATGAAATGGTAGCTCTTGATGCCCTGCTGTTCGAGGTAATACTGGAACCACGGAGCCTGTCGTCCGGTCTTGTCGTAAATGAGCAGTGTCTTCTTCTGGCGCTTGGCCTCCTCTACGACAGCGGCAATCTTCTGGCTGTCGTCGAGCTGGGCGCGCTGCTCCTTGAAGGGAAAGAGCGCCATGTCGCGCTGTGCCAGGTCGCGAATGTCGAGCACGATCGCGCCGGCACCCATGCGATTTTCGAAATCGCCGGCCGAAATCACCCGCTTCTTGTAGGCCTCCTTTTCCAGGAAGTCAGCGGGATTCATTGGACTCTTGCCGAGTAGCACGCTGTGTTCGGGAAAGCGCTTCGCCCAGCCGTGCAGACCGGCGTCGTAAGCGTAGACATTGCGGATACCTGCGGCCATGGCCTTCTCGGTCGCCTGGTATGACTTCTTGCAGGTCACGCCGTTGCAGTAGAAGACGATCGGCTTGTTGCCGGCCGCACGCAGCTTCTGCACATCGGCCTCGAAGGTCTTGCTGTGCAGCGGTATATGCTTGGCACCCTTGATGTGCATGGTGTCGTACTCGTACTTGGAGCGCACGTCGATCACGATCAGCTGATCGAGCTGACGCTCGAGATTTTCGATCTCCATGATCTGTACTTCCTTGTACTTGGCACGATGCGGGAACGGCTCGGCGGCGGCGCCAGCCAAAGTCGCTTGACCGGCAATCACCAGCGCAGCGAAAACGGACAACCAATGCTTCATTGCAGACCTCGTAGATTTCGAATAGTGAAATGTTGTGGTTAACCGGCATTCTCGTGCCGCCCATACCATGAGGCTGCGCGCTGCCGCAGGACACCCTTAAGCAAGCCTCGTGCCCGATTTGTGGGCATGGAAGATCATGGGGTTAGGAAGCGTGTCGTGGGATTTTGGCGCGCCGTGTGTCGCGAAACGGTCACAGGCGAGCGCGACACGTCACAAAAGACGGTCTATGGCCGGTCACACCGGTTTGGTTGCTAGACCGACGTCGCGCCCGGGCCAAATGCAGCGACTTCCTCGTCGTGCAGCGGACGGGCCGCCCCGGGGGCGAGGTCCGGATCGAGCACAATGGGGCCGATCGCTTCGCGGTGCAGGGCAAGCACGTGGTTTCCGACCGCTGCGAACATGCGTTTGACCTGATGGTAACGACCCTCGGTCAGGGTGATGCGCCACTCGGCTGGGCTCAGTTGTGCGAGCTCGACCGGCGCGCATGCTTTGGCCTCGTCTTTCAGGCGGATTCCGGCGCGAAGCCGATGCTGGGCCTCGGACGTGAGCGGGGACGCGAGCGTTGCCCGATATCGCTTTGGATGCCGATAGCGTGGAGCGGTAACCCGATGCAACCAGTTACCATCATCCGTGATGAGCACCAGGCCGGTGGCGTCAATATCCAGCCGCCCGGCCACATTCAGGCCAGCCGGATTCGGCGTGTCGAGAAGCTGAAAGACGGTGCGATGCCGCGTGTCGCGGTTGGCACACACGTACCCGGATGGCTTGTTGACCATGAAGTAGCGAGCGCGGGGTGCCTCAAGTACCCGGTGATCGTGCTCGATCCGGGCACTGGGCTCTACATGCGTAGCAGGATCACGCAGCACGTGGCCATCGACACGTACCTCTCCCGCACGGATCGCCCGCGCGGCCATGGAGCGCGTGAGGCCAGTTGCGTGCGCGAGCAGCTTGTCGAGGCGCATGAGACGCGGGGCAATAAGTGACGTGTCCGCGATTGTACGCAGCGCCGGGCGGAAACGAGAAAGCCCGGCGGCTGCCGGGCTTTCTCGTTCATATGCCAGTGTGTGCGATTCAGGCGACTGGTGGTGCTTCGGCGGGCAATCCGGATTGTGCCCAGCCCATCATTCCGCCACGCAGGTTGTAGACATTCGCGAACCCGCGCTGCTGGAGGAAATGGCAGGCCTGCGCGGAACGCGCGCCGCTGCGACAGACCAGTACCAGGTCCTTGCCACGGTCGAGTTGATCGAGATTGAGCGGCAGCGTGTGCAGCGGCAGCGCCGTGGCACCGGGCACGGTGCCAGTTGCGATTTCGCCGAAATGGCGCACGTCGATGACGTGCAGATCATCGGCGCGCTCGCCCAGGCGCCGTGCAAGCTCTGGGGCGTCAATTTCTTTAATGCTCGAAAACATGAAAATCTCCGGTAAATAATGTGTATATTAGTGGTTGCTAATGGACGCGCATTATCTCGGGGCGGGCGCCCGAATTTCAAGTCCGGCCCACAGGAGCGGCACTATTCGCTGATTTCCAGCAGCTCGATTTCGAAAACCAGCGTGGCATTGGGCGGAATAACGCCACCGGCACCGGCGGCGCCATAGCCGAGTTCGGGCGGAACCGTGAGGCGGCGCTTGCCCCCGATTCGCATGCCGACCAGACCTTCATCCCAGCCACGGATCACGTACTGCACACCTAGCGGGAACGCGAACGGTTCGCCGTGCCTGCGGCTGGAATCGAACTCGCGCCCGTCCATCAGCCGACCGGAGTAGTGAACGGTAACGAACTGCCCGGGACCGGTGGCCTCCTTACCGGAGCCGATCTCAAGATCCTCGATAACCAAACCGGATGGCGTGGTAGTTGCGGTCATGGTCAATCGCCCTGCGCAGTCCGTGGTTCGAGATCAAAAAACAATGGGCCTCACTAGGCGCCACTCTTCCACACGAAGTCCAGCCGGCTGCTCCACGCGCGCCGGCGCTGACGCCAGGATTCAATACTCGCGCGCAGATTCACCACGGACGTCACATAGTAGAAGAACTTGAACGCGTTTAGTGGCAGGCGGATCGGCGTCTCGCTGAACACGTCCGCCGCCAGCAGCGACATGATGCCCCGTTTCATGCGGAAGAAATCGCGCGGGTGCATGAACATCTGGCGCATCGCCGGCGTCGTGATGCGGTAGATGAACCACGAAAAGGTCTTGAGGCCGCTGCGAATGGTACGGTCGAATTCCTGCAACATCGCCCGGTTGGCCGCGACGGATACGTCGCCTTTCTTCAGCATTTCGTCGACCATCTCGGCACCGCGCTCAGCACTGTTCATGCCGAGAAACACGCCGCTCGAAAACACCGGATCGATAAACGCAAAGGCGTCGCCGACGATCAGCCAGCCGTCGCCGTACATGCGCTCTGCGGTGTAGGAAAAGTTGCCGGTCGCAAGCGCGGGCGCCATCAACTTCGCGTTCTTCATGCGCTCGGCGAGCAGTGGGTTGAGTCGCAGCGTGTCCCACAGGAAGTCATCCACCGGCTTCTTGCGGCTCATCATATAGTACGGCCAGCACACGGCACCGATGCTGGTTGCTCCGTCGGCAAGCGGTATCAGCCAGTACCAGCCATGCTCGAACCAGTAAACGCTGATGTTGCCGGCATCATCGCCGGGGCGGCGCTCGACACCGGAGAAATGACCGAAGATCGCCGAACTGTTGTGCTCCGGATTGCGGTGCTTCATTCCGAATTGGTTGGCGAGATAGGTTTCACGCCCCGAGGCGTCCACCAGGTAGCGCGCTTCCCAGCGATGCGTTGCGCCGGACTCGTCTTCGGCGGTGACCAGCGTGTTTCCGCCATCGCGAAACTCGACGTTGCGGACACGGAAGCCCTCGCGCACGTCAGTGCCTTTGCCCGCGCTGTTGCGCAGCAGCAGTTCGTCGAACTCCGAGCGTCGGACCTGGTAGGCCACGGGCTCCGACGCATCGATGGCCCCGCTGAAGTAATAGACTGCTGGCTCGCAGCCCGGATAGTTGAACTCGGCTCCTGGCTTGAGCATGCCGATGGAGACAACCTTGTCGCGCACCCCGAGACGCTCGAAGATCGGCATGTGAACCGGCGGGGCCGCCGCCAATAACAAGAACGTCACACTTATTCGTGTCCTGCACGGGGATTTTTCCTGCCTGAGTCATGGGGAGAAACCTGCCAAATTGAAGCGGCCTCATTATAGAAACGGCCTGCTGGAGCGCAACGGTGTACAAGGCATGGACGGGCGGAAATGAGGTGTTCCCGGCGTTATCGCATCGCACCGATAAACCTGAGTAGAATGTATGGATATTCGGGCATGATCGTTGCAAAGCATACGGCGGAACGGCTGCACACGAGGGACGTGCCCAGGTTTGCCAACGGAGGTCCGCAAACCCCAGAATGCCGAAATTTCGCCCACCGACCACGGACAGTCGATTGGCGGGCCGAGGATTGAGGCTACGATGAAAGTCAAAGTGGATGTGCGCGAACTCCAGGCGGGCATGTATGTGGCGGAACTCGATCGCCCGTGGCTGGAAACCCCCTTCCTGTTCCAGGGCTTCGAGCTGCGCAACGAAGACGAGCGCAAGATGCTCGAGCGCCATTGCCGCTACGTCTATGTCGACGTGCACAAGAGTCCCACGTTCACACCAAAGTATTTCGACGGCGCGCGCATGTCCTTCAGCCAGAGGCTCGCGCGCGAGGACGACGAGATCAGGCGCAAGATCCGCGAGATCGTCCACGACAAACCACAGGTCCTGGCCCCGCACCGTAAGCCTTACATCGACGAGGCGCCGTTCGAACAGGAGATCGTCGAGGCCAAGGTCGTCGAGAAGGAAACCCGCGACGCGATGGACGAGGCGCTGGAGAACGTCCAGAAGGGCAAGCGCTTCGACTTGCCGCTCGCACAACGTGCTGTCGGCAAGATGGTCGAGAGTGTGATCCGCAATCCGGATGCGCTCATCTGTCTGAGCCAGCTGAAGGATGTCAACAAATACACTGCCCTGCATTCCATCCGGACCTCCATCATCGCGCTCGCCTTCGGGCGCCATATGGCCCTGAGCCGCGATGAGCTAAACATTCTTGGGCTCGGCGTACTAATGCACGACGTCGGTATGGCCCGGGTGCCGAAGGCAATCCTCGACAAGCCTTCCGGACTCTCGAGCGACGAATTTGCGATCATGGCCAAACACATCAAGTGGGGGCTGGAGATCCTTGAGACATCTGGCGGGGTTCCGGCCGGCGCGCAGGATGTCGTCCGCCAGCACCACGAACGTGGCGAGGGCCACGGCTATCCGAATCACCTCAAGGCTCCCGCAATCGCTCCCGCCGGCCTGATCGGCGCGATCGTGGACGTCTACGACGCGGTAACGAGCGACCGCCACTACGGCGTGGCGATGTCTGCCGAGGATGCGTTGAAGCGCATGTATGAGTGGCGCCACAAGGACTTCAGCGCGCCGATCGTCGAGGATTTCATTCGCTGCATGGGAATCTTCCCGATCGGCAGCCTGGTTGAGTTGAGCAACGGCAGCGTCGGCGTGGTGATCACGATCAATCGCGCGCGACGCCTGAAACCGAAAGTGGCGCTGGTGCTGACCGCCACCAAGACACCCTACAGTCAGCGAATCGTGACGGATCTCCTCGAGGCAAAGGATGCGTACGGCAACGAGCTAAAGATCACACGCGTGCTCCCATCGGGCAGTTACGACATCAATCCGATGGACCATCTCGTACAGTTCTAGCGCTGTGGGTACCGGCGCCGAATCACAATTACTTCGAATCGCCCGCGCGGGCCGATGAATGAAGAGGCGATCCAGCCTGTCAGGCTGACAACGACCGAAGCAAACAGCGCCGACCAGAACCCGGCCACCGAAAATCCGGCAAACAACCACGCGACGAGTCCCACCATCGCGGCGTTGATGACCAGGAGAAATAGCCCGAGCGTCACGATGGTGAGCGGCAGCGTTAGGATGACCACGACGGGTCGCACCGCGGCGTTGACGATTCCGAGCACCAACGCGGCAAGGAGCAGCGTGCCGATGTCGCGCACTTCGACACCCGGCACAGCAATGGAGGCGAGCCACAGTCCCGCCGCCACGATTAACACACGAATAATGAATCCGGACATGTCTGGCGACGGGCCGGGCAAACGCGGGACGTATGGCTACGAAGCGCTACACCGGGTAACAGATGCGGGCGCGAGCAATGCGGCCTAGCGGGCCGTGCGCCGCGGTGCGAACACGGAGTAGCCGCGCTTGGCGCGCTCGTTCAAAACCTGTGCAAAATTCTCGGCATGCTGGCGAACCTGATCGCGTGAACCACAGCGGCAACCGGTAATGCGCTGGCGTTTTGCCCCACCCTCAATGACATACTCGTACCACGTGCCGTGGCCGATACCCTCGGGTGTTTCGGTGCGATTGACGGCGGTGACACTGAAGTTGCTGGCTGTCATCATCATTACATCTCCTTAGTCTGAGCTCTCTGAACGTCGATGCGCCCGACCTTGCCACACGTCAAACCTGACGGGCGTGGCGGCGCCGAGGATTGCTCGGCAAACAGTCACGGTTCTTCCCCGATACCACCGGCGCGCACGAGCCTCGCCCGGCGCAATGCATACCAGCCAACACCCGTGCTCAAAATTCAACAAGTTCCCCAATACAGAGGGGGCGGGCGCGGCAGTCGAAGAACAGCTTGTCAGACGGACACATTACAAATCGCCCCCGGTGCGTGCACCGAAGGCCGGTGAGGCGACCTGGCGGCCGCCTCCGCCGTCTTGCGACGGAACTGGACGCATCTTAACACATTTTGGCGGACAGGTCTTGAGGCTATTTTTCTAGGGCATTTCGGTTGAGGCGTATCGCGGTGAAACGATCAGGAACGAGTATGCGACGTTCACATGCGTGTATCGCATGTGGCCAGACCTCCACCAGCACAACCGGTCCTGACGGCGATGCGAGCCGCGCCGAAACGACAATGAGCAGTGCCCCGGATTCGCGCAGCACGCTTAGTGGTACCGAAAGATTGCCGAGCGCATCCGTTGCCAGCGCGTAGCGCCCAATTTCCCGGTGGCCAGTCACGCTGCGCAGCGCACCCTGTGTTGCCAGGTACTCGAGGCGCGCTTCCGCAATCACATCCACGCGCTCAGGCGCCACGCCCTCCTGCTCACGCAACTTCACTCGCACACTGTCTCCATCCCTCGCGACAACGGCGACGCCGCCACTACCCTCGCGCCACACGCCTTTGCCGTAGACTCTATTGAGATACTGGGCGCGCGTTTCGCCACGAAGCCCCAGCGGACCGGCGACGGTCTCGACTGGAACGTAGAGGGTGTGGCGCTCCGGACAGCCCGACGGCTGAGCCAGGACTGTCCGCGGCAGGCACCCGACCCAGAGAGCCGACACCACCACCAGGACCTGGCGGAGCGGGACGTTAACTGCAAGTCGCTTGGTCATCTTGTGCGATCGCGGCGGCGTCAGGGGGGCGCGTGACACGCAAACTGATTGATTTGACTGTCGTTAACAGAGACCTCGATCATAAAGTCGGCTTATTAACCTGCAAGAGGTCGGCGATCGATTGGCAGGCAGGCGCGACAGGAGGCATGATGGCTGTGCGTGAGACAGGAGACCGACATGGAGGCCCATACCAAGAGCCAGAATCGCAGTTGCTCGCGCTCACCGCTCGATCTCCGGGTTGTTGTGCTGCACAGCGACAAGGTGGAGCGATTCGGCACGGTCCGCGATATCAGCTTCGGCGGAGCCTATCTGGAAACGGATGCACAAAACTTCCGGCCGGATGACGTGGTCACGTTATGCTTCGAGTTGGAAGACCATGACACCCCGCGCGCCTATGCGCTCACCGGTACTGTCGCCCGCCTCGCGCGCAGCGGTGCTGGTATCGCGTTCGACGATTACGACGAGGCGAATGTCGCGGCACTGCGCAAGCTCTACCGCCGCCTGCTGATCTAGCACGGGCGAACCAAACGCGACATGAATTCCCGGTAGCTCGCAATCTGCGGGTCGGATTTGTTGTGTCCCACGACACGGGTCAATTGCCATGTCCCCATCGCCGATCCGGTCCTTGCCGAATTCTTCATTTGCAACGCCCTGGTAGCTGAGTTCATCGGCGTAAAGATCTTCGCCGTAGAAGGCACGCTCGGCCTTGGGCCGTACAACTGGGTGCTGTTCGGGCGCCAAGGTTCGCTCAACTTCACGGGCGGGTGCTGTTGTGGCCGATTGTTTTCATCATGACCGATGTGATCAACGAGTACTTCGGATGGCGCGCGACCGAAAACTACCTTGACGCCGCGCGTGCTGCCGAACTGAAGGCGCGCGCCGCCGCGTGAGGCGTGGCATGCGCGGCAAACGGCAGCTAGCGACAGGGACGAATCTCGGCCGCCTCATCTGACGCGGCACGTGGCACCATCTGTGCGATGGTCCGGCAGCTTCCGTCCCAGCAAAGCTCATAGTCGGCCACGTAAGTGGAGCGTGCGAGCAGCAGCGCCGGCAGGGGTGTGCGCTGTGGCACATAGTGCCAGACACCATTGCGAAGCACCGCGCCTTCCGGAATCTCCATTCCTGCTCCGCTGCCGCGAATCCGCGCCGCCACCGGTGCAAGGCCCTGCGGACGCAGTACGTAGTCTTCCTCCCAGCGCAGCTTCTCGATCGAGTGCGTCCACGCCAGCGTAAAGCGCTCGGCCGGAATCGTTGTCACGGCCGCGCCCACGACGAGCATGATGCAGGCAACCGTCACGCTGGTTTCGCGCGTGCGCTCCGCCACTGCCAGAAGAGAAACGCGACGGCCAGCGCAAATCCCACTTCATCAGTGACTGGCAACGCCGCAACGAGCGAGCCGGCTGCGGCCGCCGCGAGAATGCGCTGCGGCCAGTTGAGCGGGGCGTTCACATAACCGACCGCTGCGGCACCCCACAAACCGATGGCGATCAGGGCCTTGGTCGAGATGTAGAGGATCGCGAGCCAATTCGTGCTCTGCAGCGCAAGTGCGGGATCGTAGACCATCAAATACGGAATGATGAAGCCGGCGAGCGCCACCCGCACGCACGTCATCGCAATGCGCATGGCTGGCGCCTTGGCGATCGCGGCGGCAGCGAACGCGGCGAGTGCGACCGGCGGGGTTAGATCGGCCATGATGCCGAAATAGAATACGAACAGATGCGAAACCAACAGCGGCACACCCATCTGGAGGAGTGCCGGCGCGGCCACAGAACTGGTGATGATGTAATTCGGAATGGTCGGCACGCCCATGCCGAGAATCAGGCTCGCGAACATAGTCAGTACCAGCCCAAGAAACAGGCTGCCCCCGGCGAGGTCGACGATGCCGGTGGCAAGGCTGCTGGCGAGTCCGGTAAGCGTAAGCACCGCAACAATGACGCCGACAATGGCACAAGCCACCCCGACACTCACTGAACCAAGCGCCCCCTCGATCAATCCCCACATCATGGTGTGCAGCGTGCTGCGCCCGCCGCGCGCGATGAGGTTCGCCAGCACCAGCGCGACGATCAGCGCGATCACCGGGATGATTCCGAATTGAAAAAGACCCGCCGCGGCAACACCAAGCCCCACCCAGAAGATTATGCGCAACGGCAGGATGCCAAAGCGCTCGGCGAGCGGCCGCCCGAGCAACAGGAATGCCGTCACCGCGAGACCCAGCAGGCCTGCGAACATCGGCGTGTAGCCGGTGAGCAGGAGGTAGATAAGCACAATGAGTGGAATCATCAGCGGCCATTGCCCGCGCAGCGCGGCACGTACGCTTGGGCATTCCTCCCGTGATAGCCCGTAGAGCCCCAACCGCCCCGCTTCGAGATGCACCATCCAGAAGACACTAATGAAATAGAGCGCAGCCGGTATGGCGGCCGCCTTGGCTACCTCCAGGTAAGGAACATCGATGGTTTCGGCCATGATGAAAGCTACCGCCCCCATCACCGGCGGCATGATCTGTCCGCCCATGCTGGAAGTGGCCTCGACCGCACCCGCGAACTCGGGTTTGTAACCGAAACGCTTCATGAGCCCTATGGTGAACTGCCCGCCCATCACCACGTTCGCCACCCCCGAGCCATTGATGGTGCCAAGCATCGCAGACGAGATCACCGATACCTTGCCGGGACCACCGCGGTGGTGTCCAACCAACCCGAGCGAAACATCGTTGAAAAGCTGAATCATCCCGGCCTGCTCGAGCAAACTGCCAAAGATAATGAACAGGAAGATGTAAGTGGCCGACACCAGTATCGCCGTGCCGTAGATGCCCTCGGTGCCGAGGTAGAGCTGATTGATGATCTGGTCGAAACCGTAGCCGCGATGCGCCAGATCACCCGGCAGGTACTGGCCAAACATCCCGTAAAGCAGAAACACCCCACAAATCAGCGGCAGTCCCCAGCCCATGACCCGCCGCGCCGCCTCGAATACCAGAATTACCGCGACCGAACCGACAATCAGATCGGCCGTGTTGGGCTCGCCCGAGCGCAGGATGATGTCGGCCTCGAACACCCAATGGTAAAAGCCAAGTGCGAACGCCACCGCGCCTAGCAACCAGTTGTTCCAGGGCACCCGGTCGCGCGGTGCGTGCTTGCGCGCCGGGTACACGGCGAATGCGAGCAGCAGCAGGAATGCCACGTGCATCGATCGCAGCACGAGGCTCGAAAGCGGACTGAGTGCGGCGTTGTAAAGCTGGAAAATCGCGAACGCCAGTGCAATGCCGAAAATCGCCCAGCCGTGCCGACCGGGCGGGCGGCGCTGGTGGGCATATTCGCCCACCACCTCATCGGTGGTGGGCGGCGCTTCGGATGTATTCGTCATGGCTCCCGGCCCCGCGCCGTCGCGGCGCGAGGTGCGGACCAATTGCGTCTACTTGATCAGGCCCTTTTCGCGATAGTACTTCTCCGCGCCGGGATGCAAGGGAATCGGCATCGATCCGTTTGCATTCTCCAGTTTCACCGCCTTGCCCGCAGCGTGGGCGGCAACCAGCTGGTCGAGGTTCTCGAACATCGATTTCGTCATCAAATAAACCGTGTCGTTGCTGACGCCTGAGTGCGTCACGAGGAAGTTCCTGATCGCGGCCGTCGGCGTCTCACCGCTCTGTCCCTTATAGGTGTTGGCCGGAATCTTGCCGACCTGGTAAGCCTTGTCACCCACTTTGGCGATGACATCCGCCGTCACCGGCACGAATACCACGTCTACGCTGTTGGCGAGATCACGCAGCGCCGGGCTGCCGAGACCGGCCGACTGTAGTGTCACGTCGATCTGACGGTTGCGTAGCAGCTCCACCGACTGGCCGTAGGGCAGGTACTCGACCTTGGAGAAATCGCCGTAGCTCAGGCCGGCCGCCTTGAGGATCGCACGCGCGTTCAGCTCAGTACCGGACTTGGGCGCGCCGACCGAGATGCGCTTGCCCTTGAGGTCGGCGAGCGTCTTGATGCCGGAGTCGGCATGCGCCACGATCTGGACGTAATTGGTATGCATGGCGCTAATGCCGCGCAGCTTCTTCAGCGGCTGCTTGAACCCGGCATCGGCATTGCCCGCCCAGGCGGCGGACAACGAATCGCCGAGCGTGAGCGCAACTTCACCGCGCCCTGCCTGCAACAGATTCAGGTTCTCCACCGACGCCTTGGTCGCCTGTACCGAAACCTTGGCCTCAGGGATTGCCTTTCCGTAAATGTTGGAAAGGCCAACCCCGATCGGATAGTAGATGCCGGTTGTGCCACCGGTCAGGATATTGATGAACTGGGCAGCAGCGGCTGGCAAGCAAACGCCAAGCGCTGCCACCACCGTCACCACGACCTTCAAGGATCTGCGCTGCATATGTTCCTCCTAAATTGGCGGTTGCTGTTATTTCAGACCCGTAAGGTCTGCTGAAGGCATGGTAGCGGAGCAACCGGGCCACGCAAAGGCTCTCATGCCCTTGGCCCCGTGCTAGAGTCTTCGCACCATGGACCTCGGTATTCACGGCAGGAAAGCGATCGTTTGCGCGGCCAGCAAGGGCCTCGGCTATGGCTGCGCCGTGGCGCTCGCCCGCGAAGGTGTGGACCTAACCCTCAATGCCCGAACACCCGGTCCGCTCGAGGCGGCCGCGGCCGAAATACGCGCTCAGACCGGGGTTAAGGTCACAACCATCAGCGGCGACATCACTACTCCGGCGGTTCGCGCGGCGCTGCTCGCCTCCTGCCCCGACCCGGACATTCTCGTCACCAACGCGGCCGGTCCGCCGCCCGGCGATTTCCGCCGCTGGCAGCGCGACGACTGGCTACGCGCGCTGGACGCCAACATGCTGACGCCAATTGAGCTCATCAAGGCCACCGTGGACGGCATGCTCGCCCGGCACTTCGGACGAATTCTCAACATCACATCGAGTGCGGTGAAGGCGCCAATCGAGGCGCTCGGGTTATCGAACGGTGCGCGCACCGGGCTTACCGGATTCGTCGCCGGACTCGCCCGCCAGACCGTGCGCCACAACGTCACCATCAATAACCTGTTGCCCGGCCCGTTCGACACCGACCGCCAGCGCGCGCTGCTGTCAGCGGCCGCACAAGCCGGCAACAAGACGGTGGAAGAGATTCGCGCGGCGCGCGCCGCCGCCAACCCGGCCGGGCGCTTTGGTGATCCGCTCGAGTTCGGCGCCCTGTGCGCTTTCCTCGCCAGCCAGCACGCCGGCTACATCACCGGCCAGAACTTTCTCATTGACGGCGGCGCCTACCCCGGAACGTTCTGAGTGGAGCAAGCAGTTCGTTGCGAGATGAACTCCTAGCCGCCGCGCCTAACCACGCCATTGAAAGTCTTGCCAGGGTACGCCGGCATCTTGGCAAGCGTGTCGAATCCCGGGATGGTTTCCATGTGCTTCACCATCCGCGCGCGCATGGCCTTGTCTGGCAGCGGCCCTTTCAACGCACCAATGTTCTCTGACTGGTGGTCGGGGTTAGTCGTGGCCGGAATGGCACAGGTAATCGCCGGGTGCGAGATGA
>SMTZ1_10005568_pt1 | contig 16151 bp, 8 predicted proteins | sample DeeMarSWOR136_30_FD_25667 | JGI IMG/M metagenome (IMG submission 25667)
CCCCACAAATGTGAAGCGTCTTTAATTTCAATTTTATCATCGAAAATTGTGAGATAAATTGGGGTATCAGACTTTCCAACGACAATTAATGCATCGTAACCACATTTTTTAAAATATACCCCCCATTTACCTCCAGAATTGGCATCCATAACAGTCCCAGTTAGCGGTGACTTTGTCGTCACGCTAAACCTGCCAGGGGTGGCAGCCGTCGTGCCGGTGAGGGGTCCTGTTGCAAATATTAACACATTTTGAGGATCAAGGGCTTCTACACTGGCATTTACCTCGTGATATAAAATCCATGCACCATATCCTCTCCCGCCTAAATATTTTTTCCATATTTCAAGATCGAGTGGCTCTTCCTTGATAGATTTTTCTGTCAAATTAATTCGTAATATTTTTCCCATCCATCCGTGCATTCATTGTCTCCGTTCATTTGATATTTCGTTATTGAAATTTATTTGGAATTTGTTAATTGGTATTTGGAATTTGAAAGCTTAACCTCCCGCAATCATCGGAAATACGCTTAACACATCTCCATCATTTAAATTTTGGTTTAATTTACAGTGGACGCCATTGATCATGGTAATTAAATTGTCCTTTTCAGAAAGGTTCAATGATCTGATGATATCCCTGACTTTATCACATTCAGCAACATCCATTTCTAATTCCTTTTTTCCGATTTGATTCCTGAGAGATGCGAAGAGTTTGATTTTGATTTGCATAGCTGTTTTTCTTAGGATTATAGTTTAACTGTAATTAAAATATTTATAAAATAACTGATCCATCAAAAAATTTTTGATGATTCATCTTGCACTGCATTTAAATTTGATAAAATCTTCTCTAATTAAATTAAGATATGATGTTCTACTGAAAAAGTCAAGAGAGAAAAAAATGATTTTAATTTTCAGCGGCTCTTTGAATAATAAATACCGAATGATCATCCACCCTTATACTTCCCGCATAAAACGAATCCACATCCTGCTCAATTGTTTGCAAAATTTCTGTTGCCCCCTTTTCGCGAACTTTTTCTAACAATTCTTGAAGCCGATCCTCACCGTAAAGCTCCATGTCTGGTTGTTCAGCTTCAACCGTTGGTCTGGCAGCCTCAATAACACCATCGGTGTAGAAAAAGAGGGTGTCTCCTTCTTTCAATGAAAATTTAACAGGCTTTATGTTTTTTTCGAACATGCGGGCGCTTCTCGTTAAGCCGATACCAATTCCATTCGATTTGATCACCTGAATTTCCTTTTCCAGATCGCCTGGAATAAAAATCGGTTCGGTATGACCAGCGCGGATATATTGCAAAGTATTGGATTTTGTGTCGAGAATGCCGATGATTGCCGTCACAAATATCTGGCGATCGGTAATTGAGGAAGCGAAATAGCTATTCAGTCTGGAGCTCACTTCACCGATGTCAGTGGAGAATTGCCGGGAAAATCTTACCAGGCTCATACACTGCGCCATGTACAATGCAGCAGATGATCCTTTGCCGGAAACATCTCCAATTGTGAAGAGGTAACGATTTTTATCCAGTGGAAAAATATCATAAAAATCACCACCAACAGTATTTGCTGTCCTCATTGATGCGGCAATTTGAAATCCCGGTATTTGGGGCAGGCTTTGCGGAAGGAGACTGAGCTGCACCTCGCGCGCCAGTTGTAACTCGTATGCTAATCTTTCTTTTTCACGCACCTCCTCAATCGTCTGTTTCAACTGATCGCCCATCTGGTTAAAATGATTGGCGAGTTCGACGAATTCGTCCTCTCCTTCCAATTTAATTTTAAAATCCAGATTGCCCGATGAAATTTGCTGAATTCCCTTTTTCAATTGTCCAAACTTCTGAATGATGGTCTGGTTAATTTGCGACCCAAATCGAACAACCTGACGGACAACAATGCTGTTGAGCAATAAGTAAACGAATAACAATACGATTATGATTTCAGCCAAACCAGAGAACAGGATTGCACTTCCCAGGTTCAGCAGAATATCAAAAGCCAGGTAATTATCTGTGGTAGTTGCCGTTTTCCGCAACGGGATATACACCCTACCAAACACAATCTCACGTTTGCTTTTAGCAAGAAAACTGAATTTACTCCAAAAAGTTACTTCTGTTCTCTTTTGTGCTTCCATCCGAATTTTTGCAGGAGAAGCCACCTTTTGTGGTATTGCTCCCAGTGGAAAAATTCGAATGTCGCGGTCTCGATGCCATATAAAATCGGCATCATAAATGTAGGAAGTCCATTTACCAGGTTTTAATGGATATGCTACCATTGAAGTGCCAGCCAGGTATTGTAAATTTTGGGCAAGAGATTTTAATAATAATGAATCGACTTTTACCAAAAAGGCATACCTATCCGCTTTCAATTTTTTTGAGAATATAAAATAATCTGTTCTTCTATCTTCTGCTGAAGCGGGATTTTTCTGACGTAAAGAAAGAATACCAATCCCCGATAAATTTTCGATTGATTCAGGCATCTCATAATCGGCTTCAATTTCTGAAAAATCGCCGGACGTCACATTCAATTTGTAGGATTTAAGGGAAGGATCAGCCCTTCCTCTTTCTATTTGAGTCAGTTGTTCTTGAATTGAATTCCGAAGATTTTCAGCCTGCCATCCAGACAAGAACGAATAAAAAATCAGTAACAGCAGAATGAATTGAATGAACTGGGGGAATGTTGACTGAAAGAGACCGGATATTTTTAATTTCCTCGAAAGACTGGCGTGGTTGTAAACCAGAACAATTGGTATCCTGATCAACATGGCAAGGATATAATATTTGAATAGCAAATAAAAGAAAGAGGTGAGGATATACCAAAAATTAGCCTGTGTTAATGCTGTCGTTGAAAAGTGAGCAAAGGGATTCCAATTGGAAACAGTTTTGAAAAAAAAGTAGAGGAATAAAATGTAAATCCAGCATTCGACCTTACTTAATTCCTCCAGCCACCTGGTTTTTTGAAGCAGCACAACGACCAAAAGAACGTGAAATAAAAACAGTAAATGTTCATTTCCATTTGAAATTACATAATAACCAAGTATCATGAGAAGTGAATACCACAGCAGGCTGATTCTTTTGCCGTAGCTGTTATGGACGATGATGTAAGAAAATATAAGTACGAGGCCACCAGTAATCAGGATTTGTAGGAAAACAAGAAATGCCCCTGGATTTTGTAAGATCGCTTCTGATTTAATGAAGTAGCGAATGAAGCCATTGATCATCAATAAGATCAAATAAAGCAAGAGGAGTAAAATTTCAATTGGGGGCTTTAATTTCTTGTAAAGATCCCTTAAAAGATAGATCAGAAAAATCACATGGATGAAAAGGAACAATTGCCAGATCTTATGTCCTGACACAGAAATAATCAGCCCAAAAAGAATGAGCGATAGGAACCAACCAATCAGGTTGGTTAGAAATTGTCTCGAAAGAAGATTCTCTTTTGATAAATTTTTCCCAAGTTGTTTGATCCGCTGGAGAATACTGAATTTGTGATTGGACAAGTTATATCTCCTGCTAATACCCTAAATTCGAATATTTTAATTGTTATCCGTGTTTCAAAAGATTACACATTTAGTTTAGGAGTAATGGAGCAATGGATTAATGAAAAAAATCTCCATCAATCCAACACTCCATTGCTCGTATCTAATTAGCCAAGTGAAACAAGACAGGCTTTCTGAATAAAAGGTTATCAAACTCACCCCCTTAATCCCCCTCTCTTTCTAAAAGAGGGGCAAACAGGGGCAGAGTTTTAGGTCAATAATTCACAGGTATATTTCCTATATAAACTTCAAGTGGTTAAATATACTAAAATCAGAGTGGTTTTCGAATTAAATGCATGTCATGCCTGCGAATGCAGGCATCTCCTAACTTTTTGTAATTAATGAGATTCCTGCATTCGCAGGAATGACATTAGAACAGGTTCAAAATCCGAAAATCATTTCGTTTAGAGAATAAATACCGCTACAATTTATCAAATTAAGCGAATTAGCAATTGACGAAATTTGTTTAATTGGTGTAATTAGCGGTCCTGGATTTTCTTGGTTCTGGTGTGTCCCTTTATCGTAATCATTAAATATTTCTAAGCACTCATCCCTTCAGTTCAGCTAAAATATAGGGACCTTTTGGAATAACAGCAATCTTCGCATTTTGCCCATGTCTTTCCAGGGCCAATTCGATTCCTTTTTCGACAGAATCGATTGGCGTCGTAAAAATCCTATCTTTATCTTCTCCTACGATTCCGTCACTGTAAAAATAAACATCTACTTTACGAAGGACTTTGGCAAACTCCTCAAACTGCCACTGATCCACAACAAAATAATCCTCCCGATATATATCCTTCATAAAAAGATCGATATCGCTTGTTTCTCGGAGGAGTTGACTGAATTCAGGACTGCCCAGACCTTCCTGACATTCTGCAGCGATAATGATGGTTCCGCCCTGTTTGACGATAGGCAGCGCCGCTGTCATCCCCTTGATAGATTGATAAAAGGTCGCATCCAAAGGGTAACCCGCCGAGGTGGTAATGACAATATCCACTGGCTCGGATACTGTATCGCCCACTTGCTTCCGCACGAAAGCAACGCCCTGTTCATGCGCCCTTTCCATATCCCCGGCAAAAATTCCTGTCATCTGTTTGTTTTCATTTAAAGCGACGTTAATGATGAAGTCCATTCCCGCCATTCTGGCGATTTCTAATGATTCTTCATGGAACGGATTTCCCTGGATAACTCCCTCCCTGGCATTGGGATGCTCCAAAATCTTTGGACTATGCATCACTCTCACAGTATCGAGACTGGAAATTCCCGGGCAGATCAATTTTCTTCCGCCTGAAAATCCCGCCATTAAGTGCGGCTCAATGAAACCCGTCGTTATTTTTAGATCTGATTCAATGTAGGTTGAATCCACAAACACATCGGTACCTCGCGAAGTTTTACCGAGATAGGTATGAGTGTCTTTTTCCCTTGCAAAATGATTTACAATTCGATAGTTCGAGGCGATTTCTTCGCCGACCAAATAGTTGAGTTCGTTCCCAAGATTGGGACGATGGATTCCAGTTGCAATAAGTATGGAAATATTTTTCCTCTGAATACCGCTTTCCTCCAAAGTTGCAAGAATAGGGGGGAGGATGAGCTTATTCGGGACAGGACGGGTGATGTCACAAATCACGATGCAGGCAGAATTTTTGCCCCTCGCTATCGCAGACAAAGGTTTTGAACCAATAGGGCTTTTGATCGCTGATTTTAGTCTTTCTATCGGATTATCAACAGGTTCGCTTTTTTTCATGGATAAAACTTTTACCAGATTGTTATCAGGCACATCAATCCAGAGGCCGTTTTTTCCGTAATCGATCTGTATTTTCATCTCTTGCTTCAAAATTGACTTTCTGAAAATTTTTTAAAGCAATTAGCTCGACTATCAGCTTTTTTTGCTGAATGCTGTAAACTGAAAGCTAATTGCTCTTTTAAAAAATTTACTAAATTGAAACCATAAATTCAAGTCTTTTATTTGATAAAAATTTTGCTTGACATTTTTAAAATTAATATTAATTTTATGAAGTGCTTTGAGTATGTCAATGTCAAATGAATTAACTCAATGGAATCTAAAATATACTCCTTAAGGGTTAAAATGTAATAACTGTTGTCATTCCTGCGAATGCAGGAATCTCCATATTTACAATTACTTAGGAGATGCCTCTATTCACAGGCATGACATTATAAAATAAGCCTTAACGAGTATAAATTCCTAACGCAGCACAAGGCTGCAAACAAATTTTATTGTCACGCAAAGACGCAAAGCTCACAAAGTGTAACACTATATTTTTCTTAGCGTTCTTTGCGGCTTGGCGTGAGATTTTTTAAAATAATTTTGTTAAAATAACAAAGTTTTTGGGTGTAATAGAATAAAATAGTCAAAAAAGGAAAAACTATGACCATTAAACCTTTTGAAATGGAACGATTTCAATCTCTCTGGGAAAATATGGTGGACTACAATCTTTCGGAGAGCGGCGTCCATCCGTTGCAAGTGAAGGAATTATTGGATGAAGGACAGCTTGAAGAATTTTTACGACATCCAATTGGATACAATCAAACAAATGGTACAGAAGAGCTGCGATCAAAAATTTCTCAACTTTACCCAAACGCTGCGGTTGAAAATGTGCTGGTAACGAACGGCAGTTCCGAAGCGAATTTTCTTTCGATCTGGAATTTAATTGAGTCTGGAGACCAACTAACATTGATGCTGCCCAATTACATGCAAATTTGGGGATTAGCGAACGCACAAAACGCGAAGGTCAAACCTTTCCACCTCATCCCAAAAGATGGAAGGTGGCAGATCGATTGGGATGAGTTTGAAGGAGCTGTTACTCCGCAAACCAAGCTTATTGCGGTCTGCAATCCCAATAATCCAACTGGGGCACAGCTAAACGAAACAGACTTAAACAGAATTTGCAAAAAAGCTGCTGATGTCGATGCCTGGATTTTGTCCGATGAGGTCTATCGCGGCGCTGAGCGAACTGGCGATACAACCCATACCTTCTGGGGAAATTACCCTAAAACTATCGTGGTCTGCGGGCTTTCAAAGGCTTATGGGCTGCCGGGATTGCGAATTGGCTGGATAGTCGCGCCACCAAATCTGGTTGAAGATCTCTGGTCTTACCACGATTATACTACAATTTGTCCCAATCCGCTCAGTGATTTCCTGGCACGGGTCGCCTTAAGTTCGCCAAAACGTGAACAAATTTTAGATAGAACGAAACGGATTGTAAAATCAAATTTTCAAATTTTGGATGATTGGATACGATCTCACAATGGATTATTTGAATACATTCCACCGCAAGCAGGCGCTATCTCTATTGTGAAATACAATTTGAATATGAAATCATTGGATTTCGCTACGAAATTGCGGGAACAAAGAAGTGTTTTGATAGTGCCAGGGAAGCATTTCTTTATGGAACATTATCTCCGCTTTGGATTCGGGATCCCTGCTGAGTATTTGCGCCAGTCACTTGAGCGGATCAGCGAGTTTGTAAAAAAAGTGATTAACAACTTATGATTAGTGGCTCTATTCTAAAAACAAATATTCAGCATTTGTCATTGCGAGCGGAGTGAAACGAAGCGAAGCAATCCATTGCACCAGTTAAGATTGCTTCGTCCCTTTAAATCGGGACTCGCAATGACTGGCAATAATATAAATTTTGATTTTCATAATCTTAGAGTGGATTCATCAATTAAAATGCGAAATCGCATCTTTTAATTTCATCGGATCGATGGGTACAACGCCAACTTCTCCGCATACAGCTCCTGCTGCATAGTTTGCAAGGGTAATGGCTTCCCGTAGATCTGATCCGCAGGTAAGCGCCAGGGTCAGCGTACTGATGACGGTATCGCCAGCGCCGGATACGTCGTGCACTTTTCTTGCCTTTGTCGGTACTCTCTCAAAGCCGCCCTTGGAATCCAGCAGGCACATTCCCTGCTCTCCGAGGGTAATTAGAACTGCCTTGCATTGCAGGCGATCTATCACTTTTTGACAGGCGACTTCCAGACAATCCGCTGAATTAATTTTAATGCCTAACGCAGCTTCTGTTTCCTTGCGATTCGGTTTGAAAACAGTAACCGATTTATATTCAAAAAAATTATCGAATTTCGGATCAACAGTTATTAATTTGTCAAAACGATTTGCCAATTCGATTATTTTTTGAATTAACGCTTTTATTAACAGTCCCTTATTATAATCCTCGATAATAACCGCATCTGCTTTTTCAATATTACTTTCGATCACTTTAATTAATTTTTCTAAAATATCCGAATTGATCGTCTCTTTTGATTCACGATCAGCCCGCACAACGTGCTGGTCATCAGCGATAATTCTTGTTTTTACAACAGTAGGGCGACTATTATCCCTGACAATAAATTCAGTTGAAAAATTAAGTTCTTCCATCAATGCAGCAAGTTGTTCCCCTTCTAAATCATTCCCAACAACACCAATAGGTATCGGGATCGCACCCAGAGATGAAAGATTATGTGCGACGTTCGCTGCACCACCCAACCGAACAAATTCATTTGTTACTTCCACGACAGGGACAGGTGCCTCTGGGGAGATTCGATTAACCGTGCCCCAGACATAGCGGTCAAGCATCAGATCGCCCAGAACGATAATTTTTTTATTTTTAAAATTTTCAAGTATCCAGTCTAACCTGTTATTTGTAATTGAAGTCATAGAAATCCGTTATAATTATTTCTACTTAGATTATTAATTTTACTTATGTTCGTTACATTTCCTACCATGAAGCTGTCATTCCCGCACGTTTTTTGCGGGAATCTTCTGCGGAAAATGATGAGATTCCTGCACAAAATATCGCAGGAATGACAATTCAATCGTAATGTGATTAAGTAGTATTATGTAAGTTATAAATATTATTTCGTTTTCGTATGTTCAAGTAAAGAAAGCCAAGATTCCTGAATCCTAAGTTTTCGAATTCACCCCCTTAGTTCTCCTCTCTTGCCAAGAGATGGGGAAAGAGGGGGAGAGTTTTAAGCCTATAAAAATTGGTTGGTCTTTTAAATACATTTACAATGACTAAAAATATATTTTAGGGCGTGAGGTGAAATAAGTCATCCAATTTATTTTCAGATTGTTGTTACTTGCAATTATCGTAAACCCAGAAATGACCAATTTATTTAATCTCACGCCCTTAACTCAACCGACTTCCAGCTCAACCAACTCAATTTCATCGGTAAGCACCTTCCAAACCGCAACCGTGCTTTTGCCTGTCAACCAACCGCCACATTCCCCTGGATTAACAATTAACGGCTTGGCATCAGATTGAGATACGAAAGCATTATGATCATGACCATAAATGATAAGATCAAATTTCTCGCTTCCTTTTAGGGCATCCAGAAGAATCGGATCGTGCAGGATCAGCACCTTTTTGTCATTAATTTTTAATTGGTGTGGTGGTTGAAAAACGTTTCCTTCAAATATACGGTAAAGCCCTAAGATTTCGCCATCATTGTTGCCAAGAATAATTTTATAAGGGCAGGTCAATTTTTTAATTGCTCTTGCTGTAAAAGGCGCGACCAAATCGCCGGCATGGATCACGAAATCAACTTGCCTCTGGTTAAATATTTCCACTGCTGCATGAATCGCTGGCATATTATCGTGACTATCGGACATGATTCCGACCTGTTTGATATTCTCCATTTTTCCTGTTCCTCAATCTTTTTTTTTAAACTCAACCGGTACAGTAAACACCTGCTGTAACAGATCCCGGTCAATAAACTCAATGGTACCGAAGATATTAAATCCATCAGGAGGAATCGTGGGGCTATTGCTCAAAATAAATTCAAATTCCTTTTTAATGAAGGGATACAATTTAAACAATCGATCAACACCCTGGTAAAGTTTAATATCTACGTTTTCCCTGGTAAAGTATCTTTCTGTAAGATTAAACTTCCAAACGGCTTCATAAGCAGAATATGCGAAAGCTGGTATAATTTCAAGCGTATAACTTCCCTCTGATATTCGGTCTAAATCGATGCGACTTGCCTCGTGATTCATTGCATCTTTAAAGATAGCGCTACCTCGAACATCCAGCACATTAATTGCCACATCGCTAAATTGCACGAATGAATCATCTTCAAAATTAACTTCGAACTCAACCCTGTCAATATCAGAGTCAACACGAAAATCATACGTAAAACGATCTCGATCGCTTATTACTTTCCTTTGTGTTCGCTGGTATCCGTTTAATTTCCCCCTGCCAAATCCATAAAAAATAGCGTTGAACTGGTTGGTGATTTTCAGATTCCCCTTGGGTTGGTCACCAATTTCATAATTGAAATCAGAAATTGCCGGTGGCTCCACATGAAAACTGCTAAAGCTAATCGATAGATTGTAAAGCGACGGTTTCTCATTTTGAAAATCAGCATAAACATCAATTTCCCAGATCCCGGGGCTTAAATCTTTCGCTGGAATGATTTGAATCCACTTTTCCTTATTCTTGCTGGTAACAGGCTGCGATGTGAAATAGTTTGTACCGTTTGGTGTGAAACCGAAACAGTTCACATTGCAGAACTTTTGGTCCACCTGAGAAAGGACAATTTTCGCCGAAGTCGCTCCGACCGGCACCAGAATGAAATATCGTTCCACATCTCCAGGCTCAATCTTTTGGCTCATAAATTCCTGGCGATATTTATTGCTGAGGTCGAAAACATGGGGGATGATAATTGTATTCTGAAGTTCAAATTCAAGGGATTTGGGATCGTATTTGGTGATGCCTTGCTGTTTGCGAAAGGCGAATATCTTTCCACAATACAATCCAGGCGCTGTCATTAATCCGGAATTGTATTTGACTTCAATTTTGGCTGGATTTTCACCTTTCATGTAAACCGACTTGTTTTTTAGTTCCAGCCATCGATGGGACGATTTCAGGTCAAAAGCGCGGTAGAAGTTTGCCCGTGTGTCTGCATCGACGCTGTCGCCAAATATTGGCTGCACTGTGAACGTTTGGGTTTCGTTCGAATTGGGGAAAAATCCTCCTGTCCGCCAGTAAGCAGAGGGTGCGAAACCATATTTCATTATGGGACATTCGGTGCGAACTTCGTATTCATAGACTTTTTGACCTCGAAATTTTCCCGAATAGTATTTTAAATATTCATAAGCGTTCGGAACCTTGATGACACCATTCCCCTGATCTAGGTAGCTATATCCATCGATCGGTTGAGCGCTGAATTTTAGGGTGCGGTGTAACAGAATATTGTTCGTTAATAACTTAGGCGAGGATTGGATAGCCGCGCTTAACAGCAGCGCAGCAGCGCCAGAAGCCTGAGGGGCTGCCATGCTAGTCCCTCTCATAAAATCGTTATCCGTAAAAGCTGGTATAGTTGAAGAAGCCAGACCCGGCGCAAGGGCGTCGGGTTTGTTCAGCTCTCCACCACGGGCACTGAAATAAAATATTTTATCCGTTTTCAAGTTCGCGCCATAGTAATCATTGGCAACATTGGTGGGAAGAAGGGCTCCTACAGAAAACGCTGATGCAGCGGCAGCAGGAGTGCCGGTTGAAGAAAATCCCGGTCCTTCATTGCCGTTACTCACACAGATAAAAATATTCTTATTGTACTGCAGCACATGTTTGACGATATTATCAATATCGCTTTGTCCTTCCCGAACAGAGCCGATGCCATAGCTAATATTGACGACAACAGGCTGCTTATTTTCATGGACATAATCCTCAACGAAATTCAGTGCTTTTCTCAAACTGCCAGTAACGGTACAACCGCCCTCATAGATTCCATTTCCAATTTTCAGGCTAATGATCTGTGCCCCGGGAGCGATGCCATTCAATCCTTCCTGCGCATTGATTTTATACCCGGCTGCAATTCCAGCAACATGGGTACCGTGACCATCATCGTCAAAATGGAATGAGACTTGCATGTCATGAGGATCAATATTGAGGGCAAAAGTCAGCGGGCGTCGGTCGTAACGTTTATCTCCGCCGCGCAGTTGAAAATGATCATATTTAACGTGATAATCTCGGATCTCTTTTTCATCATCGATTTGCTGATCGGCATCTGTGTCCACATAAGCGACCCAATAAAGTGAGTCTCCATTTTCGACCTCAAAGACCAAAATCCCAAAAAGGTCATCATATTTGCCATTGTTATTTATATCTTTAACTGCTGAATTGATGAACTGATTTTCATCCAGATACCCGATCATGTACTGCCCATCGACTGGTTTATTCGCGAGGTGTTGATAGTTGTACAGCTTAAAGCCATCCGGGTGCTGAATGTAATTTTCCTGTCCATCGGCACCGACCTCGCCGGCAAAAAGCAGCACATCTCCCTGACCCGAAAAATCCCTGACATCGATAACTTTCATTCTGCCATCCGACGTCTGTGTCAAGCCGGGGACAGCCATATCCACACCGCTGTCCAGTATAAAAATAACGATTCCTCTCCCATTATAATCTGGGTGGGACTGGATAAACTGTTTCGCGCCGATTGTAGTGGTTGTGAGGAAACTCCAATCCGTCTCGTTTTCATCGGTTTTGGCATCATAAATTTCAAATAAAAACAGGAACATACAAAAAGCAAATATTTTGAAAGCTCTCTTACCTATCCGATTGTACATTGAATCATCTCCTAAAATGGGTGTCCGTCTAAATCGTAATATCGGTTTAACAAATTTATTTTAAATTAGTTGCATGTTATAGTAAAATATTTAGCTTCATTTCTTTGGAATTTATTTGAAAGCAGGCAAGATTTGTTTAGAGGATTGGATTGGGGATTTTTTTATCGATATATTTGATCAGTCATTTTTATGAATAACTTGTCAGAAATATGACTTCATGTTAGTTAAGGGTAATTATTGTCATTCCATCACATGTGAATGAAAGGATCGACTCGGGTACGCCCGAAGGAAGTGCCTGTGGCGCAAAATATGTTTATAAACAATCAATTAGGAGACCGCCATTCACAGGTATGACATGAAATAGTAATCGTTAACATCAAATTTAAGCAATATATTTGCACTATCTCATTAGGTTTATATTTAAACTGATAGCATTTTTAGGTAATTTTATATCACTACTTAGTCAGATTAATATTATTGCTTATAACTTCTCAACTCCTCACCGAGAAGATGTCATTCCCGCACGTTTTTTGCGGGAATCTCAAGTCGTAATATTATATCCCCAGATAAAAGATAATTCCCTATTGCAGGTATATTCTTCCTATAATATTCAATATTCTGAAAGCTTACCTGATTCACTTTCTTTATTTTTCGCATAATACTATTGTTCTTGGACTTCATTACCTGATTGCCTTGTGAATTCCTACTCTCTTTTGGACTTACTTGAGCTGTATTAAATATTAAAACTTTTTTAATAGAACTTATAGAAACAAGTTCTACATCTTCTTTTATAGGATCAACATATACAATTTTTGAATTATTGTTATAAGCATTTTTCAACCTTTTTCGTTGCGTTTCGGTTTTATAACTCTTCATGAATATTTTAGAAACTTTCCCATTTTCAAAACCGAATAACATATATCCAGAAAAATTAGACGTGCTTGTGATGAAAATTGGTTTCTCATTTTTTTCTAATTTGATTGATTATAAAATATGTTGTTTACTATAAAAATATTTATTTTCTATTTTGTAAACATTACATTTATTTGTAAAAACCAATATTTCAGGATGTTCAAAATTTCGCGATTTACTTGTTCCATGAACTTGAGGATTATTTTTATGCGATGAGGTAAATTTTATATTTTTATTATTTTGTTGGTTGTTTAGCAATATTTCTTTATGTTTTATTTCGTTTTTTTATCAACAATTTTTTCTGTTGTTTGATATGTTATTTTGAGTTCAGAATTTTCCAAAGCGGTTCAAGTGCTTTAACACGATTAGAATAATATACCACCCCTCTTACTCTAAAAAATTGCCATCCACATCTTTCTAATACTTTTTGGCGCATTAAATCATTTTGAAGTTGTTCAGCACCATGCCAAATATCTCCATCACATTCGATTGCTATTTTAGTTCCGTCAGGTAATATTACCACCAGGTCAATCCGATATTTCCCTTTGGCAACTTCATATTGAGGGATGACAGAATAACCATGGCTAACAATATCATTATATACATCAACTTCAAACCAACTATCAAAAGGTTCAGGCTGATTACCAGGTTTTCTCTCAATTCTTGTTGGTGGAGGTATTGTTTGAGGTTTATAATTAATGAAATGATCAAGTAATTTATACCTCAAATCAGAAGTATTGCTCAAATCTTCAAGTTGTATGGAATGGAACAACCAAATTTGTTCAATTGCACGACTCACAGCAACGTTAAATCGGCGTTCATCTTCTGGGCGTGCAAGTGCTCTACGGTTATGATTATGGGCTGTTACTAGGCTGAGAAAAATAATATCTCGTTCATCACCTTGGAAACTTGCTGAATTACCAGATACTATTTTTCTTTCTTTAAAGTGTTTTTCTCCGATTCTTTGTAATAATAAATTTTCAATTAAGGCACCTTGTGCATTACCCTGCAAACATATCACTCCAAATGTTTTGCCATTATATCGCTTATCACCTAAAAGTTCTGAAATTGTATTAACAATCTGTTCAGCTTCAACTTTATTTATAATATTTTGATATTGACCTTCAACAAAACCATTTTGACAAAAAACATGTTTTAATGGCTCTAATCTATTTTCAGAATACTGTTTTAATGGATATAAACCTTTACCGTCAGGTACATAAAATAACTTATTCGAGAATTCAATAATTTCAGGCATACATCTGAAATGTTCTCTCAAAACTGTTAGTCCTTCACAAAACCTTTTTGCATGGTCAAAAAAACTAAACTCCGTACCATAAAAATTGGCGAAGGGTATTCCTTTTAAATGTTTATTGATAAAAGGAGTCATTGTGTCTGTATTTACTCCTATGTACTCTGGCGATGTCTGTTTATCATCACCGACAATGATTATATTTTTAGAAATGTAAAGCAAGAAAATAGCGTCAGGGCCTAATTGACTTGCTTCGTCAATAATCACATAATCGTACGTCCCTAGTTCTGGTGAAATTGTTTCACTCACCTTGTACAAAGGCATAATCCAACAAGGAACAGTTGTCTTACAATGTTCCATTTGGTTTTGTGCTTCTTTGCGAAACTTTAATGCTCTTTTTCCTTTACCTGTTTTTCCTATCTTTCTAACTGCTTGAACCCAAGCTTCTAAATGTTGACGTAGTATCCTGTTATCTTGCAAATTGGTTAAAACATGAACCCAAGCCTTTAGGGACGCAATTTTTGAAACAAGTTTTTCTTCCCTTTCATCATAGGAAAACAAATCTGTGATTAAATCATTTTCATAATCCTCATCTAACAATTTCTTAACTTCACTTTCTGTATGTTTAAAGTGTATGGCTTCTTTCAAATTATTAATATTGTTTACATCAAATGTCCCATTTATTATTTCTTCAATAAGAATTGGTAAATATAATTTTAGTTCATTTTCCAATTTTTTATAATCATCATATTGTTGTTTCTGTGATTTTAGTTGATCTAATTTTGTCAATAGCTGTTCAAAATTAAATATATCTAATTCTGAAATTGCTTTTTTGATATCTAAAGTTATCGGATGAAGGTTATTATTCGATAAATATGAACAAATACGATCTTTTCTACTATTATAATCTTCAAATTCTTTAAGAAGATAGTTTTTTTCAAGATCTTCTATGCACATTTTTATATGAGTGCTATCATAATCTTGAATAACTAAAGATGAACAATTATTTATTTCATTCGAAAGGATTTTAGCACTATTTAGACAATCAAGAAGGTCACTTGTAGTTGATTGAATTTTAGAGAAATCCAAAAATATATTAAAATACTTTTTAGATAAATTTTTAATAGGAACATCCCAAATTTTAGCAAGTTCGAGTAAAATTTGTTTTATTCTTAAATCTTCTAAAACGGATGAAAATTCCCATTTATTATCACATGGACTTCCATTAACTGTAACAGCATCTATAAAATAAAGCTTTTCTTTTATCTCTTTCGGGAGAAATGGCTTCTTCAATTTAAATGATGCACCATCAAGTTTATTTCCTGATTTTAAGTAATTCAGTAATTTGTTTGCATCATTTATTAATGTTATTAATGTTTTGTTTATTGGATATCGAATTTCGATATTTTTATCTAAAGATTTTAAATCAATTTTTTTTAGTAAATCTATTAACCTTTTTGAGTCCTTTAATTTTTGTTCCCAGTTGATATTATTATTTTGAACATCTTGAATTATCATTGTTTTTTTAGGATGGTTATTCTTCTCAATTGAAAGACATATTTTATAAAGAGAATCCAACAATTCTTTTGCTTTTAAGAAATCTCTACATTTTATAATGTTAGTCGAATCAGAAGAAATATTATTGTTTACAATGCATGCTTTAATTTTTGCATACTTTTCAAATTCTGAAATAGTGAAAATCTCGCTTTTATCTGGGATTTTATAATTGAACTCATTACGATCAATCTTTTTATAATATTGTGTTAAGCCAATAAAATATTCAATATGTTGAAATATTTCAGAATTTGAAATATCAAAATACTCATCCTTAAACCAATTAAATTTTATTTTATCATGCTCAAT
>SMTZ1_10010055_pt1 | contig 16149 bp, 13 predicted proteins | sample DeeMarSWOR136_30_FD_25667 | JGI IMG/M metagenome (IMG submission 25667)
ACAGAGATATAAGGAATTCCAGCTTCATGAAGTTTGGCAAGCGCAGCACTCGTCTTGGCCATCTGCATAAGGGAGAGGATCCCTTCCTGCATCCTGGCTCCTCCCGAGGCGCAGAATATCACCACACCCACTCTTTTTTCGATGGCCCGTTCGATCAGGCGGGTAATCTTTTCACCCACTACCGACCCCATGCTTCCGCCCATAAAATTGAACTCAAAGATGCCTACCATCGCGGGCTGGCCGTCGATCTTGGCCTCCCCACAGATAATGGCGTCCTTCTGTCCTGTGTCGTCTTGGGACTCCTTGATTCGATGAGGGTATCGTTTTGAATCCCTGAACTCCAGGGGATCGGCAGAGGTAAGCTCTGCATCATACTCGACGAAGGTATCTGGATCAACCACACACTCAATTCTCTTTCGAGCAGGGATCTGAAAATGGTAGTTGCACTTGGGACAAACCTGGAGGTTTCTTTCGATCACCTTTCGATAAATGATCTCATTACACGAGTTGCATTTCGTCCACAGTTGCTCGGAGAGCTTTAGCTCTCCCCGCTTCTCTCTTTCTTCCTTCTCTTCCTCATCTCTTTTCTTAAACCAGGTCATTTCTTACGCCATCCTGTCTCTGCGAATGAATCGAACAATGCCGTGTCACCGTCATGAGGATGCGCTGAGGCAATTTAACATCCATGCTAACCTAACAACACGGTAACCCTGCTGCTGGGTAGAACCAAAGCTATCGAATGAAATATATAATTTGTCGAAGGGCCCCTTATTCCAAGGGTTGCACCTTTTTCAACAACAGAGTAACCCTAACAAAATCAAGAACAGATGTCAATTCATTCCCTCCTCCACGTGTGGCCCTCGTATTGGTTTTTCGATCCTTCAATCGATTGAATCTCTTTCGCCCTCGTGCTATTCTAAAAACATGTCGAATCACTTTCAGGTCAAAATTGATTCCATGGCTTTTAGAGGGTACGGCGTAACCCGGATCGATGGCAAGGTCATCTTCATCCCTTATTCCGTAACCGGGGATGAGGGATCGGTGGAGATTATCGAGGAGAAGAAAAGTCATTCCATGGGGAGGTTGCTGGAAATCGTCAAACCCTCTTCTTGGAGGGTGGAGCCTCCCTGCCCTTACTTTGGAGTGTGTGGGGGATGCCAGTGGCAACACATTGAGTATTCCCAACATGGTGACCTGAAAAAAGAGATTTTGAAGGAGGTCTTGAGAAGATTGGGCGGGCTGAAGGAGATTCCTTCCGTCACGGTGACCCCTTCGCCCGATCCATACGAATATCGGACCCGAGTCCAATTGAAGGTGAAGGGAAAAGGGTTGGGCTATTACCAGGAAAGGTCTCACCAGTTAGTGGATATCGAACGCTGTCCCATTGCCCATCCTCTGGTGAACGAGATGATCCCATTGCTTCGAAATGCATTTTCTTCCTTTTCTCATTTGCAGGAGATTGAAATCAATGTCTCGCCAGAGGAAGGAAGAGGTGTTTTTGTTTTTCATCCTCAGAAATTCAATCAGCGATTTGAAAAAATTGTCAATGTCTCTTTCCAGAAGCCTCCAGTCTTGAAAGGTTTAGCAATCCGGGGAAAAAGACGAGCAACCATTCTTGGTGATCCTCACCTGAACTTCACGATCCATTTGGCTCGAGAGCGAGGGGAAAGAAATCTTACGCTTCGAACTTCTCCAGGAAGTTTCTTCCAGGTCAATCTGAAACAAAATGAAAACCTGATCCAAAAGGTTCTGGAATTTTCGGATCCGAAGGGAAATCAGACAATCCTTGACCTCTATGCCGGCGTCGGAAATTTAACCCTTCCCCTGGCGATCGTGTCGAAGCAAGTCTGGGGCATCGAAGAAAACCTGGTGGCAGTGAAAGATGCTCGATTTAACTTGGAAAACAATGGAATTAAGAATTGCAGTCTCATTCATGGAAAAGTAGAAGATATTTTGGAGAATTGGAAATGGGAGAATCCTGACCTCCTCGTCCTCGATCCCCCACGGGCGGGGAGCAAGACGGCCTTAGATCAGGCGGTCAGATTGAAACCGGAGAAAATCGTCTATGTCTCTTGTGAACCCACGACCCTCGCACGAGATCTTCGACTCTTATCAAACAGAGGCTATGCCCTCCGTGAGCTCGCACTCATCGATATGTTCCCACAATCTTACCACATGGAAGTCATAGGGCTGCTCACGCAGCCCCAGGTTAAGGTTTAGGCTGGGGTTCATAAAAGAATTTATCCTGAGTCTTTCTTAACCTAAACCTCAACCTCGACCTTAAATTACTTTGTTAAGTGGATATTCGATAATTCCTACGGCTCCTCGCTTCAGCAATTGTGGGATGAGCTCTCGTACAACTTTTTCAGCAACCATTACTTCCACAGCAAACCAATCACTTTGAAAAAGATTTGAAATGGTCGGAGCAGTAATACTCGGAAGGATCTCGATGAGGCTCTTTAGATCATTAGCTGATACGTTCATCTTCAGCCCAACCATTCCCTCGGCTCGGAGGGCCCCCTGAAGAAGAAGCGAGATTTGTTCGATCTTCTCCCGTTTCCATGGGTCCTGATAAGATTCTTTATTGGCGATCAGTTGGGTATTGGTCTGCATCAACTCCTCGACAATACGAAGACCATTGGCCCGCAAGGTACTTCCGGTCTCAGTCACCTCCACAATCGCATCGCACAATCCTTCGATCACTTTTCCTTCCGTGGCCCCCCAAGAGAACTCCACATCCACATCGATCTTGCGTTCAGCAAAGTATCTCTTGGTGAAGTTGACCAATTCTGTAAAGACCTTCTTCCCTTTCAAATCTCTTAGTTTACGGATGGGGGAGTCTTCCGCCACCACCAGGACCCATCGAGCAGGGGCGGTGCTTGTCTTCGAGTAAATCAGATCCTGAACGACAACGACATCGGAGCCATTCTCTAAAACCCAATCCTTTCCGGTTAATCCGACGTCGAGGCTTCCCATCTCCACGAACCGGGACATCTCCTGGGCCCTGACTAAGGTACAATGAATTTCATCATCATCCACTGTTGGAAAATAACTTCGCGAACTTACCGAAATCTTCCAACCAGACCTTCTAAAGAGCTCAATGGTGGCGTTCTCCAGGCTTCCTTTTGGGATTCCAACCTTCAGTACCTTCACTTCCCATATACCTCCTTCGGATCAAAGATTCTCTTCCCGATAACCTTCCATCCACCCTCTTGATATCGGCGATGGAAGCAACTTCGAAAACCCGTATGGCAGGCTGCTCCTCCGATTTGATTCACCTTGAGGAGCAGAGTATCCCCATCACAATCGAGATAGATCTCCCTAATCTCCTGGAAATGGCCTGAGGTTTCTCCTTTAATCCAGAGTTTTTTCCGGGACCTTGACCAGAAAGACGCCCTTTTCGTCCTCAGCGTCTCCTCCCATGCCTCCTGATTCATATAACCTAACATGAGCACCTCGTGGGTCGAGGCATCCTGAATGATTACGGGAATGAGCCCATTTCCTTTCTTGAAATCGATCTCGATCACCTTCCCTCCCTTGAGAAGTTCGGAGTAGTATGATTCGGAGTCCGAAGAACTCTCTTAATATCTTTGAACTCTGAATTCCGAACTCATCACTCCTGCTCTACGAGCAGTTTGGCCATCTGGGCCGCATTTTTCGCGGCAGAACCAGAGTAGCAGTTATTGAAAAAAATTAAAGTCTTTGCCGTCTTCTTAGAAATATCCTTGATGTCCGGAATAAATTCTTTTAACTCCCCTTCGCTGTAAAGGTAGTCGTAACGCACCTTTAGTGGAACATTGAACCAATTGGGATTTCGACCATGAAATCGAAAATAACCAATGTCTGAGGTAGTCTTGGGACGATAGGGCATCAACTTGGGTATTTTAGGTTCATCCACAATGCAGAATCCAATTCCATTTCTCTTCAAGAATTCGAAGGTTCCTTCTTTCAGCCATGTCTGGTTGCGAAATTCATAGATCAGCGGGATGTCCTGCATCTCTGCATTGAATCTCTCAAGATAATCGAAATTTTCTCGATTGGGGAAGAACCCATAAGGGAACTGGGCAAGGACACCGGTTAACTTCCCATCCCCGATCAGGGGGGCAAGACTGTATTTGAACTTGTTAAAAGTCTCCTGATTATCGATCAGTGCACCGGTGTCTTTGTCTCGGATTTCGTGGGTCATCCCTTTGAAGGCTTTCACAACAAACTCGAACTCTTTCGATGTCTTCTTGGACATGGCCTCAAAACTCTTTTGGGAGGGAAGGGTGTAATAGGTAAAATTCACCTCCAGGGCATTGAACCCAAGATCTTTTTCGTAGAAAGGGAGCATATCCCTTTCCCGAAGGCCAACGGGATAAACCACCCCCTTCCAGTCTGGAAAAGAAAAACCGCTTGTCCCGATCTTGATCATTTCTCCATGGATCCTACTCTATAGGGATAAAAGAATCGGGCTCTGAGGCCCGACAGGCTAAAAATAAATGAAATGGTGTGGAATTGTCAACACCGATATTGGTGAAATAGCTCCCTCTCCACAATTTTTCTTGAGTCTATGGAGGGAATGGCCTATATTATTTAAGAAACGTCAAAGCTCAAAATCCAAAGAATGCATGGATTTAAGGATATGACCAAAAGGCAAAACAGCGTGAGAATGGAGTTTCATGTCTCTCGTAAGGCGCGCGATCTCTGCCAGTTTGATGACGTCCTGTTTGCCCTCAGTGGAAATGTCATCCTCCCTAACTTTTATGCCGCACGAGTCTTTGCCCAAAAGATGAATGAGAAACGTGATCTGGTCAGCTTTCCCGAGCAGGCCGTCAAAGCCGGCCAGATCAATGCCATGGGACTGATTGACGAAATCCTCCATTATATTGTTGGCCTGTATAGGGATGAGAACAACATCCAGGTGATGGGAAAAGCGCTGGATTGGCTCTACGAAAAATTTGGCAAGTCTTGCTGTCTATCGCCGAGAAATCGAACTCGATGCCTACATGGAGGCTGAGACAGCAGGTGTACCTAATCGCCAGATCGTGCTTGAAGAAATGCTCATGCTCTGGCTTGCCAATATGAATCCGGCCTTCTCTCCCTTCATGGAACTTTTCGATGACTCCCCACTCGAAAGGGAGACATTCTATCTCCAAATCATTGGTAGTCTGCATTCATTCTTTAAGACTCAACCTCTTTTTGGCCCTGATCATCAGAACCTAATCGACATGCTCCAAGCCCCTGCCCTTACCGTTCCCCACTCGCTCGGGGGACAACTGGAATACATCCGAGAAAGATGGGGGGCTTTGTTGGGCAAGTATTTCTATCGCCTCCTGAGCAGTCTTGACCTGATCAAAGAGGAAGAGATCGCAGACATGCGGAGATGGGCTTTCTGGAGACGTGCTCCTGTCCCGGTATATGAATATATAGGGCTGGAAGCAGAACTTGAGCGCTTCAGCCGTGACCTTGACTGGATGCCCAGGCTAGTCCTGATGGCTAAAAACATCTACGTGTGGCTGGATCAACTCTCGAGAAAATATCAACGTCCAATTCATCGACTCGACCAGATTCCAGATGAGGAGCTTGATATTCTGTTACACTGGGGCTTTTCTGGTTTATGGCTGATCGGCGTCTGGGAGCGAAGCCAGGCATCGAAAAAGATTAAACAAATTTTAGGCAATCCGGAGGCAGTAGCTTCCGCTTATTCCCTATTTGACTATCAAATTGCAAACGATCTGGGCGGAGAAGAAGCCTTCCAGAATCTAAAAGATCGGGCCTGGAGGCGCGGCATCCGTCTGGCCAGTGATATGGTGCCGAACCACGTAGGGATTGATTCCCGATGGGTCACGGAACACCCGGACTGGTTTATATCATCAGATTACAGCCCATTTCCTGTCTATCGCTTTAGCGGACCGGATTTCTCCTGGCATGGAGATGTCGGGATCTATCTTGAAGATCATTACTTCGATCGAAGTGATGCAGCCGTCGTCTTCAAGCGGGTGGATCGGCGGAGTGGGAACGAAATCTACATCTATCATGGCAACGACGGTACGCATATGCCCTGGAATGACACCGCCCAATTGAATTACTTAAAGCCTGAGGTTCGGGAGGCGGTCATTCAGACGATTCTTCACGTGGCACGAAAATTCCATATCATCCGGTTCGATGCGGCCATGACTCTGACGAAGAGGCACTATCAGCGCCTTTGGTTCCCGGAACCAGGTGCGGGTGGGGCCATCCCCTCTCGAGCCGAGCATGGCATGACTAAAGGAGAGTTTTATCGTCTCATGCCTGAAGAATTCTGGCGTCAGGTGGTGGACCGCGTGGCCCAAGAGGCACCCGATACGCTGCTCCTGGCCGAGGCCTTCTGGCTATTGGAAGGCTACTTCGTACGGACATTGGGAATGCATCGGGTTTACAATAGCGCCTTCATGAATATGCTGAAGGATGAAGAAAACGCCAAGTACCGAAGTGTCATGAAGAATACTCTAGAATTCAACCCGGAGGTCCTGAAGCGCTTTGTCAACTTCATGAGCAACCCCGATGAAGAGACAGCTCTGTCCCAGTTTGGGAAGGGAGATAAGTACTTCGGAGTATGCACGATGATGGTGACCATGCCCGGTCTACCCATGTTCGGCCACGGCCAGATCGAAGGATTTAGTGAAAAATATGGGATGGAATACCGGTATGCCAAATGGAATGAGCAACCAGATTCGGATTTTGTGAGACGCCATGAATGGGAAATCTTCCCTTTAATGAAACGCCGCTATCTCTTTGCTGAGGTAGAAGATTTTTTGCTTTACGATTTCTTTACCCCTGAAGGCTATGTCAATGAAAATGTGTTCGCCTACTCCAATCGTGCCGGTAATGAACGGGCGCTGGTTATCTATCATAACAAGTATGAATTTGTTCGAGGATGGGTAAGAACATCGGTCGCCTACTCGGTTAAGACTGGAGAAGGGCAGGAGCGAAGATTGATTCAGAAAGCCTTGGGGGAAGGACTAGGATTGCACGGTGACGAAGGTTATTTCTGCATTTTTCTGGATCGCGTAACCGGTTTGGAGTATATTCGCAACAGCAAAGCCCTTTGTGAAATGGGGTTGTATGTGGAATTGGGGGCTTATAAGTATCATGTATTCACGGATTTTCGAGAAGTCCGAGATAATCAGTGGAAACACTACGCCCAGATCGCATCTTATTTGAATGGCCGTGGTGTCCCCAATGTCGAAGATGTGTTGAAAGAAATATTATTACAACCTTTCCAGTATGCCTTTAAGGAACTGATCCATGCCGATATGCTCCCTCGATTAATGAATGCCCGTTTGAAAGACCTTAGCGACAAATTGGATCAAGACCTCATAAACGAAGTGGAGCAGAAGACGTTAAGATTGCTGGTCGAGGTTAAACGAATCAGCGGCGGTGTGGAAGGCGAGATGACGATTGCCCAGGAGATAAGGCGTCAATTGGAAACCATTCTCCGCCTGCCAGCTTTTGAAGCCCACTTCCTTCCGGTGGCATCTAGAGAAGGGCAAGCATTACCGAGATACTTACAGGAGAACATGACCGATGGAACATTCGTCTGGGCCACCTTATTCACCTGGTTATTTATCCATATCCTCGGGAAGGTGGTAAGTCAAACAGATTTTCCGGAATTGTCTCGTAGCTGGATTGATGAATGGAGACTCGGCAAAACGATTGCTGGTGCATTAAGAGGGTTAGGCTTGGAAGAAGAAGCTGCCTGGAGATCGGTGACCTTGGTCAGATTACTCACCAGTCACCAACGATGGTTTGAGGTGAGACGATTTGGCCAAAAACCGGCCTCCAAAGTTTTAGAATCACTTATGAAGGATAGCGAAACCCATCAATTCATTCAGGTGAATCGATATAATGATATTCTGTGGTTTAACAAGGAAGCCTTAGAAGAGTTGTTGTGGTGGTTGATGCTGGTCGCGGCAGTGGAAATCAATTCTGATCCCTTACGCTCCTCTGCCGAGGTGGTGAGAGACTTAGAAGAATGTTACACAATTATTCAAACATTGGAGGCAGCTGGAAAAAGATCTAATTACCAGGTTGAAAAACTGTTGGCGGTAGCTAAAGAGGCTTAATACTGTAGGGCGCGTTCTCCGAACATACCGGTCAAAGAGTTTTTGACTCGGCATTCCTTAATCAGCAATCCCCACTTTGAAATCCGAATTCCCCATTCAATAAAGTCCAGCCCAGGTGAGGGTCCAATCTCCGAATCGTTCGTTCACTCGATCCATCGCTCGAAGCATTTTTTCTTTCTTATCTCTCCTTTCGAAGAGGTCCAACTGACACCATTCCTTCTTCAAGAGAGAGGTTCCAACACCGAGGAGACGAATGGGTTTGGGATGAGAGATCGATGTGAAGATTTCAAAGGCCTGACGGAATATTTCATTGCCGCTATTGATCCATTTTGAAATAGTCTTCTGCTTCGAGAAGGTAAAAAAATCGGAATAGCGTACTGTCAAAACGATCCTTCTCCCTACAAATCCATCTTTTCTCATTCTTCGGGAGACCCTCTCCGAAAGTTGGAGGAGGACTTTTCTCAGAGTATTCGGATCAGAAGTATCCTCCTCGAGGGTGACACTATGGCTAATCGATTTGGCATCCTCCTCTTCATCAAAAGGAACAATCGGGTTATCATCCAATCCCAACCCCATTTCGTGAAGTTTCTGGCCGATGACACCAAACCGTTTATGTAATGATGAGACAGGAAATTTCCCTAGTTGGCCACAGGTCAAGATTCCAATGGAATTCAATTCCTCGGTAAGCCTGGGGCCAATCCCAAATAGTTTGGAGACAGGAAGATCACTTAATATTTCTTCCACCTTCTCTCTTTCGATGACCACTAACCCATCGGGTTTTTTAAGATTGCTTCCCAATTTGGCAAGGAGTTTATTAGGAGCGATGCCAATGGAACAGGTCAGTTGCTCCCCTTCCCGGATCCGATCCTTGATTGATTTGCCAATGTGAAGGGGAGATTTAAAAAGAAGTTGGGATTGAGTGATGTCGAGATAAGCTTCATCGATAGAAGCCACCTCTACAAGAGGGGTATAATCTTTCAAAATGGAAAAAATCCTGGCCGCTGCCTCGGTGTATTTGGAATGATTACCTTCCACGAGAATCAATTGGGGGCATCGTCTCTTCGCTTCTTGAGTCGACATCCCAGCCCGAATTCCAAAAGGTCTTGCCTCATAAGTGGCTGATGTGACCACACTTCGGGAAAGGGATCCACAAACTGCCGCAGGTTTTCCCTTGAGGGAAGGGGTGTCCCTCTGCTCCACCGAGATAAAAAACGCATCCATATCGATGTGAAGAATGATGCGATCTTCCATGAATCTTAATTCAAGAGTTCCAGGGAGTGAAGTAAAGAAACCTAGAACCGTTGAACCCTCGAATCCCTGCCTGCAGGCAGGCTTGAACCCTATTTTTAAAGTTTTCTAAATATCCCTACAACTTTTCCCACGATGGTGACCCTCTTTTCTCCCTTTTTGACGACAATGGGCTCCATATTGGGGTTTGCCGGTTCCAGACGGATCAAATCTCTTTTCTTAAAAATCCTTTTAATGGTAGCTTCATCATCAATTAAGGCTACGATGATCTCCCCGTTTTCCGCATCCTTTTGAGGCTTAACCAGGGCAAAATCTCCATCCTGAATGTGGGCATCAACCATACTATTCCCGCGGACTCGAAGAAGGAAGACATCCTGTGAAGAGACGAGACCTCGGTCAAGGTTAATGTATTCTTCGATATTCTCGATCGCAAGGATGGGTTCCCCTGCCGTCACCCTCCCAATAATTGGAACAGTAAGAATTTGACCTCTCAGAGTGGGGAAATCTAAGATTTCAATGCCTCGTGAAAATCCAGGAACTTTCCGAATGTAACCCTTCCTTTCCAAGATGTTCAGAGTTTTTTGGGGGGCCTTGGGTCCTTTCAACCTAAAATGAGAGGCAATCTCGCGGAGCGTTGGCGGAAATCCTTTTTCCCGAAGGAAATTCTTCAAAAAATTGAGCACATTCTCCTGCGTTGAAGTCAATTTTTTTCTCTCTTCCATTTTGTTGTTTGAATTTTGAAGTTTAGGCTTCCTATATGTAGTCTACATATGTAGACTACATATAGTCCTATTCTTTTTGAATGTCAAGAGGAAAGTTTTTTATTATTGGGGACCTGTTAGGGTATAAGAAGAAAAAATTAACGAAATTGAATACTTCGAAAAGGGGTCAGGCTTGCATTTGTACATATAAAATTTGTTTGGGAAGGTTGGGGTGATTTTAAAAAGCTCAGATGCATATATGCAAGCCTGACCCCACTTCCTTTAAATTGCCTTGTTCAAATCAATCTCTATCCCCACCTGTTTGATTTCTTTTGCGACGAGAAGTCGCCATCCGCCTCTGGAATCCATAGGGATGTAAACGACACCCGAGTAATCTGAGGGAAACTCCACCCCCTCCTTATAGAGAACACACACTCTTCCTTTTCCTAATTTACCCAAAAAATACCCAAATTCAAATATCACGTTTTGGCTGGCACAGGCCTGCTTTTCCTTCGGCTTATTTCGAGGAGCAGTGATGTCATCGGGTGTAAATAGGATGACTGCAAACTCAATATTGGGGGACTCTTGAAACTTCTCTAGGATGCTCCTACCTCCGTTTGGTTGTTCATGAAGTATTAAAGCTCGAAGGCCCAACTTTTCAATAAATTTTAGAGCCGACTCCTTCGCAGCTTCATCCCGACCATGGATTAATAAAATATTGCTTTCTTGAGGTTGCCTATGATCTAGTACAATTGTCGATGTCGACTTTTCTCTCGGGAGTTCCCTTCTATGAGGAATTTCTTTTGATAGTTCTTCCTTAGGTGGACTTTCTTTAGGAGGTTCGTCTCTAGGTTCCAATTCTCTTGATAGGGTTTCTCTGAGTTGAACTTCCATGTGTTGTAGGTCTTCGGGTTGCTCTTGCTCTATCGGCTTTTCGACGAATCTCTGCTCTGCGAGCTCTTCTGCTTTCATTTCGGGTATGAGTTTCAAACGATCTAAAAAAGACTCTAACCTTCCAATCTGCTCATTTATATCATCCTTAAAATATTTCTCCTTTAAGGTGAAGGTAATAGCGCTGTCCATATCAAAAGAAAGGTTCACATTATATTCTTCTGCGAAGGATGGATTATTAAACAATCGAGTAAGTACTTGAACGTTCTTTTCTAACCATTCAGTCCTTCTTTCTTGGGCGCTTTCCAAATCCATCATTGAAAGCATCTTTTGATCTCTGATGTCACGTCCTAGTCGTATCTGTTCTCTAACCCTCCGTATGGCTTCTTCTCTTGAAACTATAAGTTTCGGGGGGGAATAAGTATTCGAAGCTTGCCCCTTTGCCATATTATCCTCCAATCCCGTTTCTATCTATTTTAAGCGTAACACCCTTCCCCTCTCGTATCCACATAATTAGATTAGACAGGTCGTTAAAAACTATCTTTTCAATTACTTACTAAAATATACACTCTTTATGAAGTCCTGTAAACCATTTAGTTCGAGAGATAGGAGTTAAAGATCGGGTTAGTTTCCAGCACCTATTCTTGTTTACTTCAATTTAGCAGTTCAAGGTAACGATGACCGGGGGAATATGCATCATTAAACGGTCATCCCCTTCTTCTCACGAAAAAATAGAAATAATTGAGATTGATGATGCCAGTGAGAGCTAAACAGAGGAACATTGTCGAATAGTCGGTCATATGGGTGATGATGCCCATGACCACTGGCCCCAGGCTTATTCCCAAATCAGAGATTGCTGTGAAGGTTCCCATAGCTGGGCCCGGAGAACCTGCACGGTCAAGAGCGTAGGACACCAAGGTAGGCATAAGAAAGGCACTCCCAATCCCCAAGATCACTGCAACAAGAATAAACATCGGAAGAGTTTTGGAAAAGGCGAGGATGACCATCGCAATGATATAGGTAGTGAGACAAGGTAAGATTATTGTTTCTCTGCTATAGAGATCAATTATCTTTCCCCCCAAAGACCGGCCCAAAATAAGAATGATTGCCATAGTGGTAAAGAAAAGCCCTGGATTAGCCATCCCATGATTTATTGCATAAAGAGGAAAAAAAGCAGTTAAAGCTCCCCATGTGAAGAGGGAAAAGAAATTGCTGATGGACGGCGGAAGAGCTTTTCGACTTAGAAAGAAACTGTCTTCGACGGAGGAATCCTGCAATGGAGTGGCTTGTCTGTTTACTAATTTGCTGGCAATAAATAGTGAGCATAACGATAGACCTGAGCAAACCAAGAAGAGCAAGGTGAAGTTAAAGTGATTGATAAGGAATATTCCGATGGAAGGAGCCAAGGCACCGGAGATGCTCATGGCCAGAGTAAAATAACTGAGGCTTTGCCCTCGATGGGCTTCCGAGCTGATATTGGCGATCAATGTAAATGAGGCAGTATGGAAGAATGCGAATCCGATTCCTTGAAAGACCCTCACGACCAAAAAAGGCCAAAAAGGGGGCGCGAAAACGTAGGCAGAGGAAGTGAAAGCATAAAGGAACGCGCCGCCGATCATAAAATGTTTTTCACGGATTTTTAGAAGGGCTCTTCCGACAAAAGGTCTAAGGACTAAAGAGGAGACGCCAAAGATTCCAATAAGAATACCAATTTCTAATTCATTAGCTTCTAATCTCGAAAGATAGACTGGGAGAGTAGGAATGAGGCTAAAAAAAACGAAGGCGAAAGTGAATTGTGCAAAAAAGCAAAGAATAAAATCACGGGTGAATATCTTCTGGGTCAAAGGATCTTCTCGGTTAACTCGTCTGTGAGCTGTTCCCGTTCCCCTGAAGATTTGAAGATGACCTCACGGCGCTTGTCCAGTTGTATCACTTGATTGAGCCGGACGCGAACGGCTGTGATGGCAATCATATCCAGAGAACCGGCGACTTCCTTCCGGTATCGGGAAATAAAGTGGATGGTGGCCCCTTCGTTTAAAAGGTCTGCTGTGGCCTGGACCTGTTTGGGGGTGAGATCAAGTTCTTGGGCAATCTTCGCAATATGTGCTTCGTCCATAACCTTCCTCATTAAAAAAATAACAAGAAAAAGCTTGAGATTTCTCTAGCAGCAACTGGTCTGGTTTGTATCCGTTGCGCATCCGGATGCGTTTGTATCCTCGCAGACCCCTTCAACGGAGCAGCAAGACGTTTTCTTTCTCCCCAGCACGGAGTTGATTACAGCAGCTGCGCAGCCTACTCCTGCGCGCACGGTAAAGGCTTCAGTGGGACAATTTCGCGCACAGGCTCCACATTCCATGCAGGCGTCGCGATTTACGACCTGAACCGTGCCATCTCTTAAACTCAAGACGGCACGGGGACAGACCAATAGGCACGTGCCGCAACCCACGCATTTTTCTTCGTCAAGCCTTAAGGTAACGACATCTCTAAGATAAAGTAGCTGATTCATCATTCCTGCCCCTTAAGCGATGAATTGCGATCCTAACCAAAGAATGAGACCCACAATGGCCGCACTGATTTGCAGTGGCAAAGCCCACCGCATCTCTTTCTTTACTCCGGAAAGGGAGGTGTAAGTCGAAGCTCCTGTGAAATTCATTGCCAGATACGTGGATAGCGCAGGGATGAGAAGGAGCCATGCAATTATTTCTAGACGGCCTGAGATTGTGATCCAATCATCCCAACGAAAGGCTGTGAGGATTAAAGCCGCAAGCAGACCCAGGCCAAGGCCCTTCAGAGAAAACGCACGGCCCGGCAACCAAGGCAGTAACACAGGTGTTAAGACAACACCTACCAGAATAGCGGCCAGGATAGCCAGAGCAGAAAAGAGGCCATGGCTCAAGGCATTTGCCCAACCCTCTCCTGAATTTCCAAGAAAAGATAGAATAAACAGAATTAGAATAATAATGACACCTGCCCTTAGGGCCTGCACAAGCTCCATCGGGATCAATACGATTCGATCCCAGGTTGGAAAGGTCTTAAGCCTCATCTCGGGTGTTGCCTCGAGCCCATTGTCCAGAAACGCTGGCAGATCTTTTGACCGGATGGGGCCATAGATAACCTTAAAGCCAGATAACTTTTTGACTTGATGGGCTGCTACTCCAGGCCCTGACAATTGAGGCAAAATCATTTCCCGATGAGACACGATCTGGCTTAGCCCACTCGACTCAATCCTACCAACAAGTTCATCCGTCCCGAAGGTCCCTTTACCCGAAGCGCACCACACATTAATGCCTTTCGTATCGAGGACCGGTAGTGCCTCTCGCAGCTTGTCAAAGCTCATTTTGTAGTTAGCCGTAACCAAGACTGGGGACTGCGAATCTGGTATCCCCAGGGCATAGAGACCGGAGTCGATTGTGTAGTTCATACGGCCTATTCCCCAGCGAGCTTTAAAAGTCCCTAAACGATCTGTCCAGGTCAGTGATGAAGAAACCTTTGGAACAGGGCCGACGAGGGTCCCAATTGACCCGATCACAAAGGGCTGTTCTAAACTTGGAAGGCTCGACTGAGCCTTTACGCTTGGGGGTCAACAGCTGGTCGTCTTAGGTTGTTCTATTGGTTGATCAAGAGGATAGCACTCTGTTTCCCTCATAAAACCCTCCAAGAAAATTGTAAAATGCGCTCTAAGAATTCCGGGAACATCTAAATTATTCTATGATGAGTGTTAGCCTGTCCCCATGTCTTTCATTAATAGTCACTCTTTAAGATTAAACGGGGCACCCACTTTATCACACTTATAACATTCGAGAAATCATCGGTCCATATTCCAACCTTAGATGCACCTGTTAATGGTTCCCAGCGATAGCCCGTAGCCAGCTGATGGAGATCAGCCTCATGGCGTGCCATGACTGCCCATGTGGACGGATGCTTATGAGCTTTAAGCTCCGCTTCGCTTCCTGGCATTTCTCGGACAAGTCCTATCAGACCTTCTTCCTTTGCCAAATTGCCCAGAACAGGTTTAAGGTCGAGGAACTTATTGCTGATATGAAAGGCCAAAATTCCCGAATCCACAAGTTTAGCGAGGTAGAGACGGATCGCCTCTCGAGTGATCAGATGAATAGGTATGGCGTCTGAATTGAAAGCATCGATGGCGATCAGATCATAGTATTGATTAGGAGCCTTTGCCAGTGAGAGCCTGGCATCCCCCAGAATCACATCCACCGGGGCAGAGCAATCTTTCAAAAAAGTAAAGTATTGTGGATCCCGGGCGATACGTTCTATCACCGGATCAATTTCATAAAATGTCCAATGTTGACGCATCTTAGCATAGCAAGCCATTGTTCCAGCACCGAGGCCAACCACAGCAATACGTCCCTTGTCATATTTTGCAGGCAATACAGCAAAGACTTGGCCAATTGGCCCATCTCGGTGAAAATAGCTCAACGGCTCTCGACGCAAGGCTGGATCAATGCTTTGCACTCCATGCAACGTTGTCCCATGGATAAGCTTGTGAACTTCTCCCCTTCCCTTTGTGCTCTCTCGTTTGACCTGGAGAACACCAAAGAAACTTCGCTCACTGTGCAATACGTTACTTCCCTGGTCGGTGGCCAAGGTGCTCGTTAAAATAATAGCCCCGAACCCCAGACCGAACCGAACTGGCCGGAAACGGAAACTGTAACAGAACACAGCTGCCAGACCTGGAATGACCAATACCTCTATAGCCATGATTCTCTCACCGAAAGAAAATGCCTGTATTTGTAATATGTATACCAGACCCGCAATGCACGCAGCCATGGTTAATGGTAGGCCTAGATCCAACCAGAAGTTATAACGTTTTGATTTCTCCGTAACCATCTTGGGTCGGAGCAGACAGGCAAGTACGAGGATCAGCGGATATTCTGCGACTCTATTGAAGACCATAGGTGCCACAAGAGCATTGAAAATCCCCCCTAACACGCCCCCTATCGAGAGGTAGAGATAAAACTCAGTGAGCTGATGGGTTGGCGGACGGCTCCGGGCCAGTTCGCCGTGACAGACCATCGCGGTCACAAAAAAAGCAAGTAAATGGAGTGGGAAAAGTACCCATGCTGTGCCCAAGCTCCAAAATAACACCGCCAGCGGTAAGATTAAAAAAGGTTGTAGCCAGACCATTCGATGATGGGAGACAATAGGTTTGCGGCTAAAAACGAGGACAAAGGTGAGGAGATAAATGGCCAGTGGAATTACCC
>SMTZ1_10003347_pt1 | contig 16138 bp, 14 predicted proteins | sample DeeMarSWOR136_30_FD_25667 | JGI IMG/M metagenome (IMG submission 25667)
ATCCAGTGTCCAATCTCCGGTTTTCCAAGGAGTCGTGCTATGAAAATCGAGATAGTGCTGATGTTAATTACATTAGCGAGTATAGCGCCATACAAGTTGATCCGATTAATCACCATCATAAATACAGAGGGTTGCTTCCTTAAGCAATAGAGCTGATATCCGGCTTGAGTTTATTACTGTTCAGACAGTTCGTCAACCTGAAAAAGGACCTTTTAACAATGACTCACTGAGAAGGGATTAGCTGACCAAGTGTAGCGTACAATCGTCTGGACTTACAATCAAGCGTAAATCCATAGTGAAAATATACAGGCCGGGATATACCCGGCCTGTATATATCGCAGATTAAATCGAACTTGTCTACTTAGTCTGACTTTACGGTAACAATCACTGCAATACACTGGTCTGCCTTCGCGTGGTTCGAACGGTACTTCAGTGTAGACCGTCAGCGATAATGGGACACAAATATGCCTCTAATACTTTTGGATACTTGCAACTTATTTTTTTATATATCAAAATAGGTATTATGGAATTAGCTGACCTAGGATTTAACGCATGGTTTTCACACAAGCTGAATGAATCGGGTAAATCTGGCTATCATATAGCCCGTGTCACGTCGGTCAACAAAAGTGGTTATGTCGTCAGGAACGAGGATCGTGAAGTCTTCGCTGAACTCACTGGTGAGTTTATGTTTTCTGCAGAGTCGCAACACGAATATCCAGTGGTCGGAGACTGGGCATTTGTCCAATACTATAATGATAATACACTCGCCATTATTTACGACCTATTACCGAGGAAAACAATATTGAGGCGTAAGGCGGCTGGTAAAAAGATCGATTATCAGATGATCGCATCTAACATTGATATGACATTCATAGTTCAATCATGTGACTTTAATTACAATCTCCGCAGATTAGAAAGATACTTGGTAATGGTAAATGATGGTCATATCGAGCCTATAATTCTATTAAGCAAGACTGACTTGATCAGCCAAAAGGAATTGGATAAGAAAATTACAGAAATAAGAAATACAGGGATCAAATACGAAATCATTGCGTATAGTGTTGAAAATGGCTCAGGATTACCCCAAATTCAAAAGGTACTGCAACCTCGCATGACCTATTGCCTACTTGGCTCATCTGGTGTTGGTAAAACCACTCTCCTAAATCAACTAATCGGTCGAGAGACATTCAAAATAAACCTGGTCCGAGAGAAAGATGGCAAAGGAAGACATACAACAGCACGTCGTCAATTGGTAATTCTCGAACAAGGAGCAATGTTAATCGACACTCCCGGAATGAGAGAATTGGGTAATATAGGTGTTAAGCACGGTATTGAGGGGAGCTTTTCAGATATTCTTGAACTATCAAAAAGCTGTCGATTCACGGATTGCACACATACTCATGAAGTCGGGTGCGCAGTCTTGACAGCTCTCCAAAGGGGTAGCTTAAATGAAGGGCACTACCAGGATTATCTTAAACTAAAAAGGGAATCCGAACATTATCAAATGTGCTATGTTGAAAAACGCAAAAAGGATAGGAAATTCGGACAGTTCATCAAGTCTGCAATGAAGCAGCATAAGAAGAAATAATATAGCCAATTTGTTAAAAGTTTGGTATTTGCTAAATGAAATACAGCAAAAGGCGCCTGGCTTTTTTCACTAGGCGCCTCCAATTATCCTAAATCATTTCTGAATGTAATTTTATCTACCATTGAACAAACATCGGGATGTCAGCTCTTATGGGCTGAAAATTATCCTGCTAAGGAAGGTGTGGCTATCAAATTTCCTTTCTATGGAACAATACAGTTATTTAGGCAAATCGAAGTTAATCATCTTTGTGACTCGCTAGACTTTATTAATATGGAGAGGTAGCAGCTTACCGCTAGTCGTGGTAATAGGCCGCAATCGCTTCACTTGGATAGTACATCAGCTGAATCAGTATCAAACCAGCGTTTTACCAATTGCTTGAAACTCTCGAGCGAAAAACAGAATCTAAGGTGATTATCTTCAACCCCCAGGAAAAAGAAAACGCCATGAGTATGTTGTCAATCAAAGTATTTGTTAGGTGTACATTCTAGTTGTGGGTATACGAAGCTCAATAGACTAAGGCAGTGGATTTGAAGAAGATGTCACCAACGACGTGCTACCTGATAAAAGAGCATTCTTTGCATGAATTTATCTGTTCATATCTCTTTTTTACAATTAATCGCCTGATTTCATTCATCTTCTCCGAGTTCCAAATCTCTTTTAGAGAACTTGTTCTCACATTGCCCACTATGGTAGCTCTATTCCAGTCGTGGCAACATAAAATAACGTCTCCATTGAATAGGATACACATTTGCCTAAAAGGGAGTTCACACCCTAGTATGCCTCGTGTGCTGGACATCAAGCGCCTCCAACCCTTCAAGAGAAGAGTTCTACCATAATAGCGATTCTTTGGTCTAATACTTTGGTAATTATCTAAAGCGCCTCCTCGGTTTTCTATATCAAAGACTCTGGTCTTGATTCCACTTTTAGTCCAGTATCGTCTTGCCTGATAGACATCGTGCCGATTTTGCGCTGTAAGGACGAAGCTAAGCTTAATTTTTGATCTCATTGACTGGTTTGATAGTAAATGGGAAACATTATTCATGACCTTGTTGTAATCTAGCCCGTTGTTCGTAATCTCATAAATTTCTTTTGAATGAGCATTAAGACTTATGACCAAGGAGTCTAGATTAGATTGTATTATTTCTGATGATGTAAATCTGTCTAATAATTCTCCATTCGTAACGATTGCGCAACGCTTGTCCGGGCTTATGGTTTTAATGTACTTTACCCACTCAAATATCCTTTTATCGAGTAGGGGCTCGTTATGCAGTTCAAACAAAACTTTAGACAATAAAGGTTCTAATGATAATTCCTGTGCTATTTTTACGAATAGATCCCATTCCATCGTTCCTTGGTCTAATTTCTTGCTTACAACAGTATAAGGGCAGATTGAACATCGACCATTGCAGAATGATTGCGTCTGGATTTGTAATGATCTGGGAAAATCCAATGATTTTCCTACTGCAAGATACTTTAAATAGGCACCAAATAGGTATCGATACGATGAAAAGCGTTCACTTATCATGTTCATCAGAGAAAACTAAGATTTTTATCACTTTGGATCATGTTTGGGGCTCAAGTAGTATATTCATTGCGAAAATTATAGTGTACCTTATTAGTGGATGTAAAGTACTTAATTGGAGACTTGAAGTCTATTGAAGTCTTTGACGGTTGGCTATACCTAGAGAGTTACGTGGTTACCTCCAATCACTACATGGGAATAAAATTCAAGGTATTTCCAGATACAAAATCTCCACAGTTACTAAACGGGAAGAGACTAAAACCTATTTGGAGGGACTGGGTATGACATTGTGCTTCTTACTTTTAATCAGGGTGTCACAGGTTCGAGACCTGTACGGCCTACCAAAGCTAGAAGACCGCCCTTACCGAGGATATTTTGAAAGAATCAGGGTGTCAAGACACTAGGTCAACCGACACCCTTATTTTATTAATTTTACCAGAGAAATATCAATAATAATTGAAAAATTTGGTAGCGGGGGCTGTATTCAAAGAGGACAGGGGTAAGAAAATAATACAAAAATTAACCATTACAGATTTATGGGCTTAGTCGTTTTAACATATCAAGCAGTTAGTCGTCTCCTCATTGTTACTAATGATATTGAGAAAAATAGAAGAGTAAGTATAATTATGAGGGCTACTGCCCAGAGAAGATTGATCTCAAATTTTCCGTTGAATAGTGCTCTTGTGAGATGAACCACAGGAGTTAATGGTACTATCCAACTGAGATTCTGTATAATCTTGGGGAAAGAGTCCAATGGGAAGAATACTCCGCTGAAGAAGAACATTGGCGTAATAAAAAGGGTAAAGAAGTAATTAAAACTATAAATGGCTGGGACGATAGATGTAAAAAATATGGCTATAGCGGCAAACATTATCCCTGCTAATAGTGACACCAACGGTACAAGGAGTGCCCACGGTGAATGAACTAGTTGAAAAACTGCTGCAACAATCAGGATGATAGTGCCAGTCATGAGGGAGCGTGTCGCACCCCAGAATATCTCACCAGCAATGACATCCTCAACATTTAATGGAGTAGTAACTATAGCGTCATAAGTTTTTTGATACTCCATTCGAACGAAACTACCATATGTGCATTCAAAACTAGCACTGAACATGGAATAACTAGCTACGATACCTGGCGCAATAAATGTAATGTATTCTTGGCCATCAATCAAACCAACATATGCTCCAAGCCCTAAACCCATGGCCAACAAAATAATGACAGGTTCAGCCAGAAAACCAGGTGCTTCCGAGTGCCATAGTCTAAAGAATACATCGCGATTACGTTGCCATACTCTAATAAAGCGCCAAGAGAATAGTTTCACTCAAGTAATGACCTCCCCGTAAGTCGGAAGAAAACATCTTCTAATGTTGATGGTCTCTGTACAAGTCTATCTGGGGAATTCACTAGATCTTGGATAGACTTGTTAGCCTCCATGTTGAACACATGGATCTTGTTCCCTATTTCTTCAAAGTTAACTCCACCTCTTTTTAGTGAGTTGATAGCAGCAACTCTCTCGTCTGGATTGACCTTTATTTCCCACACTTTATTACCTACATACTTAGAAATGAGCTTTTGAGGGGTATCAAGATCCAAAATCTTACCCAGATGCATTACGGCCACTCGATTACAGAGTATAGTTGCTTCCTCCATATTTTGGGTACACATAAGTTGTGTGATGCCCTGATACTTTAGTTCAGTTAGCTTATGCCAAACTAAATGCTTAGCTTGAGGGTCAAGACCTATAGTTGGTTCATCAAGAATAATTATCTTTGGTCTGTTAATCAGACCCCTAGCTATCAATAAGCGACGTTTCATGCCCCCTGAGAGTTCTTTAATACGGCTATTTGTCCTATTGTTAAGCTCAAACAGAGTCAGGACTTCCATACTGCGCTTGTATGCTTCGTCTTTAGATATGTTGAAGTATCGAGCAAAGGTTATCAGATTCTGAAGCACTGTTAAGTCAGGATCAAGGTTATCTAACTGGGGAACTACCCCAAGAACAGCTTTTAGTTGCCGGGAATGAGTCTTCAAGTCATTATCAAATATCCATATATCACCTTGGGTAGGAGGTGAGACGGCAGTTATCATCCTGACCATAGTAGTCTTACCTGAACCATTTGGACCTAATAGACCGAAGCATTCGCCTTCTTCTATAGCTAGACTTACTCTATCAACCGCCAATATGTCTTTATACTTTTTTGTCAGGTTAAGTGTCCTAATAATAGCCATAGAGAAGACAGCCTCAATAGTATTCCTGTATATCATACCAACTTTTATCTACACTCAACAATACAGTTCGTCTAAACAAATAAAGAAATTAAATCAATGGCTAAACGTAGATAGATATAGATTTTACATCATGTATTTATATTAATTACTGACCTGCCCCTCCAAAAGGAGTCCAGTTTTCGGGGAGCAGATCAATACAACGACGATTTAAGGCACTATGTCTAATCCTCAGGGTGGCTAATATTACATATCGAAAAATAATATCCAGATAAAGAAGGATTCATAAATCATGACTCCTTCTTTTGACAACTCCAGTGGAAGGTTATAGAAAAATGTCTTTCAGAAAATAGATAACGATGATTGCTAAAGGTTCTGGGTATCGTTCCCGTCATATGGGTTATAAGTCACAACACTCAAATTTAATAGGTCTCCTATAACTAATCAATAAAGAGGGATTAGCCTGTTCATATGAAAATATCAGGCTGCGCTATTTATCGCTCCGAATATAAACAAGAATATGCCAACAGCTAACACGATTCCGGCGGCTATCAAGGCAATTTTTGCAGCGGTTGCATCGCTCATTTTCTTGTTCAGCTTCATTTTGACCAATTTAAGGAGTCCGGGTTATTTCTCAATTCCTCCAAAATACCCGACTAAAACCGCGTAAAGTAAACAGGCTATTCCTCCAAGCAGATATCCAGTTCCCATAATAATCCCCCTTATCTTTTAAGAATATTTATATTTCAACATGTTTTAGCTCAATCCCTTTCTTATTTTAGGAAGAGATACGAAGTAGACAATTAACGATATGCCGATTACCATCGCGGTACAAAAAAGTACCGTTCCCCAGTTGGCTGTTTTGGAAAGTATCATGGTGTTCGCTTTGTACGCCCAGTAGAAAGGACTCCAGTACATCGTCCACTGCCACTTATCCGCCACGAACTCATAAACTGCAATTGAACCAGCTATGGGGAGAAACAGGAGTTTTACACTTCCGGCGGCTTCCATTACGTCCTCACTGGAAAGACCTTGAAGGAAGCCAACCACAAGGCTTAAAAACATAGACGTAAGACCGACCAGTACGATCATAAACCAATTGATGTAATAGAAGCCTGTAATTAAAATGGCCCCAATAATTCCCAGCATCGCAGCCGTACTACCTAAAAGGCTTTTCCCCACCACAAATGCCGTTTGCGAAACAGGGGTAACATTTATGGCGTTTATCGTGTTCGCAGCTTTTTCCTCGACGATACTTATGGCGATCAACATGCCGGCCAGCATTATTGTCAATAATATCAATATATTAACAAGCTTTGTTTTCAGCGGCGGCACTGTTCTACCGAAAGATGCCAGGTGGGCGGTGGTATCTTCCTCCGTCGAACCCAGCTCGTACAAAGCATTCAGTAGTACCGCGTATTCCTCCACCATCTCAGGTTCGTTGCCCTCAAGGATGATTTCGTAGCTGTTGCCGTTGGGCGCTATAGCGGCAATGTCGTCCCGCTTCGCCACACGCCTTTCCAGTTCATCCATATTGCCGAACAATTCCACTCTGGTGAACTGTTCCATATATTCGATGTGCTCGGTATCGTCGCTTTTCAGCATCGCCAGTTTCACCGTGGTGTCGCTGAGCCCCGGTGCAAACAACGTTATACCTACCGCCAGGAGCAGCGGTACGACTATGATGTAGGTAACCATGGCATCCCTTCTAGAATACAGGAGATCCATCCTGAAAATGGCGAGTATCTTTCTTATCATCTCTTACCCTTCTTAAACGGTCAGCGTTTTCTTGAACCTGTTATCCGCTAGTGCGAACAGCACCAGACCACCCGCTAGGAAGGCAAACGTGTAAGTTAACACGTAGCTGGCATCGCCGTTCAGCAATATCTCCTTGAATCCCTGGAGCATCGGGTAGGTAGGAAATACCCTTATCCACAGGGGGTCGAAGCTCGGAATATAGTAAGAGAAAGCCGGAATCATCAGAATAATCATAATCACATACATAACACCGAACGATTTCGAAATATTATCGAAGAAACTGGCCACCAGCAGCCCTAAAGACGCGATGGCGAAAGTAGTTACCATCAGGAAAGGATAGAAGAGGAAATAATTGGGCTGCCCGCCCATAACGGGTATCGTGATAATTGAGGAGGACACGACCACGGTTGTCAATATCACGAATATCTTGGTAATGAGATATTTCCATATCGAGGCAGGCGTTACGGCGAAGGCGCGGATTACGCCTTCATCCTTGTCGTAAAATATGTATGCCATCACGATGAAAAAGCCCATGAGAGATCCCATATAAGCTATAAAAAGAGGCACCAAATTCTCCCGGTTATTTAGCGTTTCCGATACCCCCAGCGTTCTTACCACCTGCCGGTCCTGCTTGGCTTCTACGGCTCCGGGTGACTCGCTGTGGCTTGCATAGAGCAGGCTTTTAAGCCTGTCCGTTTCGTATCCTTGCAGGTAGTATGTATACGAAACCTTACCGTACGGATCCATCGCCGCGGTGGCGCCTATTTCGCCCTCGCTATAGGCAAGCCTGATCATATCCTCTTCGGTTTCAGCGTAATATAACGTTTCTTCAAGCTCACCAGTAGACGAGTCCAGCATCTGCAATGTTTCAAGCTCAATTGTCTTTTCGTCATCGAAGCTATATGCTGTCGTTTCACCCGTTTCCTGGCTGGTAATCTCGAACGTTGCTGGTTTTAGTTCGAATTCGATGGGATCAGCCAGCCTTGCCTCCCCTTTTTTAATACTCCTGTCCCTGAGGTATTCCGTAATTTCACCGGGCATGTCGCTGTAGACGAACTGCTTTCGGCTGCTGGTAGAAGTCTCACTTACCGCGAAAAGGAGAATCGCCAGTATTAGGACAGCCATACCGATTTCAATGTAGAAGTAGAAGCCCCTGGCGGCTATCTTCATCTCCTTGATGTAGTTACTAAGCAGTTTCATCGTATACAAGCTCCCTTCCGGTAACTTGAATAAATATCTCCTCCAGGGTCGCCTCTTTGGTATGCATCGTCTGTATTTCGTGGTTCTTGATGATTTCAGCAATGTGTTTTCTACCCAATTCGTCGGCGGTTTTTAGCGTTTCCTTGACTACCTTGCCGCCGTCTATGTACTCGATATCCACCAGCTTATGGCCGTACTGCAGCTTCAGGTTTTTCGGTGAGTCGATAAGCTTTATCTCACCGTCGATAATAAAGGCAACCCGGTCACACAGCTCGTCGGCGATGTACATGTTGTGCGTCGTCAGGAACGAAGTTGTCCCTTTGGTGGTTTGCTCTCTGATGATATCCTTGATGGTCGCAGCTATTGCCGGGTCCAGTCCCGTTGTCGGCTCGTCGAGAAACCAGAGTTCTGGATAATTGATCATGGAACGGGCAAATGTTAAACGGTGCTTCATTCCTTTGGAAAACTCACCAACCCTAACATTTTCTTTTCCGTCCAGCCCGACTAAATGAATGAGTTCCATTGGGTCGCGAGTAGGGACATCAAATAGTTTTGCATAATACTCCAAATTTTCCCTGGCCGTTAGCTTGCCGTATACATTCGACTGCTCGAAAGATACGCCTATTTTATTGAACCTCTCTTTTTGCACTTTTCTGATATCGTAGCTCGCAACAAACACTTCGCCTGCCTGCAGTTTTAAGAGACCGGTTAGAACACCCTGTGTGGTGGACTTTCCGGCGCCGGAAGGGCCCAAAAAGCCAAACGTCTCCCCGTTTTCGACCTCGAAACTTATGTTTTTTACAGCAAGTTTTTCATCTTCACTGTATGAATGAGAGAGGTTTTTGACTGATATCATATCTTTAATCCTCCCAAATCTTATTGATTCGGCTAGTGAATGGAAGCTTTGAAATGACTTACCTTGTTTTTATTATTCGATAATTATTTCGGCAGTAGCATTCATTCCAACCCTGATCGGTGAGTTTTCCGGAATATCGAAGTCAATCTTGACATCATAGTCTTTTTCTTCATCATCACTTTCAAACAAAACGACCCCAGGTTCTCTGGGAACCAGAGAGATAAAGGTAACCAATCCCTCAAGTGTCGTCCCCGGCATGGCATCAACGCTGATCATGACTTTCTGTCCGGTTTTCACCTTGACGACATCAAGCTCGCTAACGCGAGCGACGAGTTGCATACTGGTAGGATCAATCAGATGAACGATTGTTGTCCCGGTAAGTACGCTATCACCTCTATCAGCATGAATATTAGCCACCTCCCCTCCGAACGGGGCGGTGAGTGTCGCCTCACCCAACTGCTTTTGGGCTTCAGTAACTAATTGCTCCGCTACCTTAACTTCTACTTCAGCGGCCTCGAGCGCTTTCTCGGCGGCATCTACTGCTCCCTCATCTGGGGCATCTAACATAGCTTCTAACTGTGCCTCAGCGGCAAGTAAATTTGCCCAGGCACGGGATACCTCTGCTGCCCAAAACTCCTCGCCCTGTATCCCTCCACCTTGATCTAGCATCTCTTCAGCGTATTCCAGATAATCCTCAGCCGCATCCACTGCCGCTCGGGCAGTTTTAATATCATCCCGGGTGTATGGGTCTTCAGTCTTATCCAGATTGTATTCTGCTTGAGCCAGAGCTGCCTGTGCCTGGACCAGGTCTGCTTCTGCCCCGGTAAAAGCCAATTCCAGGGCAGTGGTATCAAGTTTGGCCAGCGCGTCTTCTCTACTAACCTTATCTCCCTCTTTGACATATATCTCGTGTATCTTACCATCAACGTTAAAGGCCAGATTCCGATGGGTAGAGGCCACTATCGTACCCCTACCGCTAACAGTAACCTGCTGGTCACTGCGGTTTGTCTCGTCCGGCTGCTGGTTGACCCCGCTTTCATCACCGGACTGGCTACATGCCGGAAGACTAACTAAAGCCAAACACATTAGTAGAGCGCCGACAAGACCCCATCTTTTCATCTCTATACCTCCCTCAAAATGAATGTTAGCCGGAGTGAGCAAAATGTTAACGAATCATCGTATGCAAGCTATTGGCCAAAGTGTAAGACCATTTTGATAGTCCCCCCTCCTCGAATCTACCACGGCACAAATAACGGATACACCGGTCTCGCCCCTAGTAAGCACCCAATCACCCATCCTACCCACCTGAGGGATAGGATACTCATCCCAGGCATCGGCCTTGGGGCCAGCCTTGGCTGGCAACGGGACCGTGTTAGAGACAGTTATTAGCAGCAGGATGAGTGTAAGTCCAATTGAAGCTAATACCATTATCAGTGATTTTGTATTGATCAAATTACACACCTCGACATCAGACTCCCGGCTTCAACCACTCTACCTACATATTACTCTCCAAAGCTTTGGCGATGGATGGCTGCCACCAGACTGCTATACCGATAGGCAAGTTTCTAGGCAACAATCACGCATGTTGTTCTCATTTCTTACTTGGCTTATTTTAGATACTGCTTATCCGGCTTGCCCAATATACCGTAGAGAAAAAGTGGTGTCAGCTCCTGCATCAGCTTACGGTTATGCTCGGGGTCTTCAGAGAGGATAGATTCAGCGGCCATGCCGCTGCGGACTATCAACATATAACGCACGATGGTTTCCGTTGACAGCTCCTGGCTAACATACCCCTGTCTCTTACCTTCCTCATAGAAGTCGATTATCATCTGCCTGATTTCCGTCAGGTAAACCGAATCAACAAGATACCGGATTTCAGGGTCTTCGGATATTACCGTTTGCATAAACTCTCCCTGGTACTGGCCAAGCATATCTGATTTATATGAAAGAATTTGCTCCATTTTCTCCAGGAAGGAGAGATCTCCTTCAAAAATCTTGCTGAAGTCCGCTGCCGTGCTGGAAAGGAAATATTTAACGACAGCGCGCACCAGGTCTTCCTTGCTGCCGAAGTGATTGTAGACGGTAGCAGGTGACACCCCTGCCTTCAGTGCAATGTCATTTGTGGTGGTTTTTTTAATCCCGTGAACCTGGAAAAGGTCAAGTGTTGCCCATAAAATCCGATCCTTGTTTCGCTCTATCCTGCGCTCCGAAGGTTTCATTGTACTTACCCCTTTTGACAAAAACTATTTAAATTAATATAATTGTATATATTATAACTAAAATATCTAATATGTCAAGAGGCAAGTTATGATTAATGTGAAGTGGTGTCAAAATGGGTGGTACTGTACGATAGGTAGAACCTTTGAATTGGTTTTTAACCTAGTCTAATCGTATATAAACACCGATTTAACTTTCGGTTATCTTTTCTCCAATGATGCCTAAGGATACCCAAACACCTAAAAGACGGCTAGATTTGGAAATGAAGTCTGTTGAAATCTTTAAAGCCATGAAAAAAGAAAAGTACTGTGTTGAACCGCTTGTTTTTTAATAATCAATAATGCAATAATAGAACGATAGCCAATTAAAGGAGGGAGACAATGGCAGGCAACAATGCCAGACAAAAGTTGCAAGGGGTACCTGCCTCACTAACTCCTGAAGCGTTGGACCAGCTTTGCGACATGATCATCGCAAAGCTGCAAGCGAGGAACTTGGGGGAACCTGCCTTCCAAGCAGGTTGTCGCGAGTTCGAATCTCGTCTCCCGCTCCATGGGCTCGTAGCTCAGTGGCAGAGCGGTCGGCTCATAACCGATTGGTCGCAGGTTCGAACCCTGCCGAGCCCACTTATCTTTCCACTAAAAGCATTTTTTATTAGTTCCGTTCTTAGATGAATAGGGCAGTGATATTGACATAATATTTTCAAATGAATTAGAACCAAAAAACGCTAGCGGTAGAAGGCTAGCGTTATTACTAATTTTTGTGTATATCGAGCGTTGTTTCAGCAACGTTGACAAATCACCCTTTCATGTATAGTCTTATGGAAGAGGTGTTCAATGCCAAAGTGCCCTAATTGTGGTCGGGAGACGTTAAGAACCGAAGATTGGGCCTGCCAATGGTGTGGTTATCCCCTGTTATCGAGTTCTTATGAAATGATACCAAAGACCTACAGACAACTTAAAGAAGAGAGACTACATAAACCTGAACCAGTGCCAGAGCAAAAACTCGAGCAAGAGCCTGAACCAACGTTTGAGCCTGAGGCTGAACCAGTGCTGGAATCTCAAAGAGAACCAATTCCGGAGGCTGAACAAGAGGTAGAACCAACACAAAAGCACAAACCTGAGCCAGAGCCTGTAGTAATGGAGCTAACTGTTGATGAATTGCTTTCAGCATATGCGACAGATGAGGTTGCAGCGGATGCAAAATTTGTAAATAAGCTTCTTAGGGTAACCGGGGTAGTAGCAATGATAGACGTAAAAGCCATGCTTGACACTCATTATATTAGGCTGACTGGTGCTGAAAGAAACCTTTTGCAGAGTGTCCAATGTATGTTTGATAAGAAACATGCACCGATATTGAAACAGTTAGAAAAAGAACAAACGGTAACTGTGCAGGGCGAATACAATGGTTCCATAATAGCAATTCGTATGATAGATTGTACTCTAGTTCAATGAAAATGTTTCCAGCTACAATACTGCTTTCCTCTAACCTTTTTTAAGTTGCCCCTAAAGCAAGAAGAAAAGCTGGACATTCGTTGCGTACGGACATCCAGCTTTTGTATAATATCGATCTTATAGTAACGGCTTAACTCTTAATTATTCTGAACATCTTGACGTCCTTTTCATCTTCACACTCATCATCCAACAAAACGTCATAAGTGTAAAATCCACCCAAACAGCCGGGGAGGGGAGGGGTTTCGTCCAAGTTGTTACTACTACCGGGTTGGGAGGGGGGTCTAACCTATCTGTTTAAAAGCAGGAATCTCAAAATGATATAGTGTACTTTTCAGTAGAGCAGTTGAACTTGATATAATCCCTTGAAATAGCCAATGCACTATTTGGGCTCGAATCGTCCTTTAGTATTCCCTGAGGATTTTTAGTCTACCTGTAATAATTTGAAGTTTTTTCTCGGTTTCTCCTAGCAACTTCTTTTGCATTTTGTAATATTGCTGTCCATTCTCAATAGACTGTGGTATTACTTGAATATATTCCCCATCTACAAACTTAAGAACGGTCTCAGCCATTAATTTTGCACATAGAACTCTAACTTTATCGTTCAAACTGGCAATAGTATCATTCGCCTCTATATTAACAACGTCCTGCTTTATTATCCCTCCAGTATCTACACCTTCGTTTATAAAATGGACTGTAGTACCAATATTATCGCCATAATAAATGGCCCACTGCAACGTATGCAATCCACGATATCTAGGTAACAGACCAGGATGTGCATTGATAATCCCAATCTTGGGGATATTCAGAATGTTTTTTCGGATTATCCTTGAATTCCCGAGGACTATTAAATCTGGCTGAATTTTTTGTAAGATTTTCTCGCATTTCATACCATTGAAATTGTCCACAACATATACTGTGTCTGCATAAGCGAGGTAGAAACTAGTCCTGATCCAATCCTCCACGATTCTTGGCACTATGATTCCTAGCCCTCTTTTTAAAGCAATTTTTATAGTTTTGGCAAGTCCTAATTGTGTTATGGCTTTCTTTACCCGTTCACAAGGTTTGAGGTCTTGGTCTTCGATCAATATAGCTTCAAGTGGTATATTGTTAACTTTCATTTCCTTTAGAAATAACGCTCCGCGTAGGCTTTTTGACGTGAGAAATACTATCTTCATTTTATGTGGTCTCCTGTTAAAATCTCTGGAGACAACACATATATATATTTAGCATATACATTTAGTAATATGAGTGGTCTAACCAATAACCATACAGTTTGTTCCATCTTAGATAGCTAAACCTCCTGATGATATGTGCTAGCTGGTATCTACGTTAAACAAAATGCATCAGTCTTGTCCTCGATACTACAATGTTATAATGATTAGTAAAAATCAAGGCAGCCAAACAATCAGTAGGGCTCCACCAAGCCGAATGGCATACGTATTACCTTTATAATAAAAAGGTCCTTACATACATTCCGATGTCTCTGCTGTTATCGTCAGATACAATAATCAGACTTTAACTATCCAAATCATCCCTTCTGTGTCTAATTTGCCATATTTTACTACATGAAGCTTTTTATTAATAGAAGTACCTCAGAGAGCAACAGGCTTTGGTGGTGGTGTTTAGCTAGCTTCGGGCAATAAGACACTTCTTTGCATTCTCGTTTACCTGGTAGCAGGGGTTGGATTCCAGACGGGGAGGGGAGGGGTTTCGTCCAAGTTGTTACTACTACCGGGTGGGGAGTGGGGAGGCCCCATTTCCCCACTCTAGAATAAAAATTTAAAATTAATATAGTGTGGCTTTCAGTAGGTCAGGGAAACTATACATAATCTTCACATATAATAAATTAGACCCCTTCTACTATTTTAATAGTTATCCTCTATCCCCTAATATAGCTATGTTCAGAACCCGGGGGCCAACATGTGTCCCCACTACCGGGCTTACCTTTGTCCGGTGGATATGCTTTTTGGAGAATTTGGAGCTAAGGCGCTCGGCTAGCCTCTCCGCCTCATCTGGAGTAGTCGCATCCTCGATGGCCATCTCGTCAATATGGAAATAATTCATAGCAAAGTTATATAAGTAATCTACTGCCTTAGCCCGGGAGCGCTCCCTGGCAACAGGCTGAACCCCACTGTCAGTTAGTGTTAAAATGGGATTTACCTTGAGCATTGAGCCTATAAAAGCTTGGGCAGCACCAATTCGTCCCCCACGCCTTAGATACTCCAAGGTATCAAATGCTATACGTATATCTGACCGAGAAATATTACGAAGGGTTAGACTTACCAGCTCATTAAAGCTCGCTCCAGCCTGAGCTGCTTTAGCTGTGGCAATGACCACAAGCCCTTCACCCATAATTCCGCGCAGTGAATCGATAATCTCAAGCCGACACTTACTCTTCCTATGTTCCACACCCTGCACAGCAGCCTCATAGGTAGCACTGACTTTGGAACTAACGATGATGGCTATGATTTCGTCCGTCTCCTCAGCTAACTTATCATAGGCTTCAGCAAAGATTCCTGGAGCGGGGGCTCCCGTAGTCGGTAAGGTCTCACTGTCCGCCAGCTTCTTGTAGAACTCCTCAGTAGTCAGGTCAACACCATCACGGTAGACTTCAGTACCAAAGCTAACAATTAGTGGAATTACTGTAATCTCTAGCTCTCTAGCTACCTGGGGTGGTATGTCAGCGACACTATCGGTAATAATCTTAACTGTCATAAGGCAACACCTCGTTAGGAAATAGAAGGTATGGGGTTTAGACTTGAAGTATACTACTGGGAGCTAGTTTTTGTAAATTAGTTAGCACCAATTCTCACAGTGGCAATTAGGTGTGAACCTATTATGGCGAATAGGGAAGATTAAAGAATTGAGAAATTATTCTAATTATTATATTCTTTTGAATGCAGAATCCTTCTTTGTGCTTCTGCGAACAATACTAATGCCGTTTTCCCTAATTTGTCAATAGATCTAAATAGGGATAAACCCTGGACGTGTGTAATGTAGTTACGACTTTGGGTGAGGGAGGTGGTGTTGGCAAAAGGCTAGCGTTTCCATTTATTGTCATTGGTGGAGACGATGGAACTCAAGACTCCCCCGTCCCGAAATTGATAATAAATAGGCTCAAAGAGCGTGGGGCTTTAGCGGTGGTGTTCAGATGGGTTAAACCATAATGAATTCTACTATGACTGCACAGGTCTACTCTCTCTAAGCATCGCCCAGAGTTTTACCGAAGTCTCAGGTACAATATATTCGTCGACTACCTTGAAATTAAAATGCTGATATATTGGTACATTCCCTTCTTTTTCTGTCTCGAGATAACA
>SMTZ1_10012507_pt1 | contig 16138 bp, 15 predicted proteins | sample DeeMarSWOR136_30_FD_25667 | JGI IMG/M metagenome (IMG submission 25667)
CCTTTAAAAAGAACTCCACATAAAACAGCTAATAAAATTGTTGCTGAAACTCCGTCAACAATCATTGTGTATGCCCATAAAACACCAAGTATTGGTGCAAGAGCTATTGCAATTTTTTTATTGTATCTTTGTTCATCAAATGCTTCGTCAATATATTTTATACCAGCGCCCAAGATAGGGTAAGCCAATAGAAAGAAATACATAATCATATTCTTAATTCCTCCCTCCGATTATTCTCTTTGAAAATCCAAAGAGATTATAATTTTCTTTGTATGTTTTGTTTAAAGATAACAAGTTATTCCCCATTTTTTGGTTCAAGTAGATGGGGGCATAAATACGTTTTTCGCACCTAAATATGCAAGTGGATATGTTGGTATTCGTCTGCTTTTCATTTTGGTTTAATCCACTTAATTCATTCATTTTTTTCATTGCCTCTAATTTCAATAGGAGAGAACGGAAGATAAAGCCCCACTCCAAAAAAATCCTACAAAATTCCAAAATCGAGATATTTTTTATATTTTTGTAGGAAAATAGATAAAAATTGATTTAACAGATATTTAACCTAAACAGCTGTTGTTGTAAGCTCTTTTTTTGCATATTTGTAAGATTTTACATTATATTGTAGTGGCAAACTTAGATAATAATTATCTTCCTTGAAAACGATACCGTTTTTTTCAAATGTGTATAAAATGGCAGTTAGTTGATAATTTGGAATATTTGAAAACTTCTCTTCTAATTCCTGATATGAGATTATGTCTATACATGAAAGAAAAATTTCTCTCTCAACTTTATTTAGAACATAGATTCTTACATTTTCAGCGTTTCTTTTATCATATATTTTAAGGAAATTTCCTCCATCTAAAAAATAAAATATAAATCGATTGATAGGACTATTTCTTCTTGAATCTCCAAATAAAAATTTTTCATTTTCATTTTTCCATTCTTCAACAAGCAACTTCCAATTATTTTGTTCTATGTCTTTTTTTCTTTTAAAGCTATAATAAAAATTAAAACCTTTTTCTAAAAACTCCAAAGGAAACATTATTTTGTCAATATCTGTAAAATCTAGCTTATCGATATTATACTCCTCTGGGTGTTTATAAATGTGGCTACCAAATCCAACAAGGAGATTATTTAGTTGTGGAGGATCAAGATATTGCATAAAAAACTGAATATTCTTTTTGGATTCTTCGAAATCAATTTTTTCTTCGTTAGGGTAATCAAAAATTAAATTATAATCGTTTTTTATTTCGTTTTCCTTACAAAATTTAAGTGTTGCAATATTATCTATTACTCTGACTCCTTTATTCATTTTTTTCAAATAATTTTGACTAAAGGCTTCTATACCTGTTTGCATGACAATAAAACCAGCTTCTTTTAAAAGCGTATAGTCATGACTTTTAAGACCACCTGCTCTTGCTTCTACAAAAAAAGAAAAATCCTTACCAATTTTTTTAATTTCCTCTAACAAATTTCTGTAATTTCTTTTAGGGAGAGTATTACCAATTATGTGAAAATTTAATATTTTATATCTGTCTGATAGAAATTTTATTTCTTCAATTATTTTTTCAACATTTTTTTCTCTATAACAGTTATGTTGTAAATTCAAATTACAAAAAGTACATTTATTCCACCAACATCCTCTAGATATTTCTATAGGAAGTCGACCATGAAGATGGAAATATTTTTGCACTTCGTTTGAAGATGTTGATAGTTCTTGATAAAAAAATTTAGAACGGGTATATTGTTAAAATCAACGTTAAAATCTAAATGATTCCTAATAACTTTATCTTCAAATCTGTAAATTAGATTTGGTATAGATTCATAATTTTCATAATTTGAGGCAAGGAGATAGAGAGATTCCTCCCCGTCACCAGATACAATAAAATCTACAAAATCAAAAGCCTCTAAAACTTTTACACCTAATTTATCGACTGTTCTACCTCCACCAAAGATTATCTTTTTATCGGAATAACTCTCCTTTATTTTTTTTGCAACAGCTAATGTTGGTAAAAATTGTCCATAATTTAAGGTGAATCCAATTATATCATAGTTTTTCCACTCAATTTTTTCAAAAATCCAATTAAAAAATTTATCAGTATAATCAACATAATCTTCAAAAGAAAAATTCTTATGCAAATCTTTATATTTTAGAAAAATTTCATTAAAATAAATCCTAAATTTTTCATTTTCCTGATTCCAATGTTTTGGAAAAACATATCTTGAATATGCCATTTGAGCAGCATAAGAGATACCTGGAGTATTGCTTAAAAAATCATAATTATTTAACCCATAAAATTCAGCGGCTTTTAGATAAAGATTTTTTGTATTGACAGTAATATTTCGCTCTTTTAAATACCCCCCTAAAATTGGTAATTGTATGGATGGAATTGTAATACCTGCAAATGGCATAGAAATAAGTAAAACACTTTTTTTATCGTCGTGCATCTCCATCCATAATATCAATAGATAAATTATTTTTATAGTTAACCTATAAGTCTATTTTGTAAAGGAACTTTTTTTCTTTAATATTTTTAGAAGATTATAACTTATCAAAATTGTAATATAATAGAAATGATGTGTAGATCTATGGAAAGCTATGACTACTTTAGATATAAAAGATAAAAAGATTTTATACGAGTTGGATCTAAACGCAAGACAATCTTTAACCCAAATAGGCAAAAAGGTAGGATTAAAAAAAGATGTAGTATCATATAGGATAAAAAAGCTTCAAGATGAGGGAATCATTAAAAACTTTTGGACCGCGATTAACACATTCAAATTAGGTTATCTTGTATTTAGAATATATATTACTTTTCAATACGTCAATCAAAATTTAAAAAACGAAATTATCAAACAATTTGTAGAATATGAAAATACATGGGTTGTTTATTCAACGATTAGATCTGATATTAGTTTAGGGGTTATTATATGGGTAAAAAATATTTATGAGTTCTATCAGTTTTGGGAGAGAATATTAGATAATTATGAAGAATATTTTGAAAAATCAGTGATTTCGATTTATACCCAAGCTACTTGTTATAAAAAAACCTATTTGATTCCAAATAACTATGATAATTCTGGAAGAAAAATGTATGTTGCTACTTCTGGTGAATTAATTGCTAATATCGATAATATTGATTATCATTTATTAAATGAAATTGCATTAAATGCAAGAATCCCATTAATTGAACTTGCGGAAAAACTTGATTGTTCGTCCCAAACAGTCAATTATAGAATAAAAAATCTTGTGAAAAATGGTGTTATTCAAGCCTTTCGTATAAGAATTGATTTATCAAAATTAAATTTACAACATTTTAAAGTTGATATATATTTAAAACACCATAGACAAAAAAAATCTATTATTAAATATTTAGAAGAAAAACCATATTTTGAAGGTTTAAATCTCGTTGTCGGATGGGCGGATATAGAACCGGAATTTATAGTAAAAGATGCAAATGAACTGAATCAAATATTAGCAGATATTGACAATAAATTTCCAGATACAATTAAAAAACAGAATTATTGGATAACGGAACAATACTATAAAGAAAGATGGCTCCCACAGTTATATTAACACAAATAAAAAAATAAATTTGTATTACAATAAATGTGGTGCCATTCCATAATATATTGCACCTAATGCTGCAACCGCACCTGGTATTAATATTTCTTCCATATTTTTTCTCACCATCCTTCATACTGTCATTTTATGACATGATATACTTTGTCTCCCTCATTATATAAAGTTTTATCGTGGCATAATTACAAATTGGAAAAATCTAGATATCATAATTTAAGGGGCAAAAAAAATATTCGTGATAGAGTTCAAAATTAAAAAATTCTTAAAAATCTAATTTTTAAAAATGTGTGATCTATTCTTAGATACAATAACCTTAAAACCATCTTTTATTGCTTGCTCAGCAACATCTAAGCGTTTTGTATAAATTCTTTTGTTACCTTTTACCCAACACCATATCATTTCAGACATAGTCTTCACAGGAAAAATTCTTAATCATTCCAATTTAGTTTAAACTGGTCTCTCCGTATCTTACGCCCAGAATGAATAAGGTGATAATATACCGCTTCTTCGTAAAGGTCCCTTATCTGCTTTTTTTTATCAGTCATTTTTCTCCTCGATATTAATTTTGTAAGTTTTCTTTAAAAGGATTTGTTGTACATGCGTTACCCAGGTTCTTTACACTTGTTACCAAAAAAAATATATTGATTAACATTTCAAAAAGTAATAAACTAGATTTCTCCTACAGTTTTTTATCATGTTCGTCTGAAATTTCCCCGAAGATTTCCTCAATCAAATCTTCCATGCTTACTAAACCAAGGGTTTTTCCTTTTTGATCTTGAAGTAATGCAAGATGGGTTTTATTTCGTTTCATCTCTCTTAAAACATCATCTGCTTTCATATTTGAAGAAATCTTTAGAATCTTTCTCATTATGTTTTTTACTGGTATAGAATTGTCCTTAATCACCAGTGAATCTTTGACATGAACCATACCAACAATATCATTCAAATCATTCCGATAAGCAGGAAAGCGAGAAAAACCTGTTTTTATTGATTTTTTTATAAGACCATCAATAGTATCATTTTGTTGTATAAATTCCACTTTATCTATTGGAGTAAATATCTCATAAGCGCGGGTTTCATCAAACTCAAAAACATCATTTACCATTTCTCTTTCGTCTTTTTCAATGGTGCCCTCTTCTTCCCCTAATCTCATCATAGCCATAATCTCACGTTCTGTAACTCCTTTATGTTGTTCTTTTCCTCCTATAAGTGAAATTAATCCACTGGAAATGTAGTTTAACAAAACCACCAATGGGTGAAGTAATCTTGTAACAATAGAAAGGGGTCTAGCTACCCTTAATGCCAATTTTTCATTTTTAATTCCAAATGCTTTTGGAGTTGATTCACTAAAAATAAGTACCAATAACATCATCATAACAGTGGCAATGCCGATCCCGATATTTCCAAAAACCGAAGTTGTGATTACGCCAGCTAAAATAGATGCGAAAATATTTACAAGATTATTTCCAATAACTATAGCGCTTATAACGTTGTTAGGGGTTTCAAAAAGTCTTTCAAGAATCTTTGCCTTTTTATCTCCTTTTCTAGCCTTGTCTATAATAACAGCCTTGTTTATAGAAACAAAAGCCATCTCCGAACTAGAGAAAAATGCAGATAAAATTAATAGTAAAATAATTGTAAAAACACCAAGGATTATCCAAATCATATTTTATGTTCTTCTCGCATGAATCTTGACATGTGTTAATGACTAATATAACTTTTAAATCTAACTGTTGGAAAATGAGTAATATTGATTCTTATTTTGCTTTACCAATTTCTTCAACAGCCTCAGGGTTTGCAAGTGTTGAAATATCACCAACTTCTTTTCCAAGTGCTTTTGCTCGAATTACTCGGCGCATAATCTTCCCACTCCGGGTCTTTGGAACGTCATTGACAAACCAAATCTCATCTGGACGGGCTAATTTTCCCATTTCATTACCAACATGGCTTCTAAGCTCATTACGAAGTTCATCACTTGGTTTAATATTTCCCTTAAGAACAACATAGCTAGTAATAGATTCTCCTTTTAGAGAATGAGGTTTTCCAATAACCGCTGCTTCAGCAACATAGGGATGGCTAACTAAAGCTGACTCAACTTCTGAGTTACCGATTCTATGACCAGATACATTAAGAACATCATCCGCTCTGCCCTGTACCCAAAAATATCCATCATCATCTTTACGGGTAACATCACCTGCGAGATAGATATCTTTAAACTTACTCCAATAGGTTTCTTTGTATCTTTCGGGATTCTTATAAATGCCTCTCAGCATTCCTGGCCATGGTTGGGTCAATACAAGATTTCCTCCAGCATTTTTCACAGATGCACCTTCCTCGTTAAAAACATCTGCGGAAAGACCGGGCAAGGCTTTTGTTGCAGAACCAGGTTTCAAAGGGGTAATTGGAAGTGGCGATATTACAAAATGGCCTGTTTCGGTTTGCCACCAGGTATCCATAATCTGACATTTTTCATTACCAATGTATTTGTAATACCATATCCATGCCTCAGGGTTTATAGGTTCACCCACAGAACCAAGTAATCTTAAAGTGCTTAAATTGTGTTTTTTAACCCAATCCTCACCATATTTCATAAATAATCTTATGCTTGTTGGTGAAGTATATAAAACTGTTATATTGTATTTTTCGATTATTGTCCACCATCGATCGGGTTGAGGATAATTTGGCGCACCTTCATAAATCACTGATGTTGCACCAAGGATTAATGGAGCATAAACAATATAGCTATGACCAGTTATCCACCCTATATCAGCTGCACACCACCAGATATCCTCATCCTTTAGATCAAACACCCATTTAAGTGTATATGCAGTACCAACTGCATAGCCTCCATGTGCATGTATTATACCTTTTGGTTTTCCAGTAGTGCCAGATGTATATAAAAAAAACAAAGGATCGTTTGCGTCAAGTTTTTCTGTTTTGCATTCTTTAGGCAAACCATAAACAAGGTCATGCCACCAGACGTCCTTACGTGGACTCCATGGAACTGGGTCACCAGTACGTTTGAATACTATGACTTGTTTTACACTTGGTGCTTTTTTTAATGCCTCATCACTCTGTTCTTTAAGATAAACCTTTCTACCGCGTCGCCAAAAACCATCACATGTGATAACAACCTTTGCCTCACAATCGTTAACTCTATCTCTAAAGGCAAGAGCACTAAAACCAGAAAATACAACAGAGTGAATTGCCCCGATCTTTGCACATGCAAGCATAGCAATCGGAAGTTCAGGAAGCATTGGCATATAAATTGCTACCCTATCGCCCTTCTTTACACCTATTTTTTTAAGACCATTAGCAAGTTTATTGACTTCTATATAAAGATCATTATAAGTAAATTTTTGTATATCACCTGGTTCTCCTTCAAAAATGAATGCAACCTTATTTTTTCTCCAACTCTTTACATGTTTATCTAAGGCATCATGTACGATATTATATTTTGCACCAATAAACCATTTGACCCAAGGAGCATCCCATTCTACAATTTTATTGTATGGTTTATACCATTCAATAATATCCTTAGAAATTTCCTCCCAAAACCATTTCCAATTTTCTGCTTTTTTATAGAGTTCGTCAAGGTTTTTTATGTTGTGATCATCCATCCATTTTTTTACATTTGTATTTTTTACAAAGTCCTCTGAGGGGTTAAAAACCCGCTTTTCATCCATTAACACAGATATATTTTCGTTAGACATTTTTTCAAATCCGTTTAACATGTAATTTTGTCGAGTTTTTTTCTCTATATATCAAATGCATTATATATAGCTACATATGTAATTCCTAAAAACATTCATTCTCCTAGGCTTCTATATCTAATATTGGGGTTTGGCGGAATAGATTTTTAGTATAAGAATTTTTGCATATTCACTGGCTTGATTATTCTTGATTTTATAGGTTAAAAATTGCTAACTTATATTTAATTGAATTGAAAAATAAAGTATCCCCTATATGAAAAGAAAAAAGTTGAATGAGAAGTATTATTGAAAATAAATACTTCCTTTATTTCGTCGAAAGAGATATCTCAATTGATGAGACGTTTGAAGTTCTTCCTTCTTCGTTTGTAATTGATTCTGTTCCTATTTTTATCTCCTTGATCTTTGCATCGGTTACAAACCTGTTTCTTGTGATTTCTGCAGCATCTACTGCTCTGCTTATGGCTCTTCCTCTGGCTTTTATTATGACTTCGTTTGAGCCGCTATTAAACTGTGTTACTACGGCTAGTACGTAGCTCATTGGTGGTTTGTTTCCAATATATATGACGTTTTCTTCGCCTGCTTCTTCTTTTGCTGTCATAAACTATTACCTCCCTGGTATTCATTGTTATTAGCATCAGTCTATCATCGTTATTGTTTATAAATATTTCGTATTTTCTTATCCTATATTTTAATAATTTTATTTAATTTTGATAGAACGTCATTTGGGTTCTTTCCTAATATTCGAATCATTGGTTCTTTTCCAGTGTCACCATGGTCATAAATAGCATCTGGGACAAAGCCAAGCTTTGAAATTGCTTGTTTTGTACCCCATTCCATAGTTGAAATAGTTTCTTTTGGTTCATTTTTTCTGTCAAAATAACTAAGTTTAAGACTTTTTTTTTCACAAAGTTTCAAATTTTCATTAGAATATCTAACATTTAATGCTGATCTAATATTTTTATCTATAGACATAGCTGCTAGAACAATAGAAGCAACATGTTTTGAGACACCAAAATCAAGGCCACCACATATTTTTATTTTATTTTTAGTTCTAATAATCCTTCCATTTATTGCACAGATTTCTTCAAGTTTTTTTGCGTTTTCTAATGCATAAGCGAAATTTATTCCTACCTCAGGAACAAAAGTTGGAGGTAAAATTGTAATAAGTTTTTCAACAGCATTTTTAAGATCAAACCATACTTCAAAATATCTATTATCAGGAAGAGTTGGAACAGATAATATTTCATAAGAGTGATTTAAGACATCTGATCCCCTACCCGGCAGGTAACCCTTTTTTATCATATCCCAGACTAGGTATTTTGCTTTTCTAACTGCATCAATAGGGGTTTCACCAATTGCAAGTAAACCAGTTATAAGAGCAGATAAAGTACATCCAGAACCATGTGCTTTTTTATTCAAAATACGGGGAAGGGAAAAACTATGAAATGATTTTCCATCAAACAAAATATCTATAGCGTTTTTGTTTTTAAAATGGCCGCCTTTAATAAGTACATATTTGGGACCAAAAGAACCTATTTTTTGACAGGCTTTTTTAATGTCCTCAATTGTATTTATTCTCAGCTTTGTAAGCTCATAGGCTTCTGGAATATTAGCTGTAACAATCAATGCTTTTGGTAAAAGATATTTTTCTAACGACTGAATAAGATTGTTCTTAGATAATGAGCCTCCACTTGTTGCCACCATAACAGGATCTACTACAGGGTTTAATTTATATTCCGAAATTTTTTTTGTAACGCACTTGACTATCTCCTCATCATAAAGCATTCCTGTTTTTACAGAGTCAATATAAAAATCTTCAAACAAAGTATCAATTTGGTCTCCTATGATTTCAACAGGTATTTTATATATTGTTTTAACCAGTTGAGTATTTTGTGATGTAACACAAGTTAATACAGTTATACCATGTAAACCAAGAAAAGAGAAGGATTTTAAATCTGCTTGTATACCTGCTGCGCCAGATGAATCGGAGCCTGCAATACTCAATGCAATTTTTTTCATTAATAATTCATATATCAATTTTAATTTATATCTATTACTTTCCTACAAAAATAGTTAACTCAGCAGTAATTATTGAAAAAATTTATTCTTCATTAGAATATGGGATGAGATTTCCGTCATCCTGTTCTTCAAATAATGGTATTTGTTTTGTAACTGGCTTAGGTTCATTATATATTATTTCCTTCAATTCTCCCATATCATTTACCCTCCATAGTATTTATTTTTATCAAAGCGATTGTTACTTGCAAAACTGCAAATATCTTTAATAGAAAGGTTTTCTTCCTTGGCTTTCCATCCCAGTATTATTATTCCTTTCTTAATTTGCAGTAATAAAAAATTGAGTACATATACTTTCTCATTTTAAAAAAATTTAATTTTTCAAAAAATGTATTTGATGGAAAAAGAAGGATGGCTGGTCTCACTAGGAGGGATGGGATGCACTCAAAAACTACCAGCTCAATTCCTTCCGAACTCGTAAATTTAGTAATGTTTTAAGTACCTTTTTCGCAGATGAATATGTAAATATATATGTAGATAAACAAATTTAGTTACAACATTAATTATAACAGTTACACATCAAAAATAAACAACAAAAGATTGTAATAATATTAATTCTATTAAAAGATTGTAATTCATCTATTAAATTTGTGGAGGATGGCAATGAAGGATGAAGAGCGGAAAAAAATGTTTAAAGATGTTTTTGCGCCGAAATCAGGTGAGAAGATATTATTTTTAATAGATATACCACATAAAAACATAAAAGATACTGATGTCTGGAGGGCAAGAAGGGCAATGGCTCAGGATTGGTATAGGGCCTTTAAGGAGTTGGGTAAAGAAATCGGTTTTTCTGTCAATTTATTAGAATACAATGCAACAGGTATGAATAGTTCGCCACTTCCACAAACACTCGTTGATGAATTGAGAGTAAATCATCTAGTTATTGCAATGACAGAGTACTCCGCGACCCCTACATTAGTGCATATATCTAAGAAGGAGGGGTCAATAACGCGTTGTGCAAGTATGCCTGGTGTAGAAAAAAGAATGGAAGAAACAGCCTTTAAAGCCGATTATAGAGAGGTTCGACGTTATGCTAATGCTATTGAACATATGCTAAATAATGCTGTTGGAGCATCTATAGTGTTTTCAACAGGAGATAACCTTTACATAGATTTACGAAATCGTATTGCAGGGTCAGACGATGGAGATTGCAGCCAAACAGGACAATGCATTAATTTTCCAAGCGGAGAAGCATGGAAAACACCATACGAAGCAACTCCTGAGGAGATAAGCGAGTTTGGTCCAAGTAAAACTGAGGGGATAATGCCTGTTAGCTATGATAATGAATTATTGAAATTCATAATAAGAAATAATCAAATTATTAAGGTTATTGGCGAAGATGAAAAAGCTGAAGAAATGAGGATTTTCTTTTTAGAGGAGGAAACACGACGGAATATTGCAGAGTTAGGCATTGGTTGTAATCCAAACGCCGTTGTTACAGGTAATGTTCTTGAGGATGAAAAAGTAGGTGGATTACATATAGCTTATGGTATGAGTGTTCATCTCGGGGGAAAGGTTAAAAGTGATATGCATCAGGATATATGTTATCCAAAAGGTCTACCAGTGGAATCAACTACACTTAATTTAATTAATAAAAATGGTTCAAAAACTGAATTGATACATAAAGCAATGCTTCGATATGAATTACTAAAATAATTTTAATACTAAATCTTAGATATGAATTACTAAAATAATTTTAATACTAAATATATAATGATGCTAGTCCTTAATTGCTTTTATAATTAAATTTCCTTTTTATTTCCAGTAATCCTTTTAATATTATCATTTGAAATATATCCACATTCAATAAATTCCCTTTTTCCGTTTGTATTAAGGATTCTAATTATAACTGCTCCTTTCTGTGTTTTGCGGACTGCATCAAATTTTTCTTTAATTCCATCATTGTAAGTTACAATAGCGTTTTCCAATATTTTCATCATTTTATCAATTCTCAAGTTTATATCTTATTTTTTTCCTAATTAAATGTAACATCATACATATTATGTATCTAATTATACCAATATTTTTAATATCTGAATCATTAGGCAGTGTATTGATGTTACATCGGTCTTTGAATTATCCAGCATCAAATCTTCCAAACCTAAATCATGATTAATGTTTTTTATATCAATCACATGTCCGTTTGAATCTTATATCCTTTTTATCTATCCGTGTAGATTCCTTTTTGGGCTCCTAAGTTTTCGAAATTTTTACTTAATTGAGTAAAACTAGCGTTTATTTTCTTGAAATTAATCATTGAGTTACTTTTTGAAGCTGCCACATTGAAAGAATTTGTACTAACAAACTCTCCCCATCTTGCAACACTTTCTGATACCTGATCAAAACAGGGACTGCATAAATGGTGCTTCTTTCCCATTGTTGGATGTCTATAGCCTTCCATAATACCTAATTTCTTACCACATTCTTCACATTCTATCATATTACTTCATTCCTCCATTTCATTCATTTTTCCTTTCATTGGATAAGCCCTATTTGTAAAACTTTGGTAATTATCAGCGAGAGAGTAAATCCCGCTACAAATAGAGTCAGGGTTTTCTTATCCATTTTTTCTATCACCAAATACTATATCGTGATATGGTATCATAAAACCCCAATTCGAGATTTTTTGGCAAAATTCTAAAATATGAGTAAATCGTTTAATTCTGTCAAAAAAGGGAGGTTTATGGCTTGAACTGTAGGCAATCAAATGCACAAATAGGTAAGAAAGTAGGTTTGTCAAAACAAGTTGTGGATTACAGAATAAAGAGGATGCAGGAAGAGGAAGTTATTAAATATTTTTGGACACAAATTGACACTTATAAATTAGGTTATAATTGTTCTAGATTGTATCTATCTCTTCAATATGCAAACCCGATGGTAAGAAGGGAGATAATCGAGCATTTATGTGGATATAAAAACCTATGGGCAGTTATGTCAACAACGGGGTTATTTGATATAGATTTTGTGTTCTGGGTAAAAGATTTCAATGATTTTTCCTTTTTTTGGAATAAAACAAATGATAAGTATGGAGATTATTTTGCTGAATGTTTATTTTCAGTTGTAACTAAAGTTGATAGTTATAGATTATCGTATATTTTATTAGATGAATACGACAGGTCTGATAGAGATGATTATGTAAGAATTGGTGGAGGTAAAACTGTTAATATTGACAAAGTTGATTATAAACTTTTGAATGAAATGGTATTAAATGCTAGAACTCCATTGATAAATCTTGCTGAGAAGCTCGATTGTTCTTCCCAATCAGTCAATTATAGGATTAAAAATTTAATGAAAACAGGTATAATTACTAGATTTAGGGTTGGGATAAATATTTCTTATTTTGGTTTACAAGATTTTGGGCTTGGTTTATTTTTAAAAGACCCTCGACAAAAAAGACATATTATTGATTATTTTAAAAATAATCCCTATGCCACTTACACAATTTATTCTATAGGATTTTCTGATCTGCAATTTGAAGTGCATATGGAAAGTTCAGAAAAAATTATCCAAATAGTAGACGAAATCAACTCGAAATTTTCCAACTCTATTAAGAAATATATATATATCACCGTTATAAAAACCCATAAAGAGCAGTGGTTGCCAGAAATGAATGAAGAGGATTTTAAGGCTAAATAAAATCAAGGCATAAGGGAGGTAATATGGAAAAACTCGATTTAAAAGATAGAAAAATACTGTATCAACTGGACCTAAACTGCAGGCAATCTAATTCCCAGATTGGAAAAAAAGTAGGCTTGTCAAAACAAGTTGTGGATTATAGGATAAAGAGGATGGAAGATATTGATATAATTAAACGTTATTGGACAAATATTGATTCATATAAGCTTGGATATGAAGTTTATAGGTATTATATTGTTTTTCAGAATGTAGATTCTAGAATTAAAAGTGAAATAATTGAATATTTTGCAAACTATGGAAATATGTGGGTTGTTGATTCTGCAAAAGGGATATATGATTTGGTTTTAGTTATTTGGGTAAAAAATATATTAAAATTTTATAAGTTTTGGGATAACGCAAATGAAAAATATGGTGATTATTTCGCTGAGAAAATATTTTCTATATATCTTCAAGCATCAGTTTTTCCATTAACATATTTGCTACTAGATAAATTTGATAAAACTGATAGAGATAAGTATGAACAAAAGGTTGGTGGAGAAACTGCTAAAATTGACTACATGGACTATAGAATCTTGAGTGAACTTGCGGAGAATGCTAGAATATCTTTGGTAGAACTAGCAGAGACGTTACAAAGTTCTTCTCAAAATATAAGTTATAGAGTAAAGAATCTTATAAAAAAAGGTGTTATTCAAGGGTTTAAATTAGGAATAGATACGAAAAAAATAGGTTATGAACATTTTAAAGTTGATATTTGGCTTAAGGAACCCTCAAAAAGAAGAAAAATATGGAATTACATTAAATATAATCCTTATGTCACCTTTATTAATACTTCTGCTGGTTATGCAGATATTGAAATCGAGTTTAATATTGAGGATCTAGATAAACTTCTACAGACAATTGAGAATATATCCTCTGAGTTTCCAGGCGTTATCAGGAAATATACATATTTTAGTGGGGTAGCATCCCCATATAGAATCCGCTGTATACCAGAAATTAGTGAAGAAGACTTTAAGACAAAATAAAATTAAGGCAAGAGGGAGGTTATATGGAAAAACTTGATTTAAAAGATAGAAAAATACTGTATCAACTTGATCTAAATTGCAGACAATCCAATGCTCAGATCGGGAAAAAAGTAGGATTGTCGAAACAGGTAGTCGATTATAGGATTAAACGGATGGAAGAAGAACGAATCATCATTGGATATTGGACAGCAGTTGACAGTTTTAAACTGGGTTATTATTGCTTCAGGATGTATATTAATTTTTTTGATGTCACTCCGCAGAAGAGGAAAGAAATCATTGATTACTTTAGCAAACAAACGAATATATGGTCCGTGATAGAGGTTCAAGGACCTATTGAGCTTGATGTTGTTATGTGGGTTGATGATATTTACTCTTTTAATGTCTGGTGGGAACAAACTCTTAAAATGTATGGTAACTATTTTTCAAAATCGACGGTTTCCATTTTAACCAAGGTCATTAGTTGTAAATTGGCAATACTATTAGGTGAAAACAAAGAACAAAATATTGATAATTCATTTTTTACAACAAGCTGTGAAGGACAGCCAAAAAAAATCGACCAAATCGACTATCAAATTCTTGATGAACTTGCTTTAAACGGTCGAATACCTCTTACCATTCTTGCAGAAAAAATTGGAACTTCATCACAAACTGTAAAATACAGAATTAAAAATCTACTGAAAAATAAACTGATACAAGCTTTTCGGGTATATATAGATTTTAATAAAATTGGATATCAATCTCAATCAATTGATTTTCATCTTAAAGACCATAGTAAAAAACACACCATTATTGAATATCTTAAAAAAAATCCCCACACCTATGACATTATGTCTATGAATATAGGGTGGAATGATATTGGGGTCCAAGTTTTAGTGAAGGATACCGGTGATTTAATAGCTATAGTCCAGGATATTGAAACAAAAATACCTAATGTGATACGTAAAACTGAATTTTGGATTTCCTTTAAACAATATAAAACTCGATGGCTTCCCGAAATGGAATTTAAATAAAACTAAGGAGAAATTATGGAAAAAATTGACCTGAAAGACCGTAAAATATTGTACCATTTAGACTTGAACTGTAGACAATCCAATACTCAAATAGGCAAGAAGGTGGGTCTATCAAAGCAAGTTGTGGATTACAGAATCAAGAGGATGGAGGATGAAGGGATAATTACTAGTTATTGGACTTTAATTAATTCCTTTGTCTTAGGATTTGATGTTTATAGATATTACATTACATTTCAAAATGCAACTCAAAAAATCAAAGAGGAGATGATTAACTTTTTAATTCAATATAAAAACACTTGGACGGTATATTCTGCGTCTGGATTTTTTGATTTAGGGATTTTAATATGGGTTAGGAACCTTCAAAAATTTAATAATTTTTGGGAAGAGTTCAATGATAAATATGGAGACTATATATTAGAAAAAATTTTTTCTGTTGTTTTAAAAGCTAATTCCTATAGACATACATTTTTGATATCAGATGATTTTGATGTATCAGAACGAAAAAAATATATTCAAATTGGACCTGGGCCATTGGTAAAGATTGATAAATTAGATTATGAAATATTGAATGTACTTGTTTTGCATGCAAGGAAAGCTGTCATTGAAATTGCGGAGCAACTTGGCTGTTCATCACAAACAGTTAATTATCGTATAAAAAACCTGATAGAAAAAGGAATAATTCAATCATTTAAAGTGAGTATAAATTCTTCAAAAATTGGTCTTCAGCAATCTTGTATAGATCTTTGGCTTCGAAAACTATCCAAACGAAAAGAAATATGGAGATACTTAGAGAATAATCCAAATATTACATATATGCAGACAAATGCTGGTTTTGCTGATTTAGAAAATGAATTAATTGTTAATGGTTTAGATTCATTGGAAAGAATTATGGAAGATTTATCAGAAAAATTCACTGGTTATATTAGAAAATATAGTTTTTTTATTTTTAAAAATCAATATATAATTAGATCTTTACCAGACATGAATTTCAAATAACAAGGATGGTAATATGGAGAAACTTGACTTAAAAGATAGAAAAATTCTCTACCATCTTGATCTTAATTGTCGTCAATCAAATGCTCAAATTGGTAAGAAGGT
>SMTZ1_10003523_pt1 | contig 16136 bp, 12 predicted proteins | sample DeeMarSWOR136_30_FD_25667 | JGI IMG/M metagenome (IMG submission 25667)
TTCCTTCCGCAATCTCAATTCCCATAGTTTCTATGAAATCAAAGTCAACTCTTATGTTATGGATCAATATTCTATCGGCTTTATCGAATCCTTCGGGAAGAAACGGATTTCTGTTGACACCGGTCTGACCGGGAGCATCGGAAGCGATGGCGACTTTGATAACATTCGGGTTCTGGAGCAATTCGTTGCGTATAGACTGGTACATATAGAGAATCGATCTTTCTTTTAGGGGAAGAACAAGGACATGCTCTTTGTCAAACCCCAATTTTTTATTCCTGATATAGTTCAACTGGTTGTTGATTATGAGGGTGCAGGCAATCAGCAGTATGGAGATAGAAAATTGAGCCAGAACAAGGATGCTCCTGAGCCTTGACCGCGATGGACCTGATTGAACTACTCCCCTGAAGATTCTCGTGGGCTGGAAAGCCGATAGAAACAGGGCTGGATAAATTCCGGAAACAGCTCCGACAAAAAAAGTGACCGCGACTATGGCTAAGGCAAACGGAAAATTATGGATGTATCCGACGGTCAGCTCCTTTCTCACCAGAGAATTGAACACAGGCAGGAAGAGCTCGACAAGGACCAGAGATACAGGAAGAGCGATAAACGATTCAGGTACCGGGCAGTGGAGAGGTTGATGAAATTGATGGAGGCGATCAGCAATATGAGCAAAGCGATGGCTGAGTAGATATAAACATAGGCCATATCGCCGTTGGCCTCTATTTCATCCTTAAAGTGAGAGTGAAGATGAATGCTTGTCAGCGGCTGCAGATGCAAATCTTTAAGAAAATGATCTTCTCCCACATGGCTTCGCAAAAAACCGGCAAACTTCTTCTCCATTTCCACAGCAGAATATTTTTCTGGAATTTGAAGATAGGTGGAGAAGGCACAGCTCCCCCAATCGTCCAGAGGAAGGATGAAGTAGTGATTTAAAGTGGCGAACGAGGCCAGAAAATCGAACCTGAAATGGGAATTGTGAGGGATGTTTTTGAGCACTCCTGTTATCTGGTAATCATCTTTATTGTTAAAATTCAAGACTCTCCCCAAAGGATTCTCTTCGCCGAAATACTTATCCGCCATTTCTTCAGTGATCAAAACAGAATATGACTCTTGGAGGGCAGTTTCAGGGTTTCCTTTAATAAGGGGAAAAGAAAAAATATCAAAGACAGTCTGGTCGGCGAAAAAGAAACGGGTCTCGTAGAATTTCTTCTCTTTATAACCTATCAGGATTTCTTCTCTTGAGGGCTTGATAAATCTCACATAATTCACGATCTCGGGAAAGTCATGGATAAGAGCCGGCCCCAGCGGTGGAGGGGTTGAGATCGAGGTCGTCATTTCCCCTTGTGTTTCTGTCTTTTTTATCACTCGATAGATCTGATCAGCCTTGGCGTGACAGCTGTCATAGCTAAGCTCGTCGCGAACGAACAACACGATCAAGATGCAGCAGGCCATTCCGATGGCTAAACCGGTGATGTTGATGAATGAAAAGCCTGGATGCCTCCTTATGTTTCTCAGGGCGATCTTCAAATAATTTTTAAACATCACAGCTCTTTAAAACTAAAAGAGGATATTGACGGTTAGGAATAAAAATAAAAAAAGCAACATCAAAATCCAGATGATTTTTTCCATTGACTTCCCCTTTTATATTCATTTCTGTTTCGCTTATCCATTTCTCTTTGCAGCTTTTTCAAAATTTCATAAGAACTTAAACAGACATTCCTCTATTTTTTATTCATACCGCAGTGCGTCGGCTGGATTGGCCACCGCCGCCTTGATGGCTTGAGAACTGACCGTAAGCAGGGCGATCAACACAGCAGCTGCGGCTGAAAAAGCAAATATTCCCGGACCGATAGACGTGCGGTAAGCAAAGCCCTGCAGCCAGCGGTTCATGGCGTAATAGGCAACAGGCCAGGCGATAAGGTTGGCCACGAGCACCCACTTGATGAATTCTTTATTAAGGAGGCTGACGATATTCGATGTTGTGGCTCCGAGCACCTTTCGGATCCCGATCTCCTTGGTCCTCTGCTCTGCAGTAAATGCAGCCAACCCGAATAAGCCGAGACAAGCAACGAAAATAGCCAGCACTGAGAAACATCCGAATATTTTGCCTGCTCTTTCCTCCTGCCTGTATACCTGGTCAAAATCGTCGTCAAGAAAGAAATAATCCAGAGGGCGATTGGGGGCTAATTCCTTCCACTCCGTCTTTAAAAAAGCGATTGTCTCTGGAATTTTATCCGCAGCCACTCGGACTGACATGAACTCGAAATAGGCTGGCGAGATATAGATCATAACGGGTTCAATCTGTTGATAGAAGGATTTGAAATGAAAATCCTTCACCACTCCGATCACATAACCGTCCTTGTTTTCAGTCTTGATATTTCTGCCCAGAGGCGATCGCCAACCATATTTTTTGACAGCAAACTCATTCAATATGATGGCGTCTTTATCGTCTGTGGTGAAACTTCTGGAAAAGTCCCGGCCTTCCACTATTTCCATACCGAGGGTTTTTATAAAGTCATGGTCAACCATCATCACCCACATCGAAGGCTTTTCCTTTTTCTCTTGAAGCCCTTCGGTGCTGAAATACCAGTTGTGAGAGATTCTTCCCGGAATTCCCGATGAGGCCGTCACATTCAGGACAGAAGGATTTTTAGATAGTTCTGCTTTGATAACCTCATACTTAGTCCTTAATTCTTTATCTTTGATGTTCAGCACCAGAACCTGATCTTTGTTGAAGCCAAGCTTTGTGGTCCTGATGTAGCGGACCTGGCTCAAGATTATTCCTGTGGCTATGATCAAGATTATGGAAACAGCAAATTGAAAAATGATCAGTCCTCTTCTCAAAAGAGTGCTTCTGGAACCCGAGCTCAATTTTCCCTTCAAGACTTTTATGGGTTTAAACGCTGACAAGAACAGCGCCGGATAGATTCCAGAAATCAAACCGACAACCAGCGTGATCCCGATCAAGATGAAAAGAATGGGCCAGTTGTTCAAGTAATTGAATCCCAGATCTCTGTCAGTAAAGGCGCGGAAGGCCGGCAGTAGAAGCTCCATCATAACCACAGCCAGGGGAAGAGCGATGAACGAGAAGAGTATGGACTCACCGAGGAACTGTCTGACCAGTTGAGACCGGCGGGCTCCTACGACTTTTCTCATGCCGACTTCTCTGGTCCTGTAGGTTGACCTGGCTGTGGCCAGGTTCATGAAATTTATGCAGGCGATCATCAGGATAAACAGAGCCACGGCGGCAAATATATAGACATAAACGGCATCGCTGTTAGCTTCTATTTCACTCTCCAGGTGGGAATAGAGATGAATGGAAGTCAACGGCTGAAGATGAGGCTTTAAAGCATCTCCTGCCTGTTCTCCTGTATGTTTTTTTATGAGGGCAGCAAACTTTCCTTCCAGGGCCTCAGGGCTGGAGTTTTCATCAAGAAGCAGATAGGTATAGTACATATGGTTGAACCAATTCTGGACCCACTCTGGAAAACGTTTCTCCATGGTGGCAAAGGAAGCCAGAAAGTCAAACCTGAAATGAGAATTCTTTGGAATATCTTTGAGGACTCCTTTGACCGTGAAATCCGATTGACTGTATTGATCGTTTAAGGTGAGGATTTTTCCCATCGGGTCTTCATCTCCGAAGTACTTCCTTGCTTTTTCTTGGGAGATGACCACAGTGAAAGGCTCCTTTAAAGCATTTTTTGGGTCGCCCTTAAACAGAGGAAAAGTAAAAATTTCGAAAACTGAATTATCAGCAAAATACAATTTATCTTCATAATAACTGTCAGTTCCATGAGTGACCAATACTTTGCCCTCTGAAAAATTTCCCTTCATAAACCGGACTGCATCTTTGGCTTCCGGGAATTCATTCTTCATGGCCGGTGCGAAAGGAGCAGGCGTTACAGCCATATGCGATTTATTCCCGAAAAAATCCAGCTCCTCAACGACCCTGTAGATATGGTCCGCGTTCTCATGATACCTGTCATAACTGCGCTCATACCGAACATAAAGCAGGATCAGTAAGCAGCAGGCTAATCCTATGGCAAGACCTGAGATATTGATGAAGGAATAGACTTTATATCTTTTCAGTATTCTCAGGGCGATCTTCAGGTAATTCTTAAACATGGACCTAACTTCTATAGGCTTAATTCTTGACGTTCCTGCTTTTTGCGGAACATGATCGGTATGTTGGCCTCAGTGGGAAGACCGATCTGAATCAACTCCCAGTCCTTGTCGTGCTCTCTGATCACGCGTTTGATTACATCCACTCTATCCTCCTTCTCCTCACTTAAATCTTCCCAGTCAACGATCTCGACCCTGTAATGCAATGTTCTTTTCTTGCCGTTGATCTTTACGTCGATATCGATATTCTGTTCCGCACCCAGTGTCGGGATTTGAATGACGACTTCTCTCATTTTTATCTCCTTTCTTATTTATTCTTATTCATTGATTATTGATAATGATCCGTGATTATTCCCCAGCTGTTACTCATACCTTAACGCTTCCACCGGATTAGCTAAGGCAGCCCTGACAGCGAGAAAACTCACAGTCACTAAAGCGATCCCTAACGTTAATAATGCCGCCACCGGGAAAACCCAGAGCTCGATGCTCGTCCTGTAAGCGAAATTGTGCAGCCAGCGGTACATGACATAATAGGCGACCGGCCAGGAGATGAGGTTTGCCACCAGCACCCACTTTGTGAATCCTTTGGTGAGTAGGACGATAATATCAGGAACAGAGGCGCCGAGTATTTTGCGAATCCCGACCTCCTTGGTCCGTTGTTCTGTGCTGAATGCTGCCAGGCCAAACAGACCTAAACAAGCGATGAACCCGGCAATGATGGAGAATGCTGTGAAAAGCTGACCGGCTCTTTGTTCTGAGCGATAGAGCCTGTCGAAGCTGTCGTCAAGAAAAAAGTATTCAAAAGGCTGGTTAGGGGCGAATTCTTTCCATTTCCTCTCTAAGAATGCCAGTGCCTTTGATAAATTATCTGGACGAAACCGGATTGAAATATAGTCTCCGGACGTATCCGATATGTTCCTGATGACTATAGGCCGGATTTCCTTGTGGAAAGACTCATAATGGAAGTCCTTCAGCACACCGATGATCGTCAGATTAAGTTTGCTGCCTCTGATTACAGTATGGAGATGTTTGCCGAGAGGTTCAGCCATTCCCAGCATCCTGGCTGCGCTTTCGTTGATAATGATAGAAGATGAATCTGTCGTAGAGTCGGAAGAAAAGAAACGGCCTGCAGCCGTTTCCAGCTGGAGAGTCCGGGTGAAGTCATGATCGGCAAACCATTGATTAATAGGCTGAAGCTCATCCTCTGAACTTTTATCAGTCCTGAAACCGTTCATATCAAAACCCTTCCCTGGAAGGTAGTTAGACAAAGCGGCACTGATGATAGATGGATGCTGCATCAAGGCTTGTTTAAAGGCCTGGCTCTGCTGTTTTAAAGCACCGGCTCTCTGGATGACCACCACATGGTCTTTATCAAAGCCTAATTTTTTATGCCGTATGTACTCCAGTTGGTCATAAACAACGAAGGTTCCGACAAGCAGTATTATAGAAATAGCAAACTGGAAAACGACCAGCCCGTATCGGATACCTGCGCTTTTACTGCCTGGACCTAGTTTTCCTTTAAGTGTTGAGATGGGTAGAAAAGATGCAAGGAAAAAAGCAGGATAACTCCCTGCCATGATACCGAAGAGTAGAGTCATTCCAATAATAGCAGGCAAAATAATCCAGTTTCCAAAGTTGATTGTCAGGTTTTTCCCAGTCAGATTGTTAAAAAAAGGCAAAAAAAGCTCAAGGAACACTATGGCCAAAAGAAGGGATAAAAGACTCAAAAGAATGGACTCGGTAAGAAATTGTCTGACAAGTTGTGAACGATCAGAGCCCAAAACTTTGCGGACGCCTACTTCGTTAGCTCGGGTGGAAGACCTGGCGGTAGATAGATTTATGAAGTTGACACAAGCGATGAAAAGAATAAAAAAAGCTATGGCTAAGAAAATATATACATATCTTGCGTCGCTATTCACCTCTAATTCATAATCCAGTCTTGAATGAAAATGAATATCCGTGATCGGCTGCAAATCAAAGGCGAAGCTGTTACCCAATTTAAAGAAATCTTCGATTGAAATTCCCATAACATTCTGAACTTGAGGACCGACATGCTTCTGAACAAAAGCCGGCAATTCAGCTTCAAGCTGATTGTGAGAGTAAGCTTCCTGGAGTAAAGCATAGGTGTACAGGCATCCGTTGAACCAGTTGAGGTCCTGACTCAAATGTATTGTCACCAGTGAAGCAAGAAAATCGAAATGAAAATGCGAATTAAGCGGTGTGTCCTCCGCGACTCCTGTTATCTGAAAGTCTCTTTTGTCATCCATAGAAAGTGTTTGTCCTACTGGATTTTCACTGCCGAAATATTTCTGGGCAGCCGTTTGCGTTATGACCAGGGAATGAGGCTGGGAAAGCGCAGTCCTGGGATCACCGTGAACAAGAGGAATGGTGAAGATATCAAAAATGCTCGAATCTGCATAAAAAAGACGTTCTTCGTTAAATTTTCTGTCTTTGAAGCGAGCCAGCACTCTGTCCGAAGGTTTAAAAAGCCTTACTGTCTGTAAAACCTGAGGGAATTCATCTTTCAGTGCCTTTGCCAGGGGCGGCGCGGACAAAGCAATGTTGAATTCCCGGTCAGCAATCCTACCTTGCGTTGTGACTCTGAAAATCTGGCTGGCTTTCTCATGATAACGGTCATAGCTGAGTTCATCCTGAACGAACAGCAAAATCATGAGGCAGCATATAAAACCTATGGCCAGACCGGCGATGTTGATGAAGGAGTAACCTTTCTGTCTCTTAAGGCTTCTCCAAGCGACAACCAAGTAATTCTTAAGCAATGCTCATCCCTTTTCTCTCAAGATCCAAAGCAAAAAAATTTATTCGAAGCAAAGCTTTTTTTCTATGCCTTGAGTTTTATCCTGAACATAATCTGACCGAGATAACCCGCTTCATTAATCTCGGCGATATACAATCCTGGTACGATATGAGCCTGTCTTTTAAGCATCGGCTCAGAGAGGCTTTTGAGGAGCGAATTCGCTTCCCAATCCTGGCGGCTGTCACTCAGCAACACAGGCTCCTCATCGTTAACTATTTTCTGCAAAATCTCTTTTAATAGCATATTTCCTCCAATTCCCCCGTCCATATTCCCTCAAACAACAGTTTCATCCTGGATTTCCATTCTCACCCAGAATCCATCACCTGAAGTACAGGGTGCTACCCGGGGGAATGTCCCCAAACCTTAAATCTTGAATTGTTTCTGGATGTTCTCCGAGACAATATGTCCGTCGAAGAGATGAATGACCCTGTGGCTGTACTCGGCATAAGCAGGAGAGTGAGTAACCATCACGATCGTGGTTCCGGCTTCGTGCAGTTCGTTCATTAACTTCATCACTTCTTCGCCATGGGCCGAATCCAGGTTTCCTGTCGGCTCGTCAGCAAGGATCAGCTTGGGTCTGGCTACAACTGCTCTGGCCACAGCTACGCGCTGCTGCTGGCCTCCGGATAGCTGTTGAGGGAAATGATTTTTCCTGGCTATGATCTCCATCTGCTCCAGTGTTTCGCTGACTCTTTTTTTCCTTTCGGATGAAGAAAATCCCAGATAGAGAAGAGGAAGTTCGACGTTTTCGAAAACTGTCAACTCATCGATGAGGTTAAAACTCTGGAAGACGAATCCGATGTTTGATTTGCGGAGGTTAGCCCGCTGTCTCTCTGAATATTTCGAGACTTCTTCTCCGAGAAAAAAGTATTCTCCTCCACTGGATTTGTCGATCATCCCCAGGACATTCAATAGGGTTGACTTCCCGCAGCCCGAGGGTCCCATGATCGCAACATACTCGCCTTCTCCGACATCGAGATTGACGTTGTTCAAGGCTGTCGTTTCTACTTCTTCAGTCCTGTAGATTTTCTTGAGGTTTTTGGTTTTTATCATTTAATGTCCTCCTGTTATAACTAAAGTTTCCCTTTCAAGAGAATCTTTTCTATTTTAAAACCAATCTTTCCATGTTTCCGAAGCTCTCATAAGAGGAAGTGATCACCCTATCTCCAGGTTTTAATCCTTCGATCACCTCAAAATTATCAGGATTGTACCGATTCAGCTTGATTCTTTGTATGATGGCGAAGCTTCCTGAATCATCAAGCAAATAGACCCAGTTTCCTCCAGTGGTTTGATAGAATCCGCCCCGAGGCAAGAGGATGGCCTCCGCAATATCTCCCAGTTCCAGGCTGATGTGAAGGGTCATCCCTCGTCTTATGCCTGCGGGTTGTTCTCCCACAAATTCCATATCCACTTCAAACCGGTTATCCTGAACCTCTGGATAGATCCTGCTCACGACCAGCTTATACGTATTACCAGCAAAATCAAATTTTCCTGTTCGGTCTTTTTCGATTCGAGCTATGTAATGTTCATCTATTCCTGCCCTGACTCTGAATCCCTCTAACATATCGATTTGACCTATGCGTTGACCCGGACTTATGGATTCTCCGATTTTTGCTCTCAAAGAGGTAAGCTGGCCGGAAATGGGTGCTTTGATTGTCAAATTGTCCTGTTTCTGTTTGAGAACCACGAGGTTTGACTGCATTCGTTCCAGCGAGTCTTCCAAGGCTTCGACTTGGGCCTGACGGAACATAAGATCGGTTTTCTGGCTCTCGATGGTCAATTCCTTCAGCTTAACAAGGTATTCATATTGATCTTTCTCAAGCTCAAACTCATGCAGCGATATCAAATCATCCTTGACGAGCTCACTATAGCGTTCATATACACGTTTCTGCTTCTGGAGCCGGCTCTCTATATCAACAAGCTCTTTGCTCAACAGAAGTTTATACTGCTCCATGGACAGCCTGGTACTGCGCAGGTTATCGCTCGCCCGGAACAATTCAGCTTCTCTCCACATGATGTCGATAATGAGGTTGGTGTTGGCTAGCTTCAGGATCTGGTCACCTTTATTGACCATTGTCCCGGCTTCCAAATAAATTTCTTCGACTATTCCCCCTTCCAGAGGATCTAAATAATTTGTGTATATAGGCAGGACTTCCCCCTGCACGGGGATGTATTCCTGAAAAGGACCTTTGGTCACGGTGGAAATGGTCAGCCTCTCTGCCTGCACGTTAAGAGTGGACTTGCTCATTTTAAATAGAAAAACATAAAGGACGACGATGATGAAGACTCCTGTGGCGGTGTAAGCGGCTATCCTTTTCGGGGGCCATTTCTTTTTTTTGATCGTGCGATCCATTCCCATTTTTATCCTCCAAAGTCAAGCATCGAGTATTTTCTTCTCGTTAGTAAGATGCTCAATTTCACATAAAGGTTGATATGCATGCCTGCCTACCAGACGCCTTTTAATGCAATAAATGTGCCATTATTGTTATTACGGGGAGAACGCGTCAAGGGTTGCCAGATTACACTAAAAAAGTGTTCGCTGTTATGACAGATAGCGTACGATATCGAACAGTTGATCATCCATTTTCATTAAAAATGATTGAAATAATGGTTGATACAGGCAGAAAAGAATGAATAGCCTAGAAAGGCATGTATCTTGCAATATTAAAAATAAGGATCATGAAGAATTCCAAAAAGGATTTTCAAAGCTCCTTTTGGTATAATAATCTCACTAAGGAAAGGCTATTATCATGAATAAGAAGACCGGAAAGGTCCTCGTTGTCGATGACGATGAGGACATCCTCCAGGCAGCACGGCTACTGCTCAAGCAGCATGTGGCTCAGGTGGATACGGAAAAGGACCCGAAGGCCATGTCTTCCCTCCTGAAAAACGAGGCTTATGACGTCATTCTTCTGGATATGAACTTTGCCAAGGGCGCCACCAGCGGCAAGGAGGGATTCTACTGGCTCAACAAGATCCTGGATATCGACTCATCTGTCGTGATCGTGCTTATCACCGCTTTCGGTGATGTGGAAATGGCTGTCCGTGCCGTGAAAGAAGGAGCAACGGATTTTGTCCTCAAACCCTGGCAGAATGAAAAACTCATCGCTACAGTCAATACAGCCATAAACTTAAGACGGACACGCCTGGAAGCGGATAATCTCCGTTCCCGCCAGAAACTGCTCAGCGCTGACCTTGACCAGCCTTTTCATGACTTCATCGGCCAGAGCCCCGCAATGCAAACAGTATTCAAAACCGTTCAGAAGGTGGCCAAGACCGATGCCAATATCCTGATCCTTGGGGATAACGGAACGGGAAAAGAACTGGTAGCCCGCGAACTGCATCGCCAATCTCAACGTGCCGATGATGTCTTTATAAGCGTTGACATGGGCGCATTGAGCGAGACGCTGTTCGAGAGCGAGCTTTTTGGTCATGTTAAGGGAGCCTTCACAGATGCCAGAGAACACCGGGCCGGCCGTTTTGAGATAGCTTCGGGAGGAACACTTTTTCTCGATGAAATATGCAATTTGCCTTTGACGCTTCAGGCCAAACTGCTGACGGTTTTGGAGAACCGCACAGTTATCCGTCTGGGCTCGAATAAATCCATTCCCATAAATGTCCGTCTCATCTGTGCCACCAATTTGCCTGTTCATGAGTTGGTAGTTGAGAATAAATTCCGTCAGGACCTGCTTTACAGGGTCAACACAGTTGAGATTCGTATGCCTCCGTTGAAAAACCGGCCTGAGGATATTCCGCTGCTGGTGGACCATTTCCTTAAGATATACTGCAAAAAATACAATAAGCCTCTGAAGAGACTGAACCTGGCAACATTAAAGAGAGTGGAGAAATATCATTGGCCGGGTAATGTGAGAGAATTACAACATGCCATAGAGCGGGCAGTGATCATGAGCGATTCCACCGTGCTCCAGCCTTCGGATTTCTTTTTTCCGGCTGTTGAAACAAAAGAGGACTCCCTGGTCATCGACGATTACAATCTTGAGGAGATTGAGAAGCTCATCATCAGAAAAGTGCTCAGCAAGCACGCCGGAAACATCAGCCACGCAGCAAAAGAGTTAGGGTTGTCAAGGACATCATTATACAGAAGATTCGAAAAATATGGTCTTTAATCGGTTCAGAATCAATTGCATCATCCGAGTTATTGTCCTCGGGGTCACGTTCTGGCTTTTCTTCTATCTCCTTTTTCGAACCAGCCTCTACACAGCTCTCTTCATTCTCGGAGCGCTTATTCTTTACCAAATCTATTCTCTTATCTACTATGTGGAAAAGACGAACAGGGATCTGGCCAGGTTTTTCCAATCCATCAAGTATGAAGATTTCTCCCAGACATTCAAAGTGGAAGGATACGGTACGTCTTTTGATTCACTCAAAGCAGCTTTTTCGGAAGTCATGAATGCCTTCCGCAAAACCCGGGCCGAAAAGGAAGAGCATTTCCGGTATCTACAAACCGTTGTCCAGCACATCGGCATTGGATTGATCGCTTTTCAGCCAGATGGCGAGGTGGAACTCATCAACACCGCGGCAAAACGCCTCCTGAATGTCGCCAGCTTAAAAAATATCAAATCTTTGGAAACCCTGAGTAAGCCGCTGGTGAAAGCTCTGCTGCGGTTGAGGTCCAGAGAGAGTACACTGGTTAGAGTTGAAGAAAAGAATGAGCTTCTTCACCTGGCCCTGTACGCCACTGAATTTAAGCTAAGGGCACAGAAATTCTCGCTGGTGTCTATTCAGAATATCCACAGCGAGCTGGAAGAAAAAGAAATGGAAGCCTGGCAGAAGCTCATCCGAGTTCTTACCCATGAGATCATGAACTCGATCACTCCCATTGCTTCCCTGACCTCTACAATGAGCGACCTGATCAGGGAAGCTTATGGGAAAAAAGTGAAACCCAAAAAGCTCGAAAACGAAGCGCTGCAAGACATTCAGCAAGCCCTGCAGACCATCCAGAAAAGAAGCCAGGGCTTGCAGCACTTCGTGGATGCCTACAGAAATCTCACCCTGATACCCAAGCCTAACTTTCAGATTTTCTCTGTCCGAGAGCTTTTTAATCGTATCCGTAAGCTCATGCAGGTCAACATTGAAAAAAACTCTATCCGGTTTGAAGTGAATGTTGACCCAGAAACCCTCGAACTTACCGCTGATCCTGAACTCGTAGAACAGGTCTTGATCAATCTGATGTTGAACGCCTTCCAGGCAGTCGAAGGCCGGAAAGACGCGCAGATTGAACTCAAGGCTCTTCTGGATGGGAGAGGCCGGATCATCATCCAGGTTGCGGACAACGGTCCTGGGATTCCAAAGGAAAACATAGAAAAAGTATTCGTTCCTTTTTTCTCAACCAAGGAAGGAGGCTCGGGAATCGGACTCAGCCTTTCCCGCCAAATACTCCGGCTGCACAATGCTTCCATCGGAGTTCATTCCGAGCCGAATGTCCAAACTGTCTTCACCTTAAGGTTCTAAATCCCTGTTTACGGTCATTCCTCTCTGGCCAGCCAATTGTTTTTATTTAAAAAGGGGCCTGGCCCCTTTTTATGGGAAGGATGAATACTTAGCCTGAATCATTCATAAAATCTGCCGACACCATATTCAAATCAAACTTTACGAAAATTATTTTATCTTATGTCGGCATCTTTTCCCCTTCGGGCGAGCCGACCTCACTGCATCTGCTTTGTTGCGGCCCAATCGCGGTGGACGACCACAGCTTCATGGCCCGACGCCTCGCATCTGCAGCAACCTCGACTCGTGAATAATCCAGGTTAGATAGCGCCCCGGCTGTTATGATGTCGTTCTACTTTTAGAGTACATGGTCATTATTCATACCGGAGGGCACCGGCTGGGTTGACGAGAGAGGCTTTGACCGATTGATACCCTACTGAAAACAGAGTAATGATCAGGGCAAGAATACCAGAAAATAAAAATGTTCCGATGTTCAAGTCGATGCGGTAAGCAAAGTTCTGAAGCCATCTGTGGATCACATAATAGGCAACCGGCCAGGCAATGACATTCGAAATAACGACCAGCATTATAAACTCTTTAGAAAGCAGCACGACAATACTGGAGGCTGTAGCCCCGAGGACCTTCCTGATGCCTATCTCCTTTGTTCGTTGTTGAGTCAAGAACGTGGCAAGCCCAAACACTCCCAAACAGGCAATGATCACAGACAAAAAGGTGAAGATTCCAGATACCTTGCCCAACCTCACTTCTGTATCATACAGCCTGTCCATCTGGGCATCCATGAAGAAGAACTCAAACGGTATGCCCGGAAAGAATTCCTCCCACGATTTCTTTATTCCTTCCAAGAGATCAAGCACATTCTGGGTTCTTATCCTTATCGTCATGTAGCTGAAGCCGCTCTTCTCTGGAAGCATATGAAGAATAACAGGCTCGATTTCTTGATGGAGCGACTTAAAATGAAAGTCCTTCACAACACCGATAACCTCGCCTTTATTATTCCTGTCGCCCCTCCAGAAAAGGCGCTTGCCCAGGGCTGAATCCCAGCCAAATTCTTCAGCAGCTGCCTCGTTAATGATATAGGCATCCTCCACGTCAGTGCTGAACTCTCTGGAGAAATTTCTGCCTTCCTTTATTTCCATGCCCATGGTCGGGATGAAGTCATGGTCCACGAAAATGGAATATCTTGGTGCCCACATATTGCCTTCGGGCAGGAAACCTCGTCTCCCGATAGTTTTTCCTGGCAAGCTGCTCGAGCGAGCCACATTCAATATCTCAGGATTTTGAAGAAGACTTGATTTTATCGATTCGAATTCAAGGATCGTACTCACATCCCTTACCGGGATGCTGATCACATTTTCTTTATCAAAACCCAAATTCCTGTTCAGGCAGTACTTGAGCTGGCTTCTTCCGGCAAGGGTGGCAATAATCAACGAGATGGAAATAGCAAACTGGACGACCACAAGTGTCTTTCTGAAATGCACCTTTCTCACTCCCGGATAGAATTTTCCTCTTAAGATATTCAAAGGTTGAAAAGTAGAGAGGAACAAGGCTGGATAGATTCCAGCTGCAGAACCCAGGATAAACGACGCAGCGAGCAAAAGTCCAAGAATATACAAAAAATTCTTGAAGTCTACGGAAAACTGACTGCCAGCAAGGGAGTTCAGGACAGGAAGTGCCAGAGAAACCAGCATAAATGCGATCATAAGGGCAATAAGCAAGAGAACAATAGACTCTCCCAAAAACTGTTGAATGAGCTGGGCCCGGTTCGCACCGACTATCTTGCGGGTGCCGACTTCTTTGGCTCTGCTCGCAGCCCGGGCTGTGGTGAGGTTCATGTAGTTGATACAGGCAATGATGAGGACAAAAAAAGCTATAGCCGAGAAAATATAGACATAGGCGATATCACTGTTGGTTTCCGTTATATCATAAGAGAAATTTTTGGAATGGAGATGGACCTCTTGTAAAGGCTGCAGGTATAAATCAAAGTCGGATATTTTCTGGTTGAAATGTCTCTCCAGAAATGGCACAAATTTTTTCTGTAATTCAACGGATGAAGCCCCTTCTCGTAACAGCAGGTAGCTGTAGAAATTATGAGAACGCCAGTTGTCGAGCATGTCATAGACCACATTCCTGAATCCAGGGCTCTCCAAGGTTGCAAACGAGACGAGAAATTTGAAGCGAAAATGGGAGTTAGGAGGGACATCCTGAGTGATCCCGGTAATCTTTATCTGGACGCCATGAACGGACAACACCATGCCCAGGGGATTAGAATGCCCGAAGTATTTTTGAGCTATTTCATTGGTGATGATCATGGAATGCGGTTCTTGGAGGGCATCTTCCGGCTGACCCTGGATTAGCGGAAAAGAAAAAACTTCCAGAATAGAGTCATCAGCGAAGAAAACATCTTCCTCGAAAAAAGTTCTCTCCTCGTGCGATATTTTCCATTTTTCAATCCAGGAGGGATGAAAGATCCTGACCGCACGGGCTATATCGGGGAACTCTTCAGATAGACTGAACGCTAAAGGAGCAGGAGTGGCAGCGCTGAACTGCTTTCTTCCGCTTTCAGTCTCGATTTCAATAATCCTGTAAATGTTATCTGCCTTATCATGGAAGCTGTCATAGCTCAATTCAAAATGGATGTATAAGGTTATGAGGATACAGCAGGCTAAACCCAAGGAAAGGCCCGTGATGTTGATGAACGAATAAATCTTTTGGCGTTTCAGGTTTCTGAAGGCTGTTTTAAAATAATTTTTTAACATAATTCCACTCCAGTAAAAAGAATCTGCTAAAAAGGAAGGGACAGACCTGAAAATCTGTTTCCCCAACCATATCCTTGCCGGCCAGAGACCCTGGTTAGCTCGAATCTCTGCATAGATCTCAGCGAAATCGCCGAGCGCGGAATAGCGTACTTCCCTGTTTATGAGGCGCTCGAGTAACCAGGCGCTGAATTCCGGAAGGCTCTTATTCTTTGAATCCATCGAAGTTATTCGCGTTCAAATTCCAAGGAGGAAATCCCGACCCACAAAGAGTCGTGGACCTTCTTAGTTTCCAGTAATGCTTTTTTTCCTTTGGGAGTTATTTCGTAATAGACTTTGCTCCTTCCTCCCCTTTCCGGAAGGGGATCGCTTTTGACCGTTCTCACTAATCCCTTTTTTTCCACTCTGTGCAGAGGCGCATAAATGGCCCCGATGGACCAATTTTTCCCTGTGATTTTGGATACCAGCTTGCGGATGGTAACTCCGTAGGCATTCTCCTGAAGCTTCCAGATCGAAAGCAGGACTATCTCTTCTGTTCTGGATAACACTTTCATTTTCACCTCGTTTCACTATTTGTATACGATTATAGAATATATAAAGTTGCACTCTATGTCAAATTTTTTCTATTTCTGAATACAAATTGCCTTGAAAACATGTTTATCCGACTCCCAAGCCCAGCTTCCTTTGAGCTTGGTGATATTCCAAAAATAAGTTTTGTAATGCTGCTTTTTATATGGTATAAACTCACAGGTTTGATCGGGATTGAACCTGCATATTTAATAACAGCCTTAAAGGCTGATATGACAAAAGCAAGATAAAAGGAGTCAATGATGTCTGAGATCATCTCTTTTTGCGGTTTGAACTGCGGGGAGTGCGGAGCCTTTCTGGCAACTCGAGATAATGATGATCAAAAACGGGCGGAAGTGGCGGAACTCTGGTCAAAAGAATACAAAGCCGACCTCAAGCCTGAGGATATC
>SMTZ1_10008721_pt1 | contig 16136 bp, 14 predicted proteins | sample DeeMarSWOR136_30_FD_25667 | JGI IMG/M metagenome (IMG submission 25667)
GCTGAACGGCTCCGGCCTGGCCCTGCCGCGGATAATGATTGCCGTCATGGAGAACTACCAGAATAAAGACGGCAGCATAAACGTCCCGGAGGTGGTGCAGGAGATGGTGAGGGAGAAGGTGATAAAATAGATTATGGAGGGGTGTCCGAGTGGCCTATGGTGACGGTCTTGAAAACCGTTGTCGTCGCAAGACGACCGTGGGTTCGAATCCCACCCCCTCCGCCATTTATGATTTAAAAGAGAAAAAATATTACTGACTGGACAGATTATTTAGAAACCTTCTTTTGTGAAAGTAAGAATGAAGCTATTGACTTGTCAATTATATCACCGCTAGCCGCTATGCCTTGTACTAGTGGCCTCATTTCGCTTATATGTAAAAGTAAAGTAGAATATAATGCTGCTCTCTTATCCCACGGACCTAACAGATCAATCGTTTCACGATAACCTCTAACCCAAGTTGTGTCCTTTCTCCGCAATGCTATTAAGGCTTGTCCTCTGGTAGAAATAATACGTTCGTAGTTTGTTGGTAGTCCTATTATGTTAAAGCTATCATTTTGCAGTAGGTATGATATCCACAGATTTATAAATTGAAGTTTCATATAAAAATGGGAAAAAACTTTTTCAAATCTATCTTTATTCTCTTTTACGACTCTCTCATTAATAACCGCATTGAGATAAATGACTGCTTCGCGTATAACTGGACTAATTTGATAAAAATTATCAAGCACTAGTGGGATCAGGCGACGGATGCGGTATCTTGCCGCTTGTCGAAGTACATGCCTAATTAGAGCATAATCCCTTGGTCGTGATAGAGCTCTTTCAAAGAGCTCTTGGTATGCGTGTGATAGAAGCTCGAATTGCTCCTCACTCAGTATTCTTTTTAGTGTCTCCTCATATGCCTCGTCATAGTCGAAGCCGTCACTGTATGGCGGAAGGTTTTCCATTAATTCATCCATTTTTTCACTCGCTAGTTCATCAGCTCTAGCCATGATGGCTGTTTTCTCTTCTTTCTGTTCGTCCACCATGTATTTTTCTAGAAACCTTTTAACTCGTAATATTTTGGTTTTTTCACCTGAGAAAACCAATCTATGATAAGAATATAAATAGTATGTTAGTTCATGAAGGGTTTTTACCGCATCTTCGACATTGTCGAAGAATATTCTAATGTCATCCACGTATCTAACAAAATTTTTCATGTGACTTAGAATAACGTTGTCGATACTAGCCATTATTAATTCTGCGAGTATTATGCTTGGGCCAGGGCCTACTGGGATGCCTCTTGATGTCTTTCTATTCATTGCCAATAGGAAATTTTCTATTATTTTAGCTTGTTCATCGTATGCGCCTTTGCCGGCTTCCGAAATAAGACTACTAATGCGATGAGTATATATTTGGTTGTAGTAATCTGTAATATCCGCAACTATTATGTACCCTTCAGCGAATTCTTCACTTAGTTCGTCTGTTCTTGAAGTAAAAGTTTCCCAACCTGTATCCTTTGAGAAGAAAGAACCTTCCATATCGGGTTTTATTCTGTAGGAGCAAACGATATTCTCAGCTTCTGGAATCCGATACTCTTCGATGATTTCACACACTTCTCGAATTAAGGCTGTGTAAATAAGAGAATCAATCGGTTCGAGTTGATGCGCAATACGATAGTTCCCGTTCGGCTTTGGAGCGAGCCTTATCATAGGTGCTTTAGGCTCATATGAATCTATGTCAAGTGATAACAAGTATTTTTTCACTTCTTGCCAATTGTGAGATATTGCAGAGAACTCGAAAAGTTTTGGGTAAAAATCACTGTGAGAATATTTCTGAAGGTGTTTAAGAGCCCATTCCAAATGATTTTCTTTTAATATTGCCATAATCTATTACCCCATTTGACTGCTAGTGTAAGGTTTTTGCTATTCGCTAAAATAGATTAATGAATTTACATAATTTTATACTTATAGACTGTATCAATCAATATCTATAGAAAGAAAAATGAACATTTATTGCCAACATTTGCAACAAGAGACAAAAAACAAGAAAATGTAAAGAGAAAAACACAATAACAAACTGATTTATAGGAAATGAAACCTGAGTTCCTGCTCAAAGCCCTCACCGCTGCCGGCCTCGGCTCACGCCGCAAAATGGCCGACGCCATAAAGCACGAGCGCATAACCGTCAACGGACAGGTAACCACCGATTTCCGCTATCCGGTGAACGCAGAAAAAGATGTAATCGCGCTGGACGGAAAGAGTCTTGACCTAAAGCCGGAAAAGACGGTGACCCTCGTGCTCCACAAGCCTGCGGGCTATATCTCCACCCTCAGCGACGAGCGTGGCCGGGAGAAGGTCACCGACCTGCTGCCGGAGAGGTACCGCGCCTTAAGGCTCTACCCGGTGGGGCGGCTGGACAAGGATAGCACCGGACTTTTACTCTTCACCAACGACGGCGCGCTGGCCTACCGCCTGACCCACCCCCGCTACGAGCACGAGAAAGAATACCTGGTGCAGATTCAGGGGAGGCTGGGCGGGGAGGAAATAAAGCAGCTTCAAGAGGGGCTTGAGCTTGACGACAGAAAAACCTCTCCGGCCAGAGTAAAAGAAGTGGCATCATCGCCACCCTATAACTACAGCCTCACCATCCACGAGGGTAAAAAGCGGCAGGTGCGCCGCATGTTCGCCCATCTCGGCTACAGAGTGTTGGCGCTGAAACGCGTCCGCTTCGGGAACCTGGCGCTGGGCGAGCTCGCCGTGGGCAGGATACGGGAACTGAACTCCCGGGAGATAAGCTCGCTGGTCAGTCGCGCTCGATAGAGACCTGGCTCAGGTTGGCATAGCCCATCGGCGTCAGCTCGTAGCCGCTGACGTAGGGCTTGACCAGATAGTAGTTCTGGCTGAACCACAGCGGAATGCAGGCGGCATCATTGACCAGCATCTGCTCGGCCTCCTGGTAGAGCGCCAGGCTGGCGTCATAGTCCATTTCCACCCCCGCTCGGTCCAGAATGTCATCCACCTCGGGATTGCTGTACTCGCCGGCATTATTATCTTCACCGGTGCGGAAGAGTATCTCCAGAAAGTTCTGGGGGTGGGGATAGTCGGCCACCCAACCCATATCATACATCTCATCCTTCTCTTCCTTCAGATGGTAGAGAAACTGTTCCGGCTCAAGTTGCCTGACTGTGACCTCAACGCCGAGGTTCCGCCTCCACTCTTGGACAATCGCCTCCAGGCTGCTCGGTATCAATCCCCCCCAGCCCATCGTCGTCAGGGTAATCGGCGGCAGGGTCTCCACGCTGCCGTACCGGGAATCAGCAATCAGCTTCCTGGCCATCTCGGGGTCAAAGGGCAGCCCGGCCAGGTTTTCGTTGAAGCCGGGGATGCCCGGCGGCAGGATGCCATCAGCCCGCTCCATCATGTTTCTGAAGACCAGCTTGACCAGCTTGTCCTTGTCAATAGCCATGCTGAAGGCGTGACGCACATTGGCGTCATCGAAGGGCGGGCGGGTGTGGTCAAAGCCGATGTAGCTGAAGCTCAGTTCCGGCTCAATCTTCAACTCCTGGTAAAAGTTGCCGGCCGGGTCAGTAACTTTGTCCACATAATTGATGTTCACGTCCGCGGCATCGATTTCCCCGACCTCATACAGGTTCATCGGCACGCCGCCCCACAGCTGAAAGGCCACCTCACCGACCCCGGCCTTCTCCCGGTAGTAATGCTCGTTCCTTTCCAGGACCAGCAGGTTTTCCTCCTCCCAGGTCTTTAGCCGGAAGGGGCCGGTGCCGTTGGGCTCCCGCCACCACTCTCCTCCCAGCTCCGCCTCATTACGGTCCACCACAAATGCCACCGGATAGGTCAGCTTGGCCAAGAAATAGGACCTGGGAGTGTCAATGGTTATCTCCAGGGTATAATCGTCAACTACCCTGACGCCGCTTATCTCCGCCATCTCCCCGGACAGCATCTTATCCACGCCGACGATGTCCCCCAGATAGGTAGCCGCAGTCAACGACCCGGTTGCGGGGCGGCAGGCACGTTCCAGCGAGTACTTGAAGTCGTGGGCATTGACCTCCCGGCCGTCCTGGAACCTGACATCACGGCGCAGATGGAAGGTATAGGTGCGCCCGTCCTGACTTATATCCCAGCGCTCGCCAATATCAGGCGCTGGCTCCAGGTTTTCATCAAGGCGCACCAGCCCGCTGTAAATCTGCTGGATGTATTCATGGGATATCATCTCCCCGGAGACCGCCGGGTCGAGGGTGATGGGGTCGATGCCGTAGAGGGTCAGCGTTGTTTCCGGGCTGCCCTGACTGCGCTGGCAGCCGGTCAGAATAAAACTGCCCAGCACTATTATTACAATAAGGGCATAGATGATACGTTTCATTTATCGTGCTGCTTCATATTTTATTATAGATTGGCCTTGACCGCTTCGCAGAACTGGGTCGTGGACGCGTTTCCCCCCTGGTCGCGGGTGAGGTATTTCCCGTCCTGGTAGACCTTATATACCGCCGCCTCCAGGTGAGCGGCCTCTTTCTCATAGCCCAGATGTTCCAGAAGCATACTTCCGCAGAGGAGCATGGCGGTGGGGTTGATAAGATTCTTCCCCATAATGTCAGGGGCCGTACCATGCACCGAGCCGAAATAGGCAAATTCCTTGCCGACACAGGCGTTGGGCGCCAGTCCAAGTCCACCCACAAGCGCCGCAGCTTCGTCGGCCAGAATATCCCCGTGTTCATTGTCCATGACCACCACGTCGAACTGCTGCGGGTTGATGACCAGTTGCTGGGCGCAGTTGTCGATGATAAGCTGGTCGAAGGTCAGCTCAGGATATTCGCCGACCGTTTCCTCCGCGATGCGGCGGAACATCTCATCCGACTGTGTCAGGAGATTGTATTTGCTGGATACCGTAACCTTGCCCGGCCAGCCTCTGGCTTTTCGCTTCATAGCAAGCTCACAGGCCACCCGGCAGATATCCCTAGTTATCGCCTCCGTGTTCACTTTGACGGCGAACTTGCCCTTCGCCGTGGTGTCCAGCGTTATGCCGAGCATGTCGTTCTTCAATTTCAGAGGCGCCAGTTGCCCGATATCGCCTTCCCATCCCGGATAGAGCCCCTCGAGGTTCTCCCGCAGGATAATGAAATCGATACCTTCCGGGTTTTTCAACGGGCTTCTCAGGCCCGGCACGTACTTCGTGGGGCGGATATTGGCGAAGCATTTTTTCCCCCAGCGCAAATAACCATGTACTCCCCTTATATTTCTGGTCGAGCCCATAATGGCACAGTCCGACTCATCAATCATTTTTTGGGCCGATTCTGGAAAGCCGGTGCCATATTTAGCGACCGCCTCATCGCCTGTTTCCGCCCAGACGAATTCAATGTCCAGGTTCATCCCTTCCAGTATCTGAACTGTGGGTAAAACCACCTCTGGGGCTGCCTCTTCCCCCTTCACTACGCACACTCTCCGGCTCATTCATACCTCCTGCTTAACATTGAATTTTTATCTACCGGGTAACAATTTTAGTGTAACATATATGCTTCGCCTCTGCCTACTGCAACGGAATAACAGGTTGTAGCGCTGGTTACGCACGGGTGTACAGAGACACGCGTGAGGTATTATAATCTAGGCTAAAGCGAGGTGAATGCCGACATGCATTTTAGCTTCTGGGATTCGGCACGAAGAAGACTGCACCGCATACGCCGCGGTTTCAGCCGGCTGTGGCTCAATTACCTCTATCAGAGCCTTCTGGCCACGGGGGTTATCTTTGTTATCCTTTTGCTGCTCAATATGGAGCATGCGGTGGTGATTGCCTCCATCGGTGCCACTGCATTCATCGTCTTCACCATGCCCCGCAACATTACCGCCGCGCCAAGACGGGTCATCGGCGGGCATATCATCGGTTTTATCTGCGGCGCCGCGTTTGCCTTTATCCCACACTCGACCGTCCTCGTCGCGATTATCGTTTATTCGCTGGCCGTCGGCACAACCGTCTTTCTCATGGTAGCCCTCGATGCGGAACATCCTCCCGCCGGCGGCACGGCACTCGGCGTGGCCATAACCGGCTTTTCCCTCAGCGTCATGGTGGCAAGTCAATGATATCTTTATAAAAGCCCTGAAGGTCTTTATTCCCCGAATATCGCCACCGCCCGGTTCATATTGGCGATTACATCAACGCCGAAAGGACATCGCTCCACACAGCTGCCGCATTCCGTACATGCCGAAGCCTTGACGGGCAGCGCTTTATAGGCAGCCGCCACGCTGCTGCTCCTAGCCAATCCCGCGGTATCCACTAATTTCGTTACCGCCCCAATGTCAATACTGACCGGACAGGGCAGGCAGTGGTTGCAGTACATGCAGCTGCCCTTCAATTTCCACAGGGGGTTGCGGTTAATGGCGCTGAAATCTTTCTCCTCGTCAGATGCCTCCAAAAAGGCCAGCGCCGCTTGTACCTCAGCTACATTTTTGCATCCCGGCACCACCGTGCAGACCGCCGGCTGGGCAAGGGCATAGCTCAGGCACTGGACCGGAGTCAGCACAATGGAACTAGGATTTTCCCGAAACAGTACCCCGGCGGCGTAAGGCTTCATGGCCACCAGGGCTACACCCTGCGCGGCACACTCATGATACAGGGCTTTGCGTGCCGGCATGGTCTCAACAGCCGCGGAAGGCGCCTGACGGTCCAGGATTTCCTTCAATGATACTCCGGGCAGCATCTCTTCGGGCAGCGTGTCAAAGGCCGGATTTATGGGAAACATGAGCACATCGATGTAGCCGCTGCTCACCGCCTGCAGAGCGGTGGGCACGTTATGGCCGCTGGCACCGATGTAACGAGCTTTGCCCTCCTGTTTCAGTTTCAAGGCCTGACCCAGCAGCCCATCCAGGTTGAAAGCCTGCTCATAATCATCCTGCCTCTGGATGAAATGGAGCATGAGCACATCGACGTAGTCAGTCTTGAGCCTCGTCAGCAGGTCTTCGAAAAAATTCAGACTTTCCTGGTTATCTCTTGACCGACTGTACTGGCCATCTCGCATCACCGACCCCAGATGCCCGGCGATCATCACCTTTTGCCTTTTATCCCGCAATGCCTTGCCGAAGTTGTCGCGCACCCTAGGCGAGGCCATAAACAGGTCGATATAGTTCACGCCGCCGTCGATTGCCGCATGCACTACAGACTTAACCGTTTCCTCAGGCTCAAACTCGAGGTACTCCATCCCCAGCCCCACAACCCCGACATCAACACCGGTGCGGCCTAGCTTGCGGTATATCATAAATCCCCCTTACAACGGCAATATATCGCTTTAACCTCCCAGGCGCCTCAGATACTGTTCTACGGACTTCAAGAATCGCTCCGGTGCCTCAAGATGGGTCCAGTGACTTCTGGCCGGAATCACTTCAAGCATTGCCTGTGGTATGTGCTCAGCCATAAATCGGGAGCATTCCACCACCGGTGTATCGCCGTCACTAATCACCACCAACGCCTCCACAGGCAGTTGTCCCAGTTTGGGCGCCAGTTCGAAGATGCTGGGACGTTTCCTCTGTATCCCCCGGATTATATTGGCAATGGCTATCGGTGAGTTAGCAAGCTCGGCATGGGTAAGCGACTTTCCCATTTGGGGATCAGCGAAAGCAGGACCCCAGGCAGGTAATTTTTGCATTTCTTCTACATAGGCACCGATTCCTTCCTTTTCGGCAGTGTCGGCCAAGTGCTCCCACCATTCCCCCCACCACTCACGGTCGGATGAGCCGGATCCGATACCCACGGTGATGAGACCGATACACCGTCCCGGGTAGCGGAGGGCGAAGTTTAACGCCACGTTGGCCCCCATGGAATGTCCACCAACGATGGCTCTATTTATGTCAAGCGTGTCCATTAGGCCACGCATATCCTCCACCATGATGTCCTGAGAGTATACTTCCGGCTTATCAGGTTTTTCGGAGCACCCGTGTCCCCTAGCGTCGTAGGCAATGACTCTGTAGCGGTCCTGAAAGAATTCCATCGCTCCTTCCCACTCCTTCCAGGTTCCACCTAGACCGTGTGCCCAGACCATGGACATCCCTGAGCCCCGCTCTTCGTAATGCAGGCGCACACCGTTCACCGTTATATCCGGCATTTACTGAATCCCCCTTTCGGTATCTGTGTATTATAACACGCTTTTCCCAGGTCAATAAAAATGAGGAAAATTGACAGAAATGCTATAATAATTTGACTTTGTGCAGGAGGTGATAACCATGGCAGCCAAGATGAGCTTCAGTGGAATTATCCCAGCAATGCTGACCCCCTTCACCGGAAGCGGCGATTTGGACCTCGATGGCCTGAAGAAGAATGTTGATTTTCTGATTGAAAGCGGCGTGAGCCAGATAATGTGCCTGGGCAGCACCGGTGAAGCCGCTACCCTGAGCCGGGAGGAGTGCATCAAGGTAACTGGGGCCACCGTGAAAGCGGCCAATGGCAGGGTTCCAGTTATGGCCGGCACCGGCGCTACCAGCACCCGCGAGGTTATTGAGCGCTCCAAAGAAGCCAAAAGTGCTGGCGCCAATTCGGTCATGATTGTGACCCCGTTTTATGAGATACCCAGTCAGGAGGGGCTGTATAAACACTATGCCGCCATTGCCGAAGCGGTGGACATCCCCATCTGCCTCTATAACATACCCCCGCACACCCAAGTGGAAATTGCACCCGAGACGCTGGAAAAGCTGGCCGAAATAGAAAACATCCAGGCATTGAAGGACAGCAGCGGGAACCTGAGCTACTTTGCCGAGGTGATGCGGCGGGTCGGCGATAAGATGTCGATTCTGACCGGCGGCGACGATATCACCCTGCCCTGCTTTGCCCTCGGCTGCCACGGCGCCATCCTGGCGCTGGCCAACATCGCGCCGCGAATGGTAGTCGACCTCTTTCAGGTGATGCAGCAGAAGGAGAGGGAAAAGTCGCTGGATATCTTTTTCAAGTTGCTGCCCATCTCCCGCGCCATAAGTGTGCCCCAGAATTTCCCCGCCCCGGTGAAAGAGGCGGTCAACATGCTGGGCAGGCCGGCCGGGCCGGCCCGAAGCCCCATAATAGCGCTGGACAGCGCAGAAAAAGCTGATATTAAAAAGGCGCTGCAGTACGCCGGACTGCTGTAGAAAAGAGGCGAACAGGTTATGAAAATCACCAGGGTTGAAGGCATTGAATTGCGCCTGCCTGAATCATATGTTGGGCCGCATCTGACCGTCCGCCAGACACTGGTAATAAAAGTCCATACCGATGAAGGCATCGTCGGTATCGGCGAGGTGGACTCCAGCCCCTCGGTGGTCAGGGCCACCATCGATGCCCCGCCTGGCAACAGCCCCATCTCCGGCCTAGCCAGCATCATCGTCGGCCAGAACCCGCTGGAGATACGCCGCCTGAATGACTTGATGTATGAGGAGAGCTTTGACTACGGCCGAGGCGGCGTCGTCCTGCATACCATCGGGGGCATCGATATCGCCCTCTGGGATATCGCCGGGAAGTATTACCATCAGCCAGTGTATCGATTGCTCGGCGGCCCGTTGCATACCAAGGTACGTGCCTACGCCAGCACCCTCTTCGGCAAAGATGGCAGGGAGACGGAAGAAGAGGGCAAGAAATGGGTGGCGAAAGGCTTTACCGCGGTCAAGTTCGGCTGGCACCCGATGGGCCGGAACGAGAAGCTCGACCTAGAGCTGGTCGAGGGGGCAAGGCGGGGAATCGGCAAAAAGGGCCATGTTTTGATAGATGCTGGCTGCTGCTGGGACACGGCCACCGCTATCAAGCGCGCCCAGCAGTTTGAGGACTACAACCTCTTCTGGCTGGAAGAGCCGCTGGCCCGGGACAACATAGACGGCTACCGACAACTGACCGGGGTCTCCCGGATACCGATTGCCGCCGGCGAGGGAGAAGCGGGCAGACATGCTTACCGGAATCTTATCGAGCGCGGCGGCATCCACATCGCACAGATTGACCTGGTACGAAACGGCATTACCGAGTCGATGAGGGTTGCCGACTTGGGGGAGGACAGGGGGCTGAAGGTAGTCAACCACCACTGGACTTCCGATATCAACCTTGCCGCCAGCCTTCACTTCCTCGCCGCCCGTAAAAGCACCTTCATACTGGAGTACTGCGTGGCAGAAAGCCCGCTCCGGTGGGAAGTGACCAAGAAGAAAATGGAGATTGATGCCGAAGGCTATGTCCATGTACCGGAAGGGCCGGGGTTGGGCATTGAACTGAATGAAGAAACCATGGAACGCTACCGAGTTAACTGAAGAGAAAGGGGACAAGATGGAGAAAAAGCTTACCGGCAAAGTGCAGACGGTACTGGGCCTGATAGACGGCGATGAGCTGGGGCTTACCCTGCCCCACGAACACCTCCTCCTCGACCTGACCGTCCGCTTCAAGCTCATGGAGGAGAGCGTCACCGCCAGGACTATGGCGGAGAAACCGCTGACGCTGGATATGGCGGGCTGGATACGCTTCCATCTCTTTGAGAACCGGGACAATCTGCTGCTCAATGACGAAGAGTTGGCAATAAAAGAAATCACGCGCTTCAAGCTCGCCAGGGGGAAGAGCGTGGTCGATGTCACCAACTGGGGCATCGGGCAGGACCCGCAGGCCATGGCCCGCATCGCCCGTGCTACCGGCCTGAATATCATAATGGGCACCGGCTACTACACCATGGACTCGGGCTGCGCCGAGGTGCTGGCCAGGAAAACCGAGGATGAGATTTATCAGGACATCATTAATGATATCATGACCGGTACTGATGGCATCTGCGCCGGCATCATCGGCGAAATCGGGGCTGACTCCTGGCCTCTGCATGATATCGAGATAAAGTCGCTGCGGGCGGCGGCCAAAGCACAGCGTGCCACCGGCGCCGGGCTGACCATTCACCCCGGTCGACTTGACGAGTCACCGCTCCAGATTGTTGACGTCGTCAAAAAAGCTGGCGCCGATATGAGCCGGGTGGTCATCGAGCACATCGACCGCACCGCTTATACTTTCGAGACAATGGTGGAAATCGCCAAAGCAGGATGTTACCTTGAGTTTGACTGCTTCTCCATGGAGGGCTACTACCCCAGGCGCTACGGCGTGTTTGATATACCAAATGATGCCCAGCGCGTCAATTATATCATTCGTCTTATCGAGATGGGGTACCTGAACCAGATACTCATCGCCACGGATACGGCAATGAAATATCGACTGATGGCCTATGGAGGACCCGGCTATGCCCACATTCCGGAGAATGTCATCCCTTGGATGCGCGATAAAGGCATGCCCGAGGAGGTCATCCGCACCATTACCGAGGAGAATCCAAAGCGAATCCTGACCTTCGTCGCCCCATCAAAATAGCCAAACCGCGGCATCACAGGTAAGGCGAGGTAAGGGGCAGCTTCAGGCCGAACTGCTCGGCGAATTCCTGCCTCATCTTCCGGTAGAATTCGATGCACTCTTTGTTCGGCGTCCCGGAGGCGATATCAAAATATTCTGGCAGTTTTTTGCCCGGCGGTGGGTCTTTCAGCTTGTTTTCGTAATTTTCCAGCAGCCTTGATACTATCTTATTAGCTTCTTTCCGGCTCATACCGGCTGAGGCATGGGCCACGGCATTGCTGAAAATATTTTCCATAGGATCGCTGTAGTCCTCCATAACGCCCCTTGAGGGAGGCCCAACCTCCACCGAACCGCCGGAGACCACCGTCGCCATCACCCAGGCAGCGAATTCGTAGTAGCACATTTCGGTCATCGGGCCGGCTGAAGTGTAGCCGGGGGCAACTATCGGCAACGAGCTGTTTCGCGTCGCCGCTTGGATGGCCATGCTGCGTGCCCAGATGATTTCCCGCATGGATGTCGTGCCGCCCTCGATGGGAACGGCCAGCGGATGCTGTACCACGCCGCGTATAACGAGCAGGTCCACCGGATGGTAGGCAGCGCACACCACTGCCACCCCGGCCGGACCACCAGCGTAGCCGCCTAGAATCACACCGTTCTCAGCAAAGGTCAGATTGCCCACGGCCTGGCAGTAAGCCACTTTGTTCAGGGCATCAAAGTCAACCTTCAACTCGTGAACGGTGCCTATCTCTAGGGCGTCGGTCTTCGGGTTGCCGAAGGCATGGCCAGCGATGTGCTCCGTTGCCCGCACCGCCGAGGCCACCTCATTGACCACCGGCATTCCCGGACGTCCCGCCCGGCGCAGCGCCTCACGCACCAGAAGTACCGTCCTGATGGCACCTTCCACACCCCGCGGGCTGCCCGCCACCAGGTCCCGGCCATCAAGTTTGGTTAGGCAGGGGGCGGTAATGCCGTCAGATAAGGGGTCTTCGGCATAGGTCTTCACCACATTAATCAGATTCCACTCGGTCAATACCGGGCCAGCCCCGCAACCGGAACACCAAGGTGGCGTCTCATCCTCAGGAAAACGCCGCGGCATCAGGCGAGCATCTTTCCCCTCCCCGTACACCACATTACACGGTGCCGATCCCAGCGCGCCCTCTATCTCCTGCCGCGTGAACAGAATGCGCCTTTCGGTATCCAGGCAGTAAACGCCGGTCTCGACCAGAAACTCCAGACCCGCTTCCCAGACTCTGTCCGCCAAATCATCATCGGCTGGCACCGGGTTCCCGGGGTCATATTTGATACCGTATTTTTCTATTATTTTGCGCAGATTGGGCACGAAGATGCCGAGGTCAAAGTCACGTTCCGTGCAAATCGGGCCGGTCAATGCCCGCTCCACGACCGTATCAAAACTGAGCATAATTCGTCTCCTGCCTATTAATTACCTGATATGTTATCGGCATCAGAGGTAAGGCGAGGCACTGGTGAACTGGATGCCGAACTGGTCAGTCATCTCCCGCCTGACTTCCATATAGAGCTCAAGAAACTCCCGGTTCGGTTTGCCGGTTACGGGATCGCAGCACTCCTGGTATCTCTGTCCGGCCGGTGGCTCGCGGAGCTGTGATTCGTATTCTCCCAGCAGAACCTCCACGATTTCATTGGCCTCTTTACGGCTCATACCGGGCACGGCGTGGGCTACCTCGCTGGCCAGAAGAGGCTCCACCGGACTGGTGTAGTCAAGGGCAGTGCCCCTCGCCGATGCTCCCACCTCAACCGAGCCGCCGCAGACCACCGAAGCGATAACCCAGGCGCAGTGTTCATAGAAAAGCATCTTGGTCATCGGGCCAGCTGCGGAGTAGCCGACGTTTACCACGGGAAGGGTGCTGTTGCGGGTGATTGCCTGGTTGGCCACGCTGCGCGCCCAGATGGTGTCCCTTGCCGAGGTAACTCCAAGGTCGAAATGTGTTGGGAAGGGGTGCTGCACGGCGCCACGCAGAATCAATAAATCTACCGGATTATAGGCGGCGGTTACCACGGCCACGCCGGCCGGTCCACCCGCCAGCCCACCCAGTATAACGCCGTTCTCGGCAAAGATAAGGTTGCCGGCAGCCAGCGAATAGGCAACCTTGTTCATGGTGTCGAAATCCACCTTCATCTCATGGATGGTGCCGATTTCCAGCGCATCCGTCTGACGGATGCCAAAGTGGCTGGCGGCGATATGCTCCTGCGCCCTGGCTGCCGTCGTGACGCCATTGACAATGGGCATCCCCGGGCGTCCGGCACGGCGCATACCCTCGCGCGTCAGCAGTACTGCCCTGATGGCACCCTCTACTCCCAGCGGGCTGCCGCCAACAATCGGCTGTCCATTCACCTGAGTCAGGCAGGGTATTGTAATGCCGTCCCCCAGCGGGTTCTCCGCATGCGCCTTTACCAGGTTCACATAGTATAGCTCTGATGAAAGCGGCGAGGAGGTCGGGCCGACCGAGCACCACGGCAGTGTTTTGTCCTCCGGGACGCGTCTGGGCATGACCCGAGCATCCTTGCCCTCGCCGAAAATCTGGCCGCACGGCCCCGATTCCAGTGCTCCCTCTATCTCCTCGCGGCTGAAAATGATGCGCCGTTCGGTATCAACACAGTAAACCCCGGTCTCGACTAGGAACTCCATGCCCGCCTGCCAGACCCTGTCTGCCAAGTCATCATCAGACGGCACCGGAGTCTGCGGGTCATATTTGATGTCATATTTTTCAATCGCTTTGCGCAAATTGGGCACGAAGATGCCGAGGTCAAAGTCACGCTCCGTGCAGATTGGGCCGGCAAGCGCCCGCTCCACGACCGTCCAGAAACTTAACATGCGCTGGCTCCTTCCTACTTTTGCGATACTGCTTTAAGCGCCAGAATTGCCGCATCGCCGGCGGTTCTGCCATATCCGTCAGCACCGATATTGTCGGCCCACTCCTGAGTGGTCGAGCCACCGCCAATCAGGACGCAATATTTACCACGCGCGCCACGCGCCTCAAGGTGCTCAATAATGCTCTTCTGCTGCGGGATGGTGGTGCTCATCAGCGCCGAGGCAGCGATTATATCGGCACTGACTTCCTCGGCTTTGCTAACAAAGGCAGAAGCAGCGACGTCAACACCGAGGTCGAAAACCTCAAAGCCGTTCATCTTGAGCATCGCCCCGACGATGTTTTTGCCGATGGAATGGATATCCCCCTTCACCGTGCCGATAACCACCCGCCCCAGTTTTTTCCGTTCACCCCCGGACTCCAGCAGCTTCGGCTCCAGAATCTGCATCGCCCCTTCCCATGCCTCGGCGGCCAGCATCATCTCCGGCAGATAAATCTCATACCTGGCGAAACGGTCGCCTACCTCTTTCATAGCGGGAGACATCCCTTTTTCAATGATTTCCGAGGGCGTGATGCCCTCTTTCAGGGCACTGCCTACTGCCCGCTCCAGACCACCTTTATCTCCGTTTATAATGGCATTGTACAATTGTTCCAAAATAGACTCGTCTGACATTATGGACTCCCTTTTTACTTTTCAGTATCAGAATAGACCCTCTCTCTTCAAGCTCAGGTATTTCCGGTCGCCGATGATAACATGATCCAGGACATCTATGCCCATAATTTCCCCGGCCTGAGCCAGCCTTTTGGTCAGGTTTACATCGTCCTCCGAGGCCTCAGGTTCACCGGAGGGGTGATTATGAACGAAGAGCACTGAAGCGGCACTGGCTGACACCGCCTCTTTGAATACCTCCCGGGGATGGACAACGCTGCTGTCCAAGCTGCCGACTGATACCTCAGCTACCCTGATTAGCTGGTTCCTGGTATCCAGCAGCAATGCCAGAAAATATTCCTTCTTTTTCCCTTTCAGACGACTGTGAACCAGCGCCACGACGTCCTCGGGTGTCTTGACTATCTCCCTCTTTCCGCTTTCCCGATAGCCTTCCAGCCGGCTGGTAAGTTCAAAGGCGGCTCTTATCTGCGCCGCCTTGGCCAGGCCAATCCCCTTGACCTTGGCCAGCTCTTCCAGAGAGGCACCGGCAATTCCCTTGAGACTGCCGAATTGGCTCAAAAGTCTCTGGGCAGTTACCATCACTGACTCGCCAGAGATACCCCGGCCCAGAATAAGCGCCAGTATCTCCTGCGCGGAGAGGGCTTCGGCACCAAACTTCTGCAGCCGTTCTCTGGGCCGTTCCGAAACCGGCAAATCGTGGATGGTTAATGAGTAAACTCGATTTTGATAACTCAATACCATATGGATTTACTATAACAATTTCCACTCGTTAACTCAAGGAGGGTATTCCATGAACACCTCAGACGATGCGGTAATAATGCTCAAAAAAAGAAGGGAGGACAGCAATGAAAAACGGTGAATTTCTTAGTCAGGCGAGCAGCAGTGCAAGTGCTGCATTCATAGTTGAGGGTTTAATAGGAGAAAACCGCATGAGTATATGGGCAAGCCCACCTGGTGAAGGCAAGAGCCTGCTTGCTGAAGCCCTCTGCTATCATGTTGCCTACGGTGCCCCATTCCTAGGCATTAGTGTCACGACTGGCCCTGTGATTATCATCGACTCCGAGAACCGAAGAGACGTATTGCAAAGCCGCATAAGCAAAATAAAAGAGGGATTACGGCTAGACGGCCACTCACAACAAGCAGAGGTTGATATACAGCACTACAGTAGATTCCTGCTGGATGACAAGGCAACCTGGCGTGACGTTATATGTGCAATAGTGGCCATTAAACCCTGCCTGATCCTGATTGATCATCTGGCGATGTTTCACCACCAGGATGAAGACAGGGAAAACCAGATGAAAAAGGTGACTGAAGCGATAGAGTAT